>ERZ780190.1675-NODE-1675-length-19053-cov-3.654490_pt1 | contig 19053 bp, 12 predicted proteins | sample MGYA00510980_ERZ780190 | MGnify/ENA primary metagenome ERZ780190 (study PRJEB29588, sample SAMEA1972188) | human gut metagenome | biome: human gut; feature: human-associated habitat; material: faeces | place: Denmark | collected 2008/2010 ... | reverse complement strand
GAGTCTTTGCTCGCTGGTGAGTTTACGCACGGGCATGCTCGTGCACCGTCCTTTCGATGAGGTGATTCCACGCCTGCTTGAGAGCATCGGGGGCGACGGGCCTCATGCCATCCATGGCATGGGCCATGCAAAACGAGGCTGCGGCTTCAAAGTCGCGCACGTCAACGGTCCAGGTCCAACCTGCTTCGGTGCGCGTGAGTTCGCCTCGTCCGCGTGTGAGACCGCTGATCATATCGGCCTGCGCTTCACGCGCGAACGAGAACGTAGCCGCAACGGGTGGGCGGTCGGCAAAATCAAACTCAAAGAATAAGTAATCGTTGAGGTTGAAATCCGCAGGGATGGCGTAGGCCTTCGAAGGTCTCCAGGCGCGAATGATGCGGTCGCAGCGGAATGTCCTGATATTGTCGGTGGCATTGTCGAGGCCGCAGAAGTATGCCGCACCCTCGCGCTCGAACATGCCGTAGACGCAAACGGTCCGTTCGCGTTGCTCGCCGCGTCCGTTTTGGTACAAAAAGCGCAGCGCGCAACGCTCGGCAAAGGCACTCCATACCGCATCGACGGCGGGAGAGCGGCGGATCGGTGCCTCTCCTGTCGTCGACATGCCGGTGAGGTAGGCAATCTTGGAGCGAATGTCGGCAAGCGGCGCGGCAAAGGGGGATGAGCCTGCCGCGAGTGTCTGGTCGATGGCATTGAGCAGGATGTCGGCATCGTCTGCGGTGATGAGACCGCCCGCGGCAAACGTGTGCTCGCGGTCGATCGTCCACGCGCTCTCTTCGGTTTCCTGCGCTCCGGCAGCACGAACCTCCCTGATAACGATGCCGCGTTCGAGCAGCTTGTCGCGATCGCGGCGGAACTTGCGTTTGTCTGAGTCGATATTGCCCGAGCCGTACCCCAAATCGGAATCCAGGACGATTTGCTCGGTCGTCAGCGGTTCGGGAGAACTGTTGAGTACAAAGAAAAGGTTGAGGATGCGCTGAGCCGTTTTATCGAAACCGGGCTCGGGTGCCCCCTTTTTAATTGTCGCGGTCGCGTCGCTTGCCGTCATAGAATCCTCGCATGGGAAGGTGTTTGATGCCATGATTTTAGTCCGATATGGAGATTAGGCTATATCCTTGTCCGCTTGGGGCGTTAAGATGCCCAGAATTCGGCCGTTTGCGCCCGCTCGGGGTATACTTTCGACTATATACGGTTCTAATGTGCATACATTGGGCCTATTTGTCGGATTATGGATGTGGAGCGCACATGGCGAACACCCAGAACTATATTAACCACCTGCTGCAGAACACCGGCATCACGCCGGCGTGCAGCGAAGAAGAGCGCTTGGCTGCCGAAGATATCGCTCAAATTTTCCGCAACCACGGCTTTGATCCCGAGGTGCAGGAGTTTAATGCTCCCGCGCCGAGCAGGATGGCGTTTGCCGTTACGGGCATTCTGACATTTGCTGGTGCCCTACTTATGGGCATTGGCGGCGGTATCGGTTTAGTCGGCACCCTGTTGGCCGTTGTCGGAGCCGTGCTCTATGTGCTCGAGCGAACCGGTCGTCCCGTGATCTCGCGCCTGGGTAAGACGGGCGTGAGCCAAAACGTCATTGCCTACCACAAGGCGTCGGGCCCGCTTGCCTCTCCGCGCAATCGCCCGGTTGTCGTCGTCGCGCACTATGACTCCCCGCGCGCCGAACTGCTCGCTCGTGAGCCCTATGCGCCGTATCGAGCACTGATCGCCAAGTTGCTCCCGATTGCCACGATTGCTCCCGCGGCTATTGCCATCCTGCGCATCTTGCCGCTTCCCGGTGCGTTGAAGGTCCTGCTGTGGATTGTTGCGATCCTTGCCTCTCTTGTGGCTCTCGCCAATGCCGCCAATATCATTTCCAATCGTTTTATCCTTCCCTATACGTCCGGCTCGGTTTGCAACAAGTCGTCTGTTGCCGCCATGCTGGGTGTCATGGATAACGTCGCCCCCTATCAGGGCGAGAACGAGTTCCCTGACGATATTCCGTTTGACACGTATTTTGGCGAGCAGAAGCGTCGTGCCGAGGAGATTGCGCGTGCGGCGGCCGAGTATGCCGCGGCCCAGCAGCGAAACGATTACGGCAATACTGTCGAATACGAAGAGCCTTCCTATACCGAGGACGAGTTTGGCCAGCCGGTCGCTCCCGAGGGCGAGCAGGGCGAGGCTTTTAATGAGCAAATTGAGGAATTCGAAGGTGCCCCTGCTGACGAGACCTCGATTGGCATCATCGCACCCGAGGCTCAGGTCCAAGATGTTCCAGCCGAAGAGCCCGCCGCGGACGAGTCCGCTGCCGAGTCAACAGAGGAGCCTGCCGCGGCTGAGCAGGCCGAGCCCGAGCCCAAGCTTTATCGCAATGCCGCCGGCAACATCCGATTTGGTTCGGATGCCATCCGTGCCCTGGGCATGCTCCCCGAGTCCTGCACACTCGATTACGAAGAGGGCGAGGAGCCGACGTTTGAGCCTGTGCCCCAGCCCAATCCGGTCGTGGCTGCTCAGCCCGATGATGCCAACGGCATCGAGGCGGAGACCGACGCAGAGCCCACTATCGATTCCGCAGCCGGTCTGGACGTCATGGCGCCTGCCCCGGCGCCCGAGGAGCTCGATAATACCGAGGACGATTACGATGCATATCCGCAGCGCGTGTCCTATGAGAGCGACACCGATTTCTCTGCCGAGCTTCCGGTGACGACGCACCATGCCGACATCGCTTCCGCGTTTTCTTCGTTCGGTGCCAGTGCCTCCCATTTCTTTAAGGGGGCATTCGAAAAGGGCAAGAAGCTCGTCGACGACTTTGAGGAAAAGCGCGCTGTTGCTCGCGAGGCGGCCGAGCGCGAGGCTGTGGCCCAACAACAGGCGGCCGAGGCCGAGCGTGAGCGCGCGGCACAGGAATTTGAGCAAAACGACGCTGAACAGCCGGTATCCGTTGATGTTGCCGACGCCACGACGTCTTTCGAGGCGCCGCGGCCTTCGTCTGCGGATGCTGCCGAGGAGACGACGACCTTCGAAACCCAACAGCCGATCGACAGTACTGTGTCGTTCGATACCACGATGACGTTTGAGAAGCAGGGCACCGCTATCGCCGAGCCCCTTTCCGCTCCTGTCGAGGACGAGCCTGCTGCGCCCGATACGGTCGAGAATCAATCCGCGGCGGAACAGGTCGCTGCGGACAGCTCCGAGCAAGAGCCTGAGCCCGTGGCCCCCGAAGCTCCGCAGACGGATGAGTCGAGGCCCTACTCTACGCAGATCTTTACCATGCCCGCGCCGAGCGATCCTGGCGCCACGGTTGCCAACGCTGTTCCGTCGCAGACCGAGACGGTCGATGCTCTGATGGCTCAGATTTCGTCTCAGGCGTCGCCGCGCCCGAACATGAACGTTCCCGACCCGGCATCCGCGCCGGCTCCCATGCCCTCTGCGTCTCCGCTGGCCTCGGTCCCCGATCCTTCGATGCCTTCGATGCAGCAGTCCAATGTCGCCTCGCGCACCTCGCTGTTCGACCTTCCCGACCCTTCGGCTCAGGTCAACGATCCCTTCGCGACTGCACAGGGTCCCGAGCCCACATCGGCTCCGGTTGTTCCTCCCATGCCGGCCACCACGGATGTTCAGCCGTTTGAGACCATCTCGGCTCCTGCCGCTTCGAGCGCTAAGCCGCAAAAGCGCGGCTTGGGAGGTCTGTTTGGTCGCAAAAAGAAAAACGAGCAGGGCAGCATGAGCGATTGGCTTGGCGTCGAGGATGATTACGACGCCAAAAAGTCTGGTCGCGGCATCGGCTCGTGGGATAACTTCGAGGATGATGACGACGGCTGGAAGGGTGGCGCCACGTCTTCCGATGGAGCTTCCGCCGAGGATATGCTCGCTGCCGTTGCCTCCATGGGCGATGACGAGCTGCTTGGCCACGACATCTGGTTTGTGGCTACAGGCGCTTCCGATTGCGACGGCGCCGGCATGAAGGCGTTCCTGGCCGCACATCGCGACAAGCTCCGCGGCGTGTTCTTTATCAACCTTGAGTCCATTGGTGCCGGCAGGCTTTCGGTCGTGACGGTCGAGGGCGAGCAGCAGTTGCTCAAGGGTGACCGACGCATCATGAACCTGGTCAATAAGGTGTGCAAGTCGTTCCATGTCGATTGCGGTGCATTTGAGATGCCCTATGCCAAGACCGACGCCTATGCTGCGCTCGAGGCAAGCCGACGCGCCCTTACCATTGCCGGCGTTGACGGTCCGCGTCTGGCGTGCGCTTACACCGAGGACGATCTGCCGCACAACGTCAATCCGACAAATATCGCTACGGTGTCCGAGGTCGTGACCGAGGTCATTCGTCGTTCGTAGGTTGACCTCTAAGGAGTCTGCGTGTTTTCGTACATCAAGCGCCATTGGCCCATCTATCTGATTTTGACCCTGATCGCTGTCGCATTGGGTTTTGGGGCCGCGTATGTCGTTGGCGTTAAGGGCTCGACGCCCGAGACAACAATGAACGAAGAGGTGGAGCAAGAGCAAAGTTTGGGTGCTGACGGTATTTCCGAGTCCGATCAGGCAGCCATCGATGGCGGTTCGTCATCTGCTGAATAGCCGATTCATCGTTTATGCCCAAGGCGGGCGAGCCGGGAGACTGGCTCGCCCGCTTTTTCATCGTGCTAGCGCTTCTTTGAGGCTAACCTAAGGCGAGCGAACCATATGGCTGCCGTGCCCGAGGTCAGGAGTGCGGTGATGCATGCGGCGACGGTAGCAGATCCCGTTGCCGGCAGGTTCTGAGGCAGGGCGCATCGTTGGATGACGCGGTCCTCATCATGCGCCTCGAGTTTATCGCCACCGCCGTTGCGGCAAAGATCGACGCGCGCGCTGTTGGCAAGTGCGGTTTGGGGCGTATAGGACGACGTTGCCTGCATATGCACGACTGCGCCTCGGGCATCCGAGTTAAGGGCCGCCTTGGCATCGTCAAGATCGTCGTGTTCGTCTTTAAGGTCATCCCGGGTCCAAGAGTCCGCCTCGCTTCTGGTTGTAAAGTCGGCGGCTACCGCACCGTATTCAAAACGGATGCCCGTGATGACGGCGTCGTCTGTAAGATCAATCTCTTTCGTATCGAGCGTGACGGACTTGTCCGTCGGGATATCTGCTTTCCATAGGTGCCACCCGTCGTAATCGACGAGACGCACATCGTCGCCCAGCAGCTTTGCAACCTCTTCCGTTTCGAGCCAAGGATTGTGGTGCCCGTCGTCAAGCGTTGCATTGACCTGCCTGCCCGTATCGCTTGTTCCTGCCGGAGACGTTCGATACCACACGTTGCACAGCCCGTTTAGATCACCGACCGCAATAGGGGTTTCAACGGCAACAAGTTTCGCTGCGCCATCTTTGGCGCACTCAAGGTCGTCGGTGATGGTCAACTCGTCGACCCAGGTGCTCGACTCGTTTTTGGTGTCGATGGTATAGGAGAAGGCGCCTTGCGTGTTGGCCCGTGCTTTGGCTCGGTTTTTTCCGTCACCGTTGGCAACGAGTTTGCTTACGACTGGCTGTGCAATCTCTTGGCGCTTATCGACGCTTCCCCTGATCTCGATGGGGGTATCCTTCATGTCTATGGTTTGAACTTCTCCCGTGGCCTTTACTTCAAACGTTATCTCCTCGGCGAGGTCGTAGGTACGCGGAGACATCGTTTCGCGCAGGGTGTAGGTGCCAGGCGAAAGGTGCTCAATGTGGTGCGGTTTGCCGGATGAAGTCCAAGAATCGATTTCGTTGCCATTGGAGTCGCAGAGGACAAGCTCGGCGCCTGTCGCTTCCTGACCTCCGCACGCGTCGACTTTGGAGACATCGATCTTGGTGTAGTCGTTGGAAACGTCAAGGCGCACTTCGATCACGGGCGTTTGCTGGTCAGCGTACGACAACTTCACAGTATGTGGGGTCGGGTTGAGCAGGTAGCCTTCGGGCGCTTGTGTTTCGACGACCTCGTAGGTAGCGGTACCGCATCCCAGCGAAAGATGGTCGACTCGCGCTTGCCCCCGTTCGTCGGTTGTGACGGTGGCGACGGTTTCGCCATCCAGGGCGACGATGCTGTCGTCGGTTCGCACGATGTCGCCATCAGCGCGGATGTCAAACGTGGCTCCAGCGAGTGTGCGCCCATCTACAGCATCCGTCTTAATGATATCGATGCTTCCGGTTGCGGCGTCGTCATAGAACGAGACGACGGCGACCGGTGTCAGATTTCTGTCGGCGGGAATCGCTATCTCCAGGTCTTCTCCGCGCAGATACGGTTCCTTGGCCGATGCCTCGTGCACGTAGTATGTTCCGGGATGAAGTGATTCGGGCAGCGTGACGGCGCCGGTTGCATCGGTTGTGAAGGTATTCATTACATTGTGGGCCGGATACCAACATGTTTGCGAGACAGGCTCGTGGTGGCTATCGAGCAGCTGGAACGTAAAGCCGGCAAGCGGTACGGTGCCGCCGGTCTGAGCATCGCACTTTACGATTTGAAGGTGTGTCGATAGGGCATGGTTGTCAACGATGTACTGAAGCTCGGCGCCGTCTGCGGTCTGCTCTGCTGTGATGGTCCATTCCCCTGCTTGCTTAAATCCTTCCGGGACCGTTTCTGCAACCTCGCGAACGGTGTAGCCCGCGCGGTCGTAGGGAATGGCACCGTGAACGCCGGCGGGTCGCTTGCCTGCGCCAAACCATGCTTCGGGCTGGTCTTTGGTAGAGGCAAAACCGTAAACGTTCGTGGTCAACGTGCCGACGACTTGTTGGGAGCTATTGCTGATAACTTCAAAGACGACGCCTCCCGCCGGCTGCTCAAGGCCGGACTCATCGTTATCGCCATAGTCCTTAAACTTCGAGATTTCAAGGTCAAAGGCGATGGGGATGTTGGGAATACGGCTTTCGAGCTCAACGATGCCCGTATCTCCGAGTTGCTCGGCACCGACGGTGTAGCTCCAACAGTCGTTTGAAATCAGGTAGCCCTCGGGTGCTTTCGATTCGTAGATGGTAAAGGTGCCCAGAGGAACGTCATTGAGGATCGCCCATCCGTTTTCGTCGGTCGTAAGGGTGCGAGCCCAGCCGGGAGTTGATTGCGAGACGCAGGTGAATTCAGCGCCCACAAGCGACGCCCCAACTTGGGCGCCGGCATCCGTGGCGGCATCGATTTTTGCAATACGCAAGGTGATGGTGCCGGGCTGCTCGTTGATAGTGACATGTTCGCCGCTGTTTTGTGTGGTGAAGGCTATTCGGTCGCTTCGAGGGATATAGCCTGCCGGGGCTTTGGTTTCGACCAGGTAATATGCCGTATTGGGCAAAAGCGTTGCTTGTGCACGCCCGTTTTCGTCCATCTGGATAGTGCCGACACGTGCATCGCCCGCACTTTCAAAGATATCGAAGGTTGCGTCACCGAGTCTGTAGGTGTCGTTACCGGCGGTGATGTCAGCCTGGGACGATTGTTTTTGGAAAGATACGGAGACGGCGGGCAGAACATAGAGCATGTCCTGGTGTCGACCCTCGCCCGAGACCGGGCCGTGATAACGCCTGGCTCGATGTGGAGCTGCCTTAATGGATCCGGACTTAGCGCTGTCGTAGAGCCAACGTGCAGCCGCTACGGCTTCGGCGTTTTCGTAAAACCTACCGCTCCTGGCAACTCCCTTGCTATTTGTATACGAATAGGTGCCGTCGGGGCGCGTGGTTCCGTTGAGCATCCACACGGCAATCTGGGTGGCGGCACGGGCGAGATCGGGCGACAGATTGTGGCCGCCAAAGGATGTATTGGAGGGGTATCCGTGACAGACGATGGCGGCAAATTCGTCATCGAGCCATGTCCAGCCCTGGTTATATGTACGCCATGGCCCTCCCGGCTTGCTGGGGCCGGGGCAGTCTTGATTCATACAGTACGAAATCGATGTGTCCTGTGCCTCGTATTTACCGACACCGAAGGGGCCGCAACCGTCGCTTATGGTGCGGAAATTAAGGGCATCACTCCCGTCGACGGCGAATGCGGCCCCCGGGGTCAGAGAGCCGATCAGAAAAAAGAGGAGCAGGAGCAGCGGACCTGTTGCGATTGCGCTGTGGACAGAGTGCGTGGGTGCGTTGGACATGGCTGCTCCTTATCCCTCGTGCGCCGCACGGGGAGGCTGCGACGCGTAGGATGAGGCTACCCCCGAGGTTCATGCGGGTAAGTACCAGAAGCTGACCAAAAGCTTGCCCGATTTCTGACAAATCGAGCTCAAATACAACAATCAGATAAAAGCGCAGGTAGAAATAAATGAAAAAGGACCCCCACGGGTCCTTGTCTCCATATATTTATGAACTTATGGAAATAAATTCATATATTAAACAAGAAAAAAGATATTTGGATCGATGTGAAGACGGTAATCTCACATCGATCCAAATACAAGTCTATGACAGGAGCTGTTCGATTGTTGCCTTTTGGTCATCGCTGGCCTGTATGGCGGGATCAAAGATCGCGGTCGAGATTGGAAGACCCTTTATATTGACCGCTACCTTGATGGCAGAAATAAACAGATCGCAGGCGTCGTAGACGGCCATGAGCGACGAGATGCGCTTGGCGCACTCGATGGCGGTCGCGAAGTCGCCTGCCTGGTAGGCGCCGTGCAGCCTCACAAAGAGCTCGGGCTCCACGTTGGTGAGGCCACACAGAACGCCGTTGCCGCCGCTCGCGCGGTTGACCAGGTAGTACTCGTCGAAGCCGGAAAGGACCGAGAACTCGGGGTTGACCTTGCGGACGGCGCGGATGACCTTGCGCGTGTGACTGATGGTGTCGACCGTGTCCTTGATGCCGCAGATATTCGGATGGGCGGCGGCGAGCCTGGCCACGAGCTCGGGCGACAGGTCGGTGCCGGTGCGCGCCGGAAAGTTGTATAGCACGACGGGCAGGTTGGTGGTGTCTGCGATGCCACCAAAGTACTTTTCGGCAGCGTCGTCGGTGGGCCCGAAGTAGTACGGCGAGACCGCCAGAACTGCGTCGGCACCGGCCTTCTGGGCATAGCGCGTGAGTTCGAGGACGTTGTCGTAGGTGGTGTCACCCACGCCGACGAAGACCTTCATGCGGCCGGCGACCCGCTCGACGGCAAAGTCGATGACCGACTTCTTGTCCTCGAGGCTCACGCTGTAGAACTCGCCGATGCTGCCAAACAGCAGCACGCCGTTGATGCCCGCGTCGGCCAGGTGGTCCAGGTGCCTGCCCCACAGCTCGTAATCGATCTTTCCATCATCGTCGGTGATGGTGATGGAGGGGCAGAAGACTCCCTCAAACATGTGTCACTCGCTTTCCGGGGTCACACCCCCACGAATCCCTGCACTGCCGAGAAGGACCTAGAGGTAGTAGGCCTTGACGGCGTTATCGTAGAAGACACCCTGCTTCTCGGCGTCGGTGAAGACGTCGGAGTCCTCGATGAAGCTATAGAGGTCCTTGTAGTCGAACTTGGTGAGGACACAGGGGGAGTCGGTGCCCCAGATGATCTTGTCGGCGCCCAGGACGTCCTTCGCCATCGCGATGTACTCGAGCGCGGTGGGATACGGGTAGGCCTCGGGAGCGACGTTCCAGGGCAGCGCGGAGAGATCGACCCAGACGTTATCGTGGGCGAGGTACGGAAGCGCGCACTTGAGGACGTCGCCATCCTCAAGGGACGGGGCGAGCAGGTGGCAGACGACAATGTGCAGGCTGGGGTACTTCTTGGCCAGGCGATATACGGCCTCGGGCTGGCAGCTGGACTGGTTGGGGCTGCCGATGTCGAGCACCAGAGTGGCGTCCTCGACCTGGGCGATCCTGTCGATGAGGACCGTCATCTCGGGGCCGTCGACCGCGAAATCACGGTGGTAGCCGGAAAGGCCGCCGCCCACAGAGACCTCGAACTTGAAGACGTGGGCGTGCAGATCGTTGATGAAGTGCTCGAGGATCTGCTGGGCGCAACGGCAGAAGGGGTCGAGCATGACCGCGGCTTTGAAGCGGTCAGGGTACTTCTCGGCGCATTCCATGGCGTACTCGTTCTGCAGGCCGTACAGGACGCCCTGCAGCAGGATGGCCTTCTCGACGTCGTTCTCGTCCATGACGTCCATGAAGGTCTCAACGAGGTACTCCTTGTCTCCCTTGCCCTCGGGGATGATACGGAACTCTTCGCCGGTGGCCCAGCGACAGTTGCCGTTGCCCAGGGGGCGCAGCTCTCCGGCCTTGCCCATGGAGCCGATGTGGTCAAAGACGTGGGCGTGTGCGTCGATCTTCTTCATTTTGTTCTCCTTACGTCAAACAATGTCTAATGGATATATGGTCAGTGACGGATACGCTTTGCTGCCAGGTGGGCACCACCTCCAGTCGAACCCGCAGGCGCGGGACATAGAGTGGCCTTGCAATCCGGACGCTAGGCGGACTGCTCCTCGGCCTCCATCTCCTCCTCGGTCACGTCGTCGATCGGGACGAAGAGCGTGAACAGGAAGGCGAGGCCAAAGGCGAGCGCCAGCGAGATGCAGAAGGGAACGAACGCGCGGCTCATGAAGACGGGCAGCGTGGTGAGCGCGGGCAAGGCGAAGGCGGTGCCGGCGCAACCGAACAGGCCTGCCACGGCGGAGCCAATGCCGCCGGCGACGCATGCGCAGACCATGGGCTTCTTGAGGCGCAGGTTCACGCCGTACATTGCGGGCTCGGTGATGCCCAGCAGCGTGGTGAGCGAGGCGGAGATCGCCTGGGAGCGGAACTTCTTGTTCTTAGTCTTGAGGGCGACGGCGAGCGCGGCACCGCCCTGGGCGAAGATCGCGCCGCCGAACAGGGCCATGATGGTGTCGAAGCCGTAGACCGCGACGTTGTTCATGGCAATGGGGAACAGGGCCCAGTGCAGGCCGAGGATGACGAGGAACGGCTGGAACGCGCCGATCAGCGCGCCGGCGACGAGCGGCGAGAGGTTGTAGACGGCCTCGTAGCCCTGCGCGAGCCAACCGCCCACGATGGTGCCGAGGGGGCCGAAGACGGCCAGGGTGAGCGGGACGATAACGATGATCGTGATAGGCGGCGTGAACAGGCCGCGGAAGGTCTCGGGGATGATCTTATAGCAGGCCTTCTGGACCCAGCTCGCGCAGTAGATGGCAAGAAGGATGGGGATGACGGAGCTGGAGTACGTCGCCTTCGAGAGCTCGAGGCCAAACAGGTAGACGGGCGCGTCCGCCGCCATGATGGTGGTGATGGACGGATACACCAGGATGCAGCCGAGAAGGACGGCGGTCACCGTGTCAACATCGAAGCGCTTTGACGAGGTGTAAGCAAGAAACACCGGGATGAAGTAGAACAGCGAGTCGGCCATCGCGTTGAGGATCGCATACGTGGTCGAGTCGTCGGTGACCATGCCCGAGACCTGCAGAAGCGTCAGGATGCCCTTGAGGATGCCGACGGAGACGAGCAGGTTGATAATCGGGAGGAAGAACGAGGACAGTAGGTCGATGACCGCGTTGACGCCGCGTTGGAACGCGTTGGGCGTCTTTTCTGGGGCTTGCGTGGTTGTCACGGTTTCTCTCCTTTCTGAAGCGTCCTGTCAGACGCTGGCCTACATATAGTTGCAGATGTGCGGAAGGGCGGTCTCGGTATAGCCAAGGGCCTCGGCGCAGACCTTGCGGCCGTTGCAGACGGCGATGATGTCGTCGAGCATCCTGTCGCGCATCTCCTCCATGGACTCGGGGCCGTAGATCGTCGGGCTCGCATCGAGGTCGGTGTTGTCCCTCATGGCCTCGTAGGTGCGCTTGTTGGCAGTCAGGCGATACACGGGCGCGATAGCGTTTCCGGTGGGGGTGCCAAGACCGGTCGAGAAGACCACGAGCTGGCAGCCGCCGGCGATGATGCCGCCCACGCTGGAGGGGTCGTTGCCGGGGGTGTCCATCACGACGAGGCCCTCGTGCGGATTGAGCTGCGCCGCGTACGGATAGACGGCGTTGAGGGGGCTGTGGCCTCCCTTGTGCACGCAGCCGAGAGACTTCTCCTCGAGGGTCGTGAGTCCGCCAGCCATATTTCCAGGGCTGGGGTTGCCCTCTCGCATCTCGGCGCCAAACATCTGGACGTATTTCTCGTAGTCGTAGACGATCTTGAGGATGTCGTCCGAAACCTGCTTGTCCTTCGCGCGGCGGGCGAGGATGTGCTCGGCGCCAAAGAGCTCGGGCGTCTCGCACAGCACGGAGGTGGCACCATGGTTGACGAGCCAGTCGGAGACCTCGCCGATCAGCGGATTGGAGCCAAGGCCGCTCGAGGGGTCGGAGCCGCCGCAGTTGGTGCCGAAGATGAGTTCGGAGATGTCAGTGGGCTCACGGACGCACCGGTCCGCCTCGGTGACCATCTTGCGTGCAAGGCGCGTGCCCTCCTCGATTGCCCTGATGGAGCCGCCGACCTTTTGGATGACCAGGGTCTCGACGGGCTTGTTGGTGCGCTCGCGAATCGCGTCGACCACGATGTCGTTCTGGCAGCCCTCGCAGCCCAGGGAGACGCAAACGACGCCATAGATGTTCGGGTTCGCAGCGTAGCCTGCCAAGGCAGCAATAGTCACCTTCTGGTCGCAGTCGACCTGCGAACAGCCATTCTGGTTGTGGAAGGAGACGCAGCCCTCAACCGCGTTCGCGATCCTCTCCGTGGTGTCGGAGGCACAGATACTCGTGGGAAGGATCAGGACGTGGTTGCGGATGCCGACACGACCGTCCGGGCGACGGTAGCCCATGAAGGTGCGCGTGCCCTCCGCGGACGAGGAGGTCTTGGAGGCGACGGAGTCGGTGTCGGTGACGACGGAGTCCTTCAGGTCGTCGGAGCTGGCGCAGTTGTGCGTATGAACATGCTGCCCGCGCTTGATGTCCGTGGTGGCCACACCGATGAACTCGCCATACTTGACGACCTTCTCACCCTTGGGGATGTCCACGAGGGCAATCTTGTGGAACAGCGGGATGTCGTCGGTCACGGTAACGCTCGCCAGCGTGCCGTCCGGCATGGGATAGCGGGCCTCGGCGCCCGCCTCCAGTTGGTAGGTGGCGACGGCGACGTTGTCCCTCTGATCGATGACAACGGCGTTTTGGCCTTGGCTTACAACGTCTGACATGTTTCCTCCCTATGTCCACTTGAATAACGTTCGTATTTACGAACGTTATTCGTTATACGGAACAATATATATGAAATGCTGAAGATCTCACGCGGTCCCGCCGCGAATGGTTTTGGTTGGCCGGTGAACGGTTGCTTGAAGGGGCATGCCGCTATACTTACGGGGGTTGATTTCCGATCTCAGCCGAACACATTGAGCAAATAGGCCATTCCCGCAGTTAGCCGAACGCCCCCGCGGCCCCTCCTGGGGTCCGGGGGCGCCGTTTTCCCAGTTGAAGGAACGGTGGAGATGTGTTTCGATGGGTCCGGTGGCCATGCTCCGCCCGCCGCCCGGCACCTCTTCCCAGACTCAGCCGGACGGTCGGTCCGTCTATTCCGTTTTTCCTCTAGGCTAGGCCAGCGGGGCATCGCCCCTCTCTGCGCGCGCCCTCTCGGCGGGGCCAGCGGGGCCGACCTGTCGGTCTACGACGGGTTCCTGAAGGGGGCGGTCGCCGATGGCAGCTAGCGAGGAGCTGGCCCGCAGGGTCGTGGAGGCCGGGCGGTCGTGCTCGCTCACCACCGCCGTCCTGGAGGAGTGGTCGAGGCTCGGCACCCCGAAAAAGGTGGAGTACCTGGCGGGCTACCTCGAGGCGGAGAGGTCCAGCCGCGAGGCCTCGAAGCGCGCGACGCTGCTCAGGCGCTGCGCGCTGTCGGCGCCCAAGACCTTCGACGGCTACGACTGGTCGGCCGTGTCGTGGCCGGAGGGCATGGGGCGCGAGTCGCTGCTCGCGCTCGACTTCGTCGAGCGCAGGGAGGACCTCGTGCTCATGGGCGACGTCGGCACCGGCCAGGGCGAATACCGATTCGACCATCTGCATTACATAGGTCTTGGCGCTCTCGACCGACGACCGCTGCGACGAGGTGACGACGATGCGGTTGCCCTCCGCGAACTTCACCGAAGCGAGGTTCGTCGAGGTCTCGACCAGCCCCGGAACGGCGAACGACATGGCCACGACCCCGTTGGGAACGCCCACCAACGAGTAGACCAGCGCCGACTGCGTCCTGCTGTCGAGCACCTCGTCGACGTGGGGCATCTCGTTGAGCGTGATTTTGAAATTGGGTTCGCGGAAGCGGAATTCGGCTTCGAGGTCCGCGGCGAAAAGGTTGTAACGCTTGACGAACTCCTCCTTGAAGCGGACCGGAACGCCGAAGATGGCGTAAGCCTCGCGGGGAATGGCATTGCGGAGGTTGCCGCCGTTGAAATAGCACAGTTTGAGTTCGAACGACTGCATGCCGTCCCACAGCAGGCGCGCCACGGTCTTGTTCGAGTTGACGCGGCCCTTGTCGATGTCGTCGCCCGAGTGTCCGCCCTGAAGGTCCGACACGTCGACACGGAAGAACGTGTAGTTCTTCGGCGACGGCTCCATCGTGTAGTGGAACGTGGCGATGGTGTCGATGCCGCCCGCACAGCCGATGAAGATTTCGCCCTCGTCCTCCGAATCGAGGTTGACGAGGTATTTGCCCGTGAGCATCCCCTCGCCCAGCTCGAACGCACCCGTGAGGCCCGTCTCCTCGTCGACGGTGAACAGCGCTTCGACGGGACCGTGCTCCACCGTCTCGTCGAGCATCACGGCCAGCGCGGCGGCCATGCCGATACCGCAGTCGGCGCCCAGCGTCGTACCTTCGGCCCGGACCCACTCGCCGTCGATACGCGTGCGGATGGGATCGTTGTCGAAGTCGAACTCCACATCGGAGTTCTTTTCGCAGACCATGTCCATGTGCGACTGGAGGATCACGGCTGCGCGCTCCTCCATGCCCGGCGTGGCGGGCTTGCGCATCACGACGTTGCCGATGGCGTCCTTTTTATATTCGATATGGTGCTTTTTGGCGAAATCGACCAGAAAATCAATGATTTTGCCCTCCTTCTTCGAAGGACGCGGCACACGCGTGATGGCGTCGAACTGTTCCCAGACAAGACGCGGTTCCAAAGAGGTTATTTCCGACATAGATTTTTGCATTTTTGCAAAGTTAGGAAAAAATCCGTAACTTTGACAATATAAAATACGGGAACGAATGGATTTCAGAATAGGACACGGATACGACGTACACGCTCTGGCCGACGGCCTGCCGCTGGTTCTGGGAGGCGTGGAGATCGCCCACACGAAAGGGTGCGTCGCCCACTCGGACGGAGACGTGGCGATCCACGCCCTGTGCGACGCTCTGCTGGGCGCCGCGGCGCTGGGCGACATCGGGCTGCACTTTCCCGACACGTCGGTCGATTTTGCGGGCATCGACTCGAAGATCCTGCTGCGCCGCGTGGCGGAACTGCTGCGCGAAAAGGGCTACGAGATCGGGAACGTGGACTGCACGATCCGCGCCCAGCAGCCCAGGTTGCGGCCGCACATCGACGCCATGCGCCGTGCGATGGCCGGCGCAATGGGCGTAGACGACGACCGGGTGTCGGTCAAGGCCACGACCACGGAGCATCTGGGCTTCGAGGGGCGCGAGGAAGGCATCTCCGTCTCCGCCGTGGCGCTTATTTACCGTCCTGCGGACAGGAAATAATTCAGAATTTACAATTCAGAATTCAGAATTGCTTATATTTGTACGATCAAACACCAAACCGCGACGCCTATGAAGCAGTAGAAAACAACCTTTCAACTCCGTGCCTGCGGGCACACGACATATAAAAAGCGCATCGGCTTTTCTTCTTACGTCGGAAAATTGGACACTTTCTAACAAGTAAGGGACTAAAGGCGATGCTCGTGCTGTTTTACGGCGCGGGCATTTCTTTCATCTTACTTGTAGGTCGTCCAATACCTCCGACGTGGATAAAGGAATTTGTCCGCGTTTTTTATTGACTCTTAACCCTTAACCAATCTATCAAAATGAAACAAAACCGTATTCTGCTGCCGTTCTTGGCGATCTGTCTGGTCGCATGCAGCAAAGATGATGACGAAGGACATTCGAAAAACGAACAGAATGTTCCGGTAAAAGAAATTACATTTAAGAACTGTTCTTTTACCATGGTAAAAGTAGATGGAGGAACATTCCAGATGGGAGCAACCCGTGAACAGGAGGCGAGCGGCTGGAAACCGGATCGCACCGAATATCCTGTACATAAAGTGACGCTCAATACCTTTTATATCGGAGAAACAGAGGTCACAAAGGAACTTTGGAGCGCAGTTATGGAAACAGAGTGCGACTATTCTGAATACCATAAGCCTCAAGGCGTGGAGTGGAACGACATTCAACCTTTTATCGAACGTCTCAACCAAGCAACGGGATTAAAATTCCGGTTACCGACCGATGCCGAATGGGAATATGCAGCACGGGGAGGCAACCGATCCCAGGGACACATTTATCCGGGCTCCGACATTTCGATCCTGGCGGCCTGGTGTTACAACAATGCCGGAACCTATATACTCAATGAAAACAAGTGGGATTATTGGGAGTTACGTAACAATGGAAACAGCCCGCATTATGTAAAACAGTTATTACCCAATGAACTGGGATTGTATGACATGGGCGGTAATCTTTACGAATATTGCAGTGACTGGCTGGGCGATTATCCCGAGGAACCTCAAACAAATCCACAAGGTCCGCAAAGCGGGTCTATGCGCGTTATACGGGGCGGATGTTGGGCTATTTGGTCCAATTCCGCACGCGTATCACACAGGCCTGCACAATCTTACAATTCGGATTATGTAGGTTTGAGGCTGGCCATGAGTACCGAGTAATTTCAGATAAAACGGCGCCTATAATTGATTCGGCGCCGTTTTATCCTTCATTTTCTAATCCATCCTGCGATACCGCGGGTCGTTCACCCGCTTGTTCCACAGCCAGCCGACGTAGCGCATCGTGACGTCGGGCGTCAGGAGCGTCAGCACCGTTTCGCCCGTGGCGGTCGAGACGGCGAAATCGGCGTGGTAGAGCGTGTTGCCGTCCGAAATATTGAAGGAGACCGACCAGCCCCACTGCACGCGGGCCGCCCGGTAGTCGCGGACCGACATCGAATCGAAATTCAGCATCTCGACATACTGGGTGATGCCCCGTTCGGTAGGCAGGTGCACCTCGACATGGTCGACGAACACCCCGAAAAAGAAGTAGTCGGCATAGATCGAACGGATCATTCCGCCGGGCAGCTGCTGCATCGAGTTGGGGAAGAACATATAGTCGCGCGACTGCACCAGCGAGTCGATCTTCGCGGCGTAGACCCGGGCCTTATAAGCCCTGCGCTGGGCGCGGTCCATCCCCGCCGCAGGCTCCTCGTAGACGGTCGTATGCTCCACGACCTGCACCGGGGCCTGCTGCACGGGAACGATCGTCGTCTGCGGCACGCTGTCCGCGGCGGAAGTTTCGAGCGTATACTGCGGGGTCTGCGCGACGGCGGCGCAGACAATGAAAGAGAGTGCGCCGCAGGTGGAAAAAACGGAGTGTTTCATAAGTCGGACATCGGATTGAACGGGAAAAAAGCCCCCGCCTGAGGCGGGGGTTCGGGGATCGCCGGAGCGGCAAACGGACAGCGCAGCAGATACGGCTGCCCGGGATGGGTCCGGCAAAATGAATTTACGTCAATAGAGCTGCGAAATCGAACCCGTATACTGCACGGGGTTATACCACGGATTGGTGATCGTCAGCGTAGCCCCGCCCGTGCGGGAGAAGATTTCGAAGGTGAACGTGTAGGTCGACGCCGAGAACAGCGAGGTCGAGAAGGTCACCATCCAGCCTTCGTGCGTCTGCTCGGTGATATAGCCCTGCAAATCGGAAACGGTGTAATTGATGATCGTCACATAGTAAGGCGGCACGTAACCCTTGATGTAGGGAAGCGTGATGTCCGCCGTTCCGTCCCACATGCCGACGTTGAACGCGGGGTTCATAATCTGGCGCATCGGACCTGCGGGCTGACGCTGGAAGGTCGTCGGGTTGAACTGGAAGTTGCGCGACAGCACGAGCGAGTCCATGAACTTCTCGTAGTTGGCGATACGTTCCGCACGGCGTTTCTCGCGCACCTCGCGGCGTTCTTCCTTGGGCGACAGCACTTTTTTCTGTCCGATCACGGTAACGGCCGCCGCACAGAGCAGCAGGCCCACAACGATAATGACTGTTTTTTTCATAGCACATAAGGTTTGTTACGGCTATGAAAGCAAGTTTTGTGCCGAAAGCGGGATCATGGGCCACTTTCCGCTTCCGGACACCGTTGCCGTCACGGGCGTCGGCGTTTGCATACGCCGCCCTCCCTCGGGACAAGTTTCAGGGCCTCACGGCAGAGCGCCCCGCCGGACAGACGGAGACGCTACAACCCCAGCTTTTTGAGGAACTGACCCGTGTAGCTGCCCTCGCACTGCGCCACCTCGTGCGGCGTGCCCGCGACGATGATCTCCCCGCCGGCCGCCCCGCCCTCGGGACCTATATCTATAATATGGTCGGCGACCTTGATGACATCGAGGTTGTGTTCGATGACGATGACCGTATTGCCGCGGTCGACGAGCTTGTTCAGCACCTCCAGCAGCAGACGGATGTCCTCGAAATGAAGCCCCGTCGTAGGCTCGTCCAGGATATAGAGCGTGCGGCCCGTGTCGCGCTTCGAAAGCTCGGACGAGAGCTTGATGCGCTGGCTCTCGCCGCCCGACAGCGTCGTGCAGGGCTGGCCGAGGGTCAGGTAGCCGAGGCCCACCTCCTGAATGGCCCGGAGCTTCTGGTAGATATTGGGGATGTTCTCGAAAAACTCCACGGCCATGTTGACCGTCATGTTCAACACGTCGTCGATATTTTTGCCCTTGTACTTCACTTCGAGCGTCTCGCGGTTGTAGCGGTGGCCGCCGCACGCCTTGCAGCGCACGTAGACGTCGGGCAGGAAGTTCATCTCGATGGTCTGCACGCCCGCCCCGCGGCACTCCTCGCAGCGGCCGCCCTTGACGTTGAACGAGAAACGCCCGGCCTTGAAGCCGCGGATCTGGGCGTCGGGCGTCATCTCGAACAGCTTGCGGATGTCGGAAAAAACGTTCGAATAGGTCGCCGGGTTG
>ERZ780190.1627-NODE-1627-length-19508-cov-3.991364_pt1 | contig 19508 bp, 7 predicted proteins | sample MGYA00510980_ERZ780190 | MGnify/ENA primary metagenome ERZ780190 (study PRJEB29588, sample SAMEA1972188) | human gut metagenome | biome: human gut; feature: human-associated habitat; material: faeces | place: Denmark | collected 2008/2010 ... | reverse complement strand
TGTTGTTGGTGCCTGTGTTGTTGGCACTGCTGTTGTAGCTTTTTCTGTTGGTGCTGCTGTTGTTGGTGCCTGTGTTGTTGGCACTACTGTCGTAGCTTTTTCTGTTGGTGCCACTGTTGTTGGTGCCTGTGTTGTTGGCACTGCTGTTGTAGCTTTTTCTGTCGGTGCCACTGTTGTTGGCGCTACTGTTGTTGTTTTTTCTGTTGGTGCTACTGTTGTAACCGGTGCCACTGTTGTTGGCTTTGAACCTGTGCCATCCTTAAATGTATATGTTATCTGTGTAGCAGCTGACATTTTTCCGTTTTTAACAGATCTTACTGATACTGTATAGTCGCCATTTCCATTTGCAAAAACATCTGCTGTCAAATTAATTGAACTATTTACCGAGCTTCCTGCAAATACTCCATCCACATATACATTATAGTTTTCAATATCACTTGATGGTGCCTGCCATGCAAAATAATATGGAAGATCTTTGTTTCCTGCATATGTTAATCCAATTGGTGCAGGTATTGTATCATCTTCATCTATCTTTGTAGTAGGAGCAACTGTTGTTGGTGCTACCGTTGTAGCTTTTTCTGTTGGTGCTACTGTTGTTGGTGTCTGTGTTGTAGGTGCCTGTGTTGTAGTTGGTAATGCTGTTGTAACTTTTACAGGTTCCTCATACAAGTAAACATCATATGTTGAGTTGTCAGCTAATGTTACTTTAAATAAATTCTGTCCTTCTTTTACAGAATCAACAGGGAATCCTACTCCGGCTCCTTCTATCTTTGCTTCTTCTGCTGTTGTTGATGAAACTGCCACAGGGAATGTTACATAAATAACTGATGCTCCATCTGCATTTTTTTGAATATTAACAATATTAACTTTGTCTGATTCACAATATGCTTTATATTTATTTACAAGCTTTCCTCCTTCTGCTCCATCTTCAAGATATTTAACACCTGACCAATCAACATCTATTACTTTATGTGTTGTTGGAGTTTCTGTTACTTTTTCTGTCGTAGTCGCTGCATCTGTTGCCTTTTCTGTTGGCGCAGCTGTAGGTGACACTGTTTCCTGTGATTTTGTTGTTTCAGTAACACTTCCGTCTTCATACGTATATGAAATTGAAGTAGCTGCAGATGTCTTGCCATTTTTAACTGCTTTTACTGATACTATATAATCACCACTTCCACTGTTAAACACTTCACCTTTTAGATTAATTGCTGTTGCAGCAGTTGATTCTACCAACGTTCCATTAACATATACATTGTAACTCTCTATATCATTTGAAGGAGCTTGCCATGCAAAATAGTATGGTAAATCTTTATTTCCTGCATATTTTAATCCCATAGGTGCAGGTATTGTATTATCTTCACCTTCTATTGTGGTTGCTCTCTCTGTTGTAGCACTATCTGCTTCCTGAACAGATGATATACTAATGTTATCAATAACTGTTCCTGCAGGCATACCACTCATTTCCATTACTGCAGTATTCTTTGAATCTGCTGTAATCTGAAGAGTTTTAGTATTAATTCCGGCATTTACATTGTATTGTACTGTTCCTAAATCTACGCTGTCATTTTCACCTTCATTCTTCCAATGCATATTTCCGGCATTAGTTGAATTAAACTTTAATGTTACATTGTATTTTTTACCTTGCACTAAATTCATCGGATACTTAAGTTGTGTTCCCCATGTACCCGCATTTCCACTTGTACTATTCAATTTAATACTTAAATCAGACAATTTGCTTCCTTTATAACTCATTGCTCCATTATCCCAGTTTCCTGCATATAATGTACAATCTCCCACTGTTGTTACAGCATTATCAGGAACTGATTTGTAACCATCTGTATCCGGCTTACTACTTCCACCATCAGGATTTAACTCTCCACTTCCTGAATATGCCCTAACATAATCTACTTCCATTGTTGCTGACCGAAATGAATCATTTGGTGCTATGTTTCCCGTATAACCTGTTGCATTACTTCCCAATGCCAGATTTAATAAAAAATAATGATTTTTTCTAAATGCATAAGCATTGTCATCATTAAGATATGCTGTCAAATAAATATTATTATCTACATACCACTTAATTGTATTTTCATCCCAAATCACACCATATGTATGCCAACCATTAATACCATTGTTGTTATCACTATAATAATAATATGCAGGAACACTATAACTTCCCCAATATTTATGATTATATGGTGTATTATAAGAACTTCCACCTGCATTCCAGTGAATTGTTCCCTCAACATAGTTTCTTGAATTAGCATGTTCCATAATATCTAATTCCCCACACCATGGCCATGATGTTCCATCATCTCCCATCATCCAAAATGCCGGCCAGACACCATCCTGGTTTCCACCATTTACCTTAATACGTGCTTCCATTCTTCCATATTTAAAGCTTTTTTTACCTGCTGTTTTTAAACGTGCAGATGTAAATCTACAATTACTGTAGTTTTCTCTTTTTGCAACTATTTTTAATGTTCCATCTGATACATATGAATTTTCTGTACGGTCTGTATAATACTGAAGTTCATTGTTTCCCCAGCCACCGCCATCACTGCCACCTGTTTCACGTGTCCATACATTTGTATTAAGAGAATCACCATCAAATTCATCACTCCACACAAGTTTCCATGATGATTCTGCTTTTACCTGTTTAACACAAGGTATACATGGTATTAATCCTAAAACCATAGTTGTTGTCAAAATAATTGACAAAATTTTCTTACGCATTTTTTTCCTCCTTTAAAATTTATTAATATAGCCGGACAATCTGTTACAACTGCCCGGCTATTCATTTTTATCTTTAGCTTTTTTATTATTTAGCTATTGTATATATTGTATTTTTACTTAATTGTAACTTTTACTTTCTTGTAAACACCATTTTGTGCATATGCATAAATTGTGCACTTACCTCTCTTTAGGGCTGTTATTTTACCACGCTTTGACACTGTAGCTATTTCAGGATTACTTGATTCGAAACTTACCTTTCTATGTTTTTTAATCTTAACATTTTTGCTGTCTGCAATCTGTTTTACTTTAATCTTGAATTTTTTTCCAAGTAAAAGTTTTACTTTAGTCTTATTTAATTTTAAAGATTTACAATTTCCTACTTTTCCACCTTTAGTTGCTACATGAATCAATTTTGATGTAGCCAAGACCTCACCTTTATCATTCTGTGCAACTACAAGATATTTGTAATATTTACCTTTCTTTAATTTATTAGCTGTAAATGTCTTCTTGCTTACTTCTTTAATCTTCTTATACGATGTGCCACATTTAGCTCCATATATAACATACTTTGTTGCTCCGGACATCTTCTTCCAAACAAGCTTAACTGACTTCTTAGTTGTTTTCTTTACTCTAACACTAAGTTTTGCAAATGTAGAATTTGCAAAATCCTTATCATCCTTCTTTTCCAGAATTTCTTTTTCCATCTGTTCAGCTGTTTTGTAAGTGCTTGATGTTTCCACAGATGTTACTGCACCATTATTTGTAGTTGTTTCCTGTTCTGTATCTTTCGTTGTTGATACTGCCGTTGTTGTTGGTGCTTCTGTTGTTGGCGCTACCGTTGTTGTTGGCGCTGCTGTTGTTGGTGCTACCGTTGTTGGCGCTACCGTTGTTGTTGGCACTACCGTTGTTGTTGGCGCTGCTGTTGTTGGCGCTACCGTTGTTGTTGGGTGATTTCCATCATCAACATAGTTATACATAATAGATGTTATTCTTGAGCGTTTGTTTCCTTTTACAGTTGCAACACCTATTTCATATTCTCCTGATCCTTTTGTAAATGCTGTGTAATCTAAATTAACATTTCCATCAACTACATTTTTAACGCAAACTCCATTAACGTAAACATTATATGAATCTGCTCCATCTGCTCTTGCCCACGCAAAATAGTATGGTAACTGTGCATTTCCTGCCCATACAAGCCCTTCCGGTGCCTTAATACTTTCATCAACACTTGGATCTACTTCCGGAGATTCTGTTGTTGAGGCTATCGTCGTTGTTGTGGCTACCGTTGTTGTTGGCGCTGGTTTTGTCTCAGTTGACACTTTTTCAACATCAGATATTTTTGAAATAACCCAATCCGTTAATTCTTTGTCATTAATATTGAATCTAAATACTACATACTGCTCGCCTGTCACTTCCTGATCAACAATTTTTTTAAATCCAATATCTGTCTTATTCATTGGATATCCTGGACAATTTCCACCATTTGTTTCTACTGCCTGCTTATAAAAAGCTTCTGCCTCTGTTTTTCCATTAAGTATTTCATAATATACAATTGCACTGTTGACATCGTCTTTTGCAATGAAATTTAACTTTCCATTTTCATCAACATATGCTCCTCTTTGTATTCTTGATTCAGGGCTTTTTTTAATATCATAATATAAGCGAAGAACTAATTTCCCTTCTGCTATTACTATTCCCTTAGTCACTGAGTTTTCGCTAAGAATATAACCATCATACTCCTTTTCCTCTGCAGAAACCTCTGTACCGATTATAGCTTCTATTCTCTCAGTATCTTCAGTTACAAGGTCATATCCGCTTTCATCTTCTTTCTGTTTATAATACTCTACCGTATACTGGGATATAGTTGACTCATCAAGGAACTTTGCATACAGTACTAAATTTTCTGCTGTAGAATCTGTTATTTCCGTTATCTGATTCTGATAATTATCATCTGTATACCAACCAAGGAACTTATAACCTTCTCTCGTTGGATTATTAAGTTTTATTGAACTTCCGAATCTATAACCGTTAGGGTTTGCATCATTGTTTGTTCCATCGTTTAATTCATACTGAATTGTATAGCTATTACGTTTATAATACGCCTTAACCGTAGCTGTATTGTCTTCTTTTACAACCGTTGTAAGTATATTATTGCTATTTCCATTATCATATGTAAATCCCGTAATGTTCTCTGGTTCATACGTATAACTTGTAGTTCCCTCTTTTACGCTAACCTGTTTTTCCTGCTTTTCGTATCCGGTTCCCTCATAATTTTCAAGATATATTTCCACGTTAACTTTTGAAGTATTTCCTAGCAATTCACTTTCATCAACATTTGGATTTGAACCGTTCCCTGTTTTTGGTCCAACATAGCTTGAATTAGCTGGTACATCAACATATGTATTATCTGTAAAATATACTCTCTTTACTTCATCAGTATGATTTTCTGCAACATATGTTTTGTTTCCATCCTTGCTCAATACTAGTGAAAGTGGCTCACTGCCTGTAATGGAAAAATCCTGATTTCCATACTTCTGTAATGATGTTATATATGAAAGAGTATGTGCCCTTGATTCACCATTTTCAACTTTTCCACTATCACTCATATCCCATCTTGCAAGGGCACCATCCGGATCATAATAAGCATAATACTCTGCTACTACATCCTGATTAGTCTTTGGATCTGTAAGCATGTCAACTTTATTGAAATTATTGCAAATCTGTTCTTTATTAGAAACAAAATGTTTCCACTGATTACTGTTTTCATCTATACTGTCTACAACGTTTTTGACTTTATCCTTATATTTTCCCATATAAAGTGTTGCTCCGGAAATTGGTAACATTGTAATTGTAGTTACTTCAATAGAGTTTTCTGTCCACCATGCTGTATGATCATAGCGACCACCAAATAATCTTGTAACTGTCTGAATATTATAATTACCTGCATCTTTATATTTTTCTGTGAAAATTTCATTATGTACATCATAATAATAGTCTTCAATTGCAGCTATTTCAGTTGTATACATGTAAATACCCGCATCTCTGATTGTAGTATTTCCAACTGCTTCTCCCCATAAGATTAATGATGCCCATGCATTAATTGCCTCAGATGATGATTCCTGGTTATTTCCACCTGAAAGACCACCCTTCTTGTCAACTAACTCTCCATTCTCATCATATTCATAATTAGCCACACCTGATGCCCATGAATGACCTTCATAAATATCAAAGTTTCTAAGGAATGGATACTTAGTAGGACTGTTGGCATTATAACCTTTTCCGTCACGATTAACATTAGCAATATCACCAATCATCTCATAAACCATTCCTCCCCATTCTTTAGCCCACTGTGGATCTTTCATTGCAACTGCTGCAGCTGCCTTAATCCAATATCCATAATGGAAATGATGGTCGTTAACCTGCTTGTCAGAATCATATGATGATGGATAGCCTATTAATGTTCCATAATTTTCATCATAATAGAAATAGTCATCCTTGTGATCACCACTTATATATGCCTGATATGGATCAAACCAGAATTCAAGATAGTTTTCTACTCCTTCTACCATTTCATTTGTTATATTCTTCATATCCGCATCATCACCATCCAGCTGACCTGAAAGCCATATTGCATCTGATAATGTATTAAGATTCTTTCCTATCCAATATGTGTCAAATCCACCATACTGACCTTCCAAATTGCAAATCCACTTAGGGTCTTCTTTGTTTTTTCTATAATCATAAAGATATCCTAACTGCTGCTTAATATTTCCAATTGTATTTTCGTCAGTTGTAACCGGCAATGAAGATAAAATTCCGTTGTATTGCATTTCAGTTACATAACTTGTTCCAACAATCGTTTTCATTGTTCCACGAATTGTGTTATATGTATAGTTAGTATATTTAGAATTAGAATAACGCCACTGATGAGGATATAGTGCCATAATAGTATCTCCACCTGTGCTTCCATTCTCCATATTCTTTGTTGTTACATTATATTTAGTAACGACCTTAGAAGAATTCTTTAAATATTCCCACTGTACCTTTGTATCTGTAATAAAGTTAAATGCATATTTTTCATATAAAGAAAATGCTTCATTACTTCCATCAGGAAGTATTGCTACAGACATATAGTTTTTTCCTGAAGGCATCTTTGCTGTAAGTTTTCCACCTGCATTAATCCATGTTGTACCTGATGGTGCTGCTAACATGTAATAATGTATTTTCCCATCTTTTTTATTTTTTAAACTTACACCGATTATATTTGAAGATGTTGTATTTTTTACTATTGCAAGGTCTGTTGCACCTGCACCAAGTGAAATTGTTGGTGTAACATTATCAAATGTATAATAGGCATATGGAGTTCCCTTTGCAATAATTGAACGCATTGAACTATTGCCTGCATTATCTGCCATTACAATTTCATAACTCCAATCTGTTGTTTTATCCACCTTAGCATCTTTAGCTGAAAAATTTTCACCACCAACAACCATTTCTACTGTATCATCATTTAATAAACTTTCTACTGTTGGTTCACCGTCAACATAAGAAGTACTATCTACTACAGCCGGTGATGCCATCTGCATACCATTACTTGCAGCTCTATATGCAAGAGGATGTGCATACAATGACTCTGAATACTGATCAAATACAACTGAACTTGCCCAGTCATTTGTTGGAACAGTTCCAACTGTCTCTTTATAATTGTCAGTTAAATAAACCTTTGATGGAGGTAATGATTCTTTTCTATCTGTCCAGTTTACTCCCCAGTCGTCAGTTCTAACTCCAAAGACTTCTTTCTTATATCCGCCTTTGTCAATCATTACCGAATTGTTCTCATCAAAAAAATCTCCTGTTGCCGCTTTTATGTTTATTGCAGTAAATGGTATGCTTGTTGCTAACATTGTAATCGAACAACATAATGCTATTGATTTTTTTAGTGCTCCTTTTTTCATTTCAATCTCCTTTTTGTAATCTAAAAACGAAATTTTCATTTCTTCTTACATAATAATATACTTTTTCTTGTTCTCTCTCAATCTAATTTTTTGACAAAAAGGGTTAAAATTTTTACTTTTTACACTATTTTATGTTAAATAACTGGAAGTCATATAATCTAAGTGTTCCAACACCTTCATCAGGTGTAAATATTTTAATCATTATATATCTTGCCTTTTGGTTTCCTATATTAAATGAAGATACTGCACTGTTGTTGGACGGTTGATAATCTACTGATGTCCATTCATTTCCATCGTTGGATACAAGAACTTCCCATTCAGTAGTATTTCCAAAACCTTCCTTACTTCTTGTATTGTAAAGCGTGTATGTATTAAACTCTTTTTCCTGACCCAAATCAATTTTTACCCAATGCTTTACGCCATTTAATTTGTACTCACCACTAGTTACATTAGAACTTGTTGCACACCATTTTGTATTTAAATCTCCATCTATTAATTTTTGTGCATTCTCGTTATCGTTTGTATATCCGGAGCAATCATACACCTTTCCTCCAAGACAAAGATTTGTTCCTTCTGTAACTGTATTATTTAACTGAGTTGCTGTTTTATTTCCATGTAGTTTCTCACCAACCATTGGATATTCAGGATTTGGTATTCCGTCAATATTTTCAGTAAGCCAATTATCTTCATAATCAGCAAATCCTTTAAATGTCCATGTACCCTGCTGCAACTCTTCTACATATCTCTTTCTTAAAGACTCAATACAATCATAACCTGTAATCTGTTTTACTACATTATTAAATGGTGTTGTTGTATTATAAGGATCATCTGTGTAAGTACTTCCGGTGTTATTGTCTTTAATTAATTTATTTATACTATCAATAAGTCCATATTTTAATGTTCCATCTGCATTCTTTCTTGTTGGATACTTTGAGTCCATATATGCAAAGAACCATTTATTATTTCCGTACTGTTCATAACCCCAGTCCTGAAGTGATTTATCCGTAGCTTCATAAACCTGTACATATTTAGGATTTGACCAATGGAAGTATCTGAACCCTCCATAATTTGCCATATTTTCTGTCCACCACGCTACATCATCACCATAATTAAGTTTTCCACTATATTGCTGTACTGAATGAGTTATTTCATGTGAGAAAAATCCTATATCTTTCGGATGACTGTTAGCGTACTTAGTTGAAACACATACTGTAGTTCCCTGACAATATGCTACGCCATCATAATTGTTATCAGCCTTAAATGTAATAGTTGTAGGTTCTGTTCCATTACCCCATCTCTGGTATAATCTTGGATAACTGTTGTAGAACAGTTTTGTAAGTTCTTCCAAATAACCATCTACTGTTACATCTTTCCAATCGCCTGTAAACAAAATATCATATTTACTTGGGCTTATATAGGCTCCTTTCAATGATATTTCTGACAACTGTACTGAACTTCCATATCCCGCTTTAACATCTAATTTGTAATATCTATATGAACCAACCTTATCCACTGTGTAATTGTATGTCTTAAAGTTAACATCTTCCATTCCACTATTATTTACAGTGTCAATTTTTTCCCAATTAGTTCCATCTGATGATCCATATAATATCCATGATTTTGGATTTCTGCCCTTATATGCTTCATTATCATTAGCTGTTGTTAAACTGTAACTATATAATGTTGTATCCTGTTTCATTTTCCAGGCAATGCTAAACTGATTTGAAAATTCAAATAATTTTGATTCTTTACGTCCATCAAATAAATTAAATGGTGTTTCATCACCATTACCTTTTGCAGTTGTAGCACTTGCAAAAATGCTGTCATAGTAAGAAGATAAATCTTCTCCCATTTCCTTATCAACATCTGCCACATCACCATTAAGTGAAATTTCTGCCAACTGGAATCCATAATAATTTGTTCCATTTCCTTCAAACTGTATTAAATAATACTGATAGCTTTCCTGAATATCTGTTTCATATGTATAAGATTTTGAATTTTTTGCTTCAATTCCACTATCTGTTACAGTATCTATCTGTGTCCATGATGTTCCATTATTTGAGCCATACAAATGCCATGATTTTGGATTTCTATAAGAATAAGTCTCACTATCATTGGCTGTTGTTAATGTATATTTTTTCAATATAATTGGCTTTTTCATCTGCCATGATATTCTTAGTGGAAATCCATCTGATGTACATAACTTTGTATTTATATCTCCATCAAAAAGTTTTTCCATTCCTTCATTTGCACTTGTTTTAATGCTAGTTGAACTTGAAGTATCTATCTGCCTCATATAATTGTCAACATTTATGTTCTTAGGATGAACTTCTGTTTCCGGCTCTTCATAAAACTCTTTTTGTGTAGTTGTTGTAACTTCTGTTATTTTTTCTGTTGGTGCTACTGTTGTTGGTGCTTCCGTAGGTGCCTCTGTTGGGGCTGCTGTTGGGGCCTCTGTCGGAGCTTCTGTCGAAGCCTCTGTTGGGGCTACTGTAGGGGCTTCCGTTGGGACCTCTGTTTTTGGTTCTACAACTGTAGTTGTAATAACTGCACCATTTGCGGTTGTAGGAGCAACTGTTGTAGATGTCTGTGCATTTCCTGATGTTTGCTGTTCCCCTTTATTATTTTTTACCGTTACCTTTACTTTGTATTTCTTCTTGTTGTATGTAGCTTTTATTACTGCCTTTCCGGCTTTTTTAGCTTTAATTACAATTTTGTTTTTTAATTTTCCTTTTTTCTTAATGGAAACTACTTTTTTTCCTTTTACTACTTTCCATTTAACCTTTTTACTTACATTTTTTAATTTAACAGTTTTCTTTTTTCCAACTTTTAAGTTTACTTCCTTTTTACTCAGCTTTACCTTTTTTGTAGCTGCATAAGTTGGCACTTCTGAAATTGGCATGTAAGCTCCTGCCACGGCAATTACAAGTACAATTGCCAGTATTCTACTTTGTAGCTTTTTCATGTTTTAACTCCTCCTGACATTCCCAACAACATGTGCTCCAGGTGCTAAAAATATTTTTTTATTCTCCATTTTCAACTCCTTAAATATCTTTTCAGTTATATTTTAACCTAAAAAAACCCTTTATGCCACTGTTAATAGCATAAAGGGTCGTTAAATATTTTTCTATCTGTTATATAACTGAAGTTCGTAAAGTCTTACAGTACCAACTCCACCATTATCTGAATTAAATATCTTAAATACAATGTATCTTGCAGTCTGGCTTCCTATGTTAAATGATGAAATTGCATCATTCTGATTTACCTGATAATCTACTGACTTCCATTCTTTTCCATCTTTAGATACAAGAACTTCCCATTCAGTTGTATTTCCGAAACCTTCCTTACTTGATGTATTGTAAAGAGTATAGGTATTAAATGTCTTTGTACTTCCAAGGTCTATCTTTACAAAGTGCTGAGCACCTGATAAAGCATATGCCTGATTTTCGACGCTTCCTGATGTTGCACACCATTTTGTTGACAAATTGCCATCAATAAGTTTAGATGAAGACTCATCATCCTTTGTGTAACCTGATTCACTGATAATTGTTGCACCTGACAATAAATTTGTTCCGCTTGTTACTGCTGAAGACAGTTTTGTACCGGTTGTATTTCCATGAGTTTTTCCTACATAAGCCGGATAATCAATATTAGGTACTCCAGGTAAATCTGTAGTAATCCAATTATCTGAATAATTTCCAAATCCTGTAAATGTCCATGTACCGTTTTTAAGTTCCTCTACATAATGTAATCTAAGAGATTCTATACAATCATATCCTGTAATCTGCTTTACTAACTGATTCCATGGTGTTGATGTATCATATGGATTGTCGTCATATCTTGTACCCTTATTGTCCTTTAATAAATGGTTAAGACTATCAATAAGACCATATTTTACATTTCCACTACTATCCTTCGTTGTCGGATATTTTGAATCCATATATGAGAAGAACCATTTGTTATTTCCATATGCCTCATAGCCCCAGTCCTGAAGTGATGTATCGTTGGCATAATATACCTGCGCAGTATCTTCATGTGCCCAGTGGTAATAACGGAATCCACCGTAATTTGCCATATTTTCTACCCACCATGCTTTTGATGATGAAGATACGTTTCCATACTGTTGTGCAGCATGTGTTAATTCATGTGTGAAATATCCAATTCCCTTAGGATGATTATTCATCCAGTTAACTGCAATTACTATTGAAGAACCGGATGTATATGCTACTCCGTCATAACCTTTATCAGCTCTTACAAATATTCTCTTAGGTTCTGAACCTGTTCCCCAACGCTTATATTGTCTTGGGTAAACCTCGTAAAATGCATTATACAATGCTTCTTTATATCCTTTTGCTGTTACCTGATCCCAGTCACCTACAAACAAAGCTTTGAACTCTCTGTCAGGTACTGAGTTACCTCTCAAAGTAATATCTGAAATTTGGAAACTACTTCCATACAATTCTGTAATTTCCATTTTATACTGAATATATGTTCCTATCTTATCAACAAGATATGTATAATCAGCATAATCCTGATCTGCCATTCCACTTTCATTTACCGTATCAATTAATTCCCAGTTACTTCCATCTGTTGAACCGTATAACTTCCACGCTTTAATTGTTCTATTTGGATATTTTGCATTATCATTAGCAGTGGTAATTGTGTAACTGTAAAGTGTTGTATTCTGTTTCATTTTCCATACTATATTCCCCGGTACCTGAGATGTAGTATATAATTTAGTTTCTCTCTTGCCATCAAATATATTTTCTACACCTTCATTCGAATTAAATCCGTTTATTGTAGTAGCTCCGGTATCTATTCCACTTACCTGATCTGTAATGTCAATTCCTCTACTTTCTGTAATTCTGTCAACATCACCTTTCAGATAAATTTCAGACATCTGTGAACCATAATACAACTTTCCATCATCACCACTATTTTCAATAATAATCATAAAATATTGTGCTGACATCTGTGTTGTACAATTAAATGTGTATTCACCATTATTTGTGTGGGTAATTCCACCATTATCAATATCTGAAATAGTTGTCCAGTTTTCACCATCCATTGATGCATATACTGCCCAGCTGTGAGGATCTCTATGCTTATATGTGGATGCATCCCCTGCTAATACAAATGTGTAACTCTTAAGTGTAACTGCTCTCTTCATTTTCCATGCAATAGTGATTGCCGGAGCATCATTTGTAAAGAACTTTGTATTAACATTATTGTCAAATAAATTTTCTATTCCTTCGTTGTTACTTGTATTTCCTTTGGTTGATGACAATTTATCATCAATACCATCAAAATATGGTGTAAGTGAAACGCCACTTGCTACCTGTGAATCTGCTGCCTCTTCCTGAACCCCCGGATTCTTTACTACATGAGATGCATCTTCCGGTGCCTTAGTTGGAGCTTCCGTTGGTGCTTCTGTTGGTGCTTCTGTTGGTGTAACAGTACCAAGTTCTTCAAGACTTGCTTCCGTAACAATAACCTTTCCTGCCTGACTTGCTGTATTGTCTACATAGCCCATCATAATTCCCAACAAGTATTTGTTCTTTGCCTGAGATATGTTTACAGTTGTCTGATATACATATTCCTTATTTGCTTCAACTGAAACTGCTGCATCTGAATTAGCATATGACCAGTCTCCGCCATCTACTCCATTGCTTTGAAGGATAACCTGATACTTTCTTGCTACTGTTGAAGTGAACTTAACTGTAATTCTATATGTTGTATTATCTTTTAATTCAATTCCGTTGTATACCAGCTGATAGTCATAATTATTTCCACCTGAAATAGCCGGCAAATCAATTTCTGCTTTTCCTTCTGTAACTGCTGAGCCCTGCGGATATGTCCACTTTGTAAATCCCGGTATATTTCCCTTGTTATTACTTGGAATATATTCTGTATCTTTTTCGGTAGGTGCCTCTGTTGGGGCTACCGTTGGTGCTGCCGTTGGCTGTGCCTCAGGAGCTTTTGTTGTTGTGATTGCTCCATCACCTGTATATGTATATTTAACTGATGTTATATTTGAAACCTTGTTACCCTTAACTGCGGCAACTCCTACTGTGTATTCCCCGGAACCCTTTGTAAATACCGATTTTTCAAGATTAACTGATTTTTCTGTAACTTTTGTTACATACACTCCATCTATATAAACATTATATCCGTCAGCTCCATCAACTGCTGCCCATGCGAAATGATATGGCAATCCCTCTCCCGGTGCATGAATAAGTCCTACCGGTGCCTGAATATCATTATCAACATTAGGTTCAGTCGGTCTTACTGTTGTTTCTTCCGGCTTTGTTGTAGTTGTTGGTCTTACTGTTGTTTCTTCCGGCTTTGTTGTAGTTGTTGGTCTTACTGTTGTTCCTTCCGGCTTTGTTGTAGTTGTTGGTCTTACTGTTGTTCCTTCCGGCTTTGTTACTGTTACCTTATTTGTTACATTCTGATTATCATTTGCCGGTTTAGTAACATTCTGGCTAACATTATTTGTTTTGTTTCTTACAATAACCCTGCATTTATATTTCTTCTTTCCAACTTTTGCTGTAATTGTTGTTTTTCCGGCTTTCTTTGCTTTTACTTTTCCTTTTTTAGAAACTGTTGCCACTTTCTTCTTTGAGGATTTCCAAGTTACCTTGACTCCTGCCGGTTTGTTTTTCACTTTGAGTTTTTTTGTTTTCCCTACTTGCAAAACTATCTTCTTTGAGCTTAGCTTTGTTACCGTCTTTGCATTAACACCTGTCAAATTACTCGGCATCATTGTTATTAGTAATGCCAATGTTAAAACAATTGTCAAAATTCGCTTCATTTTGTTCATAAATCTCCTCCTAAAAATGTTTTCATTCCCTTCCGCTTTTAAAAATAATTATTGCGGTTAATAAATACGTTTTTATCCTAACATATTTAGTTATTTTGCACAATATTTTTTTTGAAATAAAAACACTTTTATCATTTTCATCAAAAATAACGTTTCAATCTATATTTTAGCAAAAAAAAAACAGCCCCCAATCACATGCCTTGTAATCAGGGGTTTTATTGTTTTTAAAACTGTTTTTATTATCTTTTTATAATTTTATTTTTCTATTCAATGCTTTCGTCATATACAGCTCTGCAACCTCCTATAAACTTAGGTCTTGTTCTTGCTGCAAGTACGTTTGCCTCGCCGATTTTGTTATTTTCAAGTCTTACCGGAACTGCGACTTTCTTAATGTGCATTCCAATAAGAGTTCCGCCAATGTCAATTCCACCGTCTGCCTTAATTTCTTCCACAGCAACAGGATCTTTAAATGTCTTATATGCTGTTGTTCCAAATGAACCACCTGCCTTAGGCTGTGGTACAACGTTAACTATTTCTGAAAACGGAACTGCTGCACGTTCAACTATTATTGCTCTGTTAAGATGTTCACAACACTGAGCTGCAAGATATATCTTTCTGCTTTCAAGGACTTCATATATTCCTGAGAAAACTGCCTTAGCCACTTCAAGGTTAGAATTGCTTCCAATCTTATCTCCACATATTTCACTTGAAGAACAACCAACTACAAGAATATTGCCTTCCTTTAATCCTGCTTTATCGCAAATTTCTTCTGTTGTTTTTTTTGCCTGTTCTTTTAATTCTTCGTACATTTGAATCGCTCCTTTCAAACAACATAATGCAAAAGAGAGCTGTATGATATTTGTAGCCTGCTCTTTTTACCGCCTACAATTTTATCACACAACTCTTTCCTTTTACATATTATTTTATATTTTTATACAAATTTTTTAACTAATTTTATAACCTTTGCTTCTTCTAATGCGAAAATAGCAATAAATCCTAATACTAAGCATGTAACACCCTGGATGCTGTTGCTTCCAATTGAAGGCACTGCTCCAAGTCCATATCCTAATAAAGTACTTTCATATAAGAAATATCCTAAAACCATAATAACTTCTGCAACTACACCACTTACAATATAAGCTACTACATTCATTCCCTTGCTATCCTTAGTGTTTGCTTTCTTAATTGTTACAAATACTAAATATGCAACTAAAGCCATTAAAAACTTAATTACAAATGTTCCCGGTACATAACTTCCGTAACCGCTGATAAAATCTGAAAGGGCTGAACCGATACCTGCTGCAAGGGCACCATAAACGCCACCAATCATCCAAGCTGAAAGCAATACAATAGTATCACCAATATTTACATAACCGTTTGTTCCTACTGTAGGTACTTTAATAATCATTGTTGCTACACATGCTAACGCTGCAAATAAAGCTGTAATAACAATCTTGCCTACGTTCTGTTTAGTTGAATCCATAATTCTCCTCCTGATATTAACACCTATCTTTTATCCTAAGTGTATTATTACTTAATCTAAGTTGCATTATCTCAATCTGACACTGTAACTCATTAAAGTATAGTATATCAGTATGTGGTATTATTTATATATCCAATTTACGTAATAAACACAATACCAGATTTATAGGATATTATTTACTCCTCATCTGCATAAACAAGGGCACATTTTACAGCTCTGTGCCATCCCTTGATATATTTCTGCACCTTTTCAGAATCCATTTTGTTTTCAAACTTTCTCTCTATTGTTGAATTTTTTATAATGTCTTTTTTGTCTCTCCAATAACCTGTTGCAAGACCTGCCAAATACGCTGCCCCAAGCCCTGTGGTTTCAATTACTGATGGTCGCACAACCTGTTTTTCAGTAATATCTGCCTGAAACTGCATTAAAAGATTATTGGCACTTGCCCCACCGTCAACTCTGATAGACTTAATTTCCATTGCCGCATCCTGCTCCATTACCTTCAAAACATCATATGTCTGATAAGCAAGTGATTCAAGGGTAGCTCTTACAAAATGCTCTCTTGCAGTTCCTCTTGTTATGCCAACTACCATGCCTCTGGCATTCTGCTTCCAATAAGGTGCTCCCATTCCTGTAAAAGCCGGCACAACATATACTCCATTAGTATCACTAACTTTTTCTGCAATTTCTTCACTTTCCGGTGCACTGTTAACTAACTTCATCTGATCTCTAAGCCACTGTATTGCCGCTCCTGCCACAAAAACACTGCCTTCCAATGCATATTCAACCTTGCCTGTGCCTGCTGCAATAGTAGTAATCAAACCATTGTCTGATATAACCGGCTTATTTCCTATATTCATTAAAAGAAAACAACCTGTTCCATATGTATTCTTTACATCACCTTTTTCAAAACAACACTGACCAAATAATGCCGCCTGCTGGTCTCCTGCAACACCACTTATAGGTATTCGTTCTCCTAACAGTTCCGGCATAGTATATCCAAAAATTCCACTTGAAGGATTTACCTTAGGCAACATAGACTTGGGAATATCTAGTATATCCAGTAATTCCTGATCCCACTCCAAATCAAATATGTTATAAATCATAGTTCTTCCCGCATTAGTGTAATCCGTTGCGTGTATACTTCCACCGCTTAACTTCCACATAAGCCATGAGTCAATTGTTCCAAAAAGCAATTGACCATTTTCTGCCTTATTTCTCGCTCCCGGCACATTATCAAGAATCCACTTAATCTTAGTTCCTGAAAAATAAGCATCAGGAACCAATCCAGTCTTATTTCTAATAAAATCCCTAAGACCGTCCTTAACAAGTCCGTCTACAATATCAGAAGTTCTTCTACACTGCCAAACAATGGCATTATAAATAGGTTTTCCCGTATTCTTGTCCCATACAACCGTTGTTTCTCGCTGATTAGTAATGCCAATGGCTTCAATATCCTTGCCTGTAATTCCTGCCTGTCTCATAACATCTTCCATTGTAAGAAGCTGTGTCATCCAAATTTCCTCAGGATTATGTTCAACCCAGCCCGGCTTTGGAAAAATCTGCTCAAACTCCTTATTCGCCTGACAAACAATATTTCCCTTCTTATCAAATAAAATAGTTCTGGAACTGGTAGTTCCCTGATCTAATGCCATAATATACTTACCCATAGTTTCTTCCTCCGTACATAACTAAATACTATCTTTAGCCTTCATTCTAACCTTTATCTTATAATATAGTTTGTATATTTTCAATGGCACTGTTTTAAATTCCACGCAGAAATTTTTATAAGCAAACAATAGGCAGAGATTCGAAATTTTGCGAGCATAGTGTAAGTGCAAAAGTAACTGTTTGAGCCATAGGCGAGTTTTACTTTTGCACTTACAATAGACGGCAGAGCAAAATAAGAAATCTCAACGTGTTTGCTGTAAAAATTTCTGCGTGGAATTATAACATCTGATTGAAAATATCAAAAAAAGTGCTACCACGTATTTTTCAGGTACATGATAGCACAATCTATTATAAACAACAGGTACGGATTTTAGAAAATCATTAGAATAATTGTTTATGATTTTCCTTTTTTAACCCTGTTGCCTGCTGTCACAAAAGTGAGCAGCTTTTAATATTTTCTTTTGTATACCTTATTGTATGCACCTATTCCGGTTTTGTGATTAGTCCTCGTAATCAATATAATTTAAAGGATCTTTTGTTTTTCCATTTCTTTCTACTGAGAAGTAAATATTATCCCCTTCCTTGGAGTAATATTTAGTTGGCTGGTTAACATAGGCGATAGTCTGGCCTGCTTCAACGAAGCTTCCTTCTTTTACTTCAGGATTTATGGTCTGACCGTAGTTTACGATATAATCATTTCCCACTGCCTGACTGATAACAACGCCAAGTTCGTCATCTTGTGTTATTTTTGTAATAACACCATCTGCCGCTGCCTTTATTGCAGTGCCTTTGCTACTTTGGATTACAATTCCAGGATTGGTTTTGTATTCATCTAATGTTGCGTAATATACTGTATTTTTCACATCATATGGCATAATAATGCTACCCTCAACAGGCCAGATAAGTTTGCTGTTCTTGTTAAACTTTAATGTTTTAATCTGGGCTGCTGCCTCTGATGAAAGTCCATACAAGTAATCTTTTTTGCTTACATTAGACTGAGTGTTTTCTTCCACTACGTTATTTACGGCTTTTTCCTTAGTTGTTTCTTCTGTTAAATAACCTCCCGGTTCAACTTCTCTGTCTTTCGGTGTTTCAGATTCCATTGCTGTTTCTTTTTGTGTTTCTTTTTCCACAACATTTCCCGCTGCTTCAATATTTTTATCTGCCGCTGTTGTTTCAGTTATGTTTGCTTTTCCTAATTTTACAATGTTTTCGTCGCTTTTTTGCCCAAGAAAATAAGTTCCCGTGGCTACGCCTACTAATGCAACAAAGCAAACTGCAACTGCTGCTATAAATTTCTTATCCATTCTCATCACCTCAATAACAGTATGTACCATTAATTGAAGATTTATACAAAAAAATTAATTTTAATATTCCACAATTTTCCCATCATAGAAAGTGCTAAGAATCTCCTGCCATGGCTTGCCATGACCTGCAAGGTATCTGGCATAGCTTATACTCATTCCAAAACCGTGACCATTGCCTTTAGTTGTAATTCTTATTCCCTTTTCATATTCTTCTATGCTCATATCTGTAGAATTAAGACCGAGGGCTTTTGAAAAATCATCTGCCAGAACAACAGTATCCCCCATTCTTATTTTTAAAGCATAGCCTTCTTTGTCTTTTTCAACAGTTATCAGATTAATAATTTCCTTCTTATCTTTTATATTTTTTAGAATTTCCTTCCCATCTTTAAATACAACAATGCCATTAGCTGACAGTTTTTCCTTAAACTCATTAACCGTTAAATACCTTGTGCAAAGATATTCCTTCTCCTTTATGTCATTCTGGCATATAACACTTTTTAGATAACTATATTCCTTTCCAATAATTTCCTCCC
>ERZ780190.1626-NODE-1626-length-19522-cov-3.191452_pt1 | contig 19522 bp, 14 predicted proteins | sample MGYA00510980_ERZ780190 | MGnify/ENA primary metagenome ERZ780190 (study PRJEB29588, sample SAMEA1972188) | human gut metagenome | biome: human gut; feature: human-associated habitat; material: faeces | place: Denmark | collected 2008/2010 ... | reverse complement strand
ATTCTTGTGTTTTTTTCTTATCATAAGATGTAAAGTTTCCAGAATCTTTTCTAAAATCAACGCCATCTGGACTCGTTGCTAAACCAGAAGGAATAAATCCTCCAGCAACTTGTGAACCATCTTTTAAGACGTTTTCACATAAATTTTTTCTATTGATTACTAGTGAGATTGCTTTTCTTACATTTAAGTTAGCTAAATCACTATTTTGGAAATTTACTGAAATATAAAATAAGAAACCATCATAAACTTGTTTAAAAGCTTCATCATCTTTATATTTATCTACCAAATCCGAATTGATTGGTGCATAGTCTGTTTCTCCTGCTTCAAAAGCTTGTGCAGCCACTTTTGGTTCTTGAACAAGTTTCATGACAAGTTTATTTAATTTAACATGTTTTTGATCATAATAACTTTCGTTCTTTTCAAATTCAACCACTGATCCTGCTTCCCAATTTGTCATTGTAAAAGCACCATTTCCTAAAATAGCTTTTGCACTTTTACCATATTTATCTCCTTGTTTTTCAGCAAGCTTTTCATTAATTGGGTAGAATGGTGGAAATGCAAGTAATTCATCTAAAAACAAAACGCGTACTGTTGTTTTTACTTCTAAAGTATAGTCATCATTTACTTTGACACCCATAGAATTTAAATCATCATCTGTAAGTTCTTCACCTGCATCAATTTTATCTGATAATTCTTGAGCCCCTTCAATGCTTGCAATTCCATCTGCAAACATATAATAATAACTTCCCTTTTTTCTAAAAATACGTTGCCATGCATAAGCGAAATCATGAGCTGTTACAGGATCTCCATTTGTCCATTTAACATCTTTTCGAAGTTTGTAGGTATGTGTTAAACCGTCTTCAGACAATTCTTCACTTTTAGCAACCGCATTTACGATATTTCCTTTTTTATCTGTTTTTGTAAGTCCATCGATTACTGCATGAATTGCCTTGAGTGAACATCCATCATCTGCATCTGATGAATCTAAATTTTTAATATCCAATTCACTTGAATACGTATAAGTCGTTATGTCGTCTCCACTTGATCCCCACATCCCGTTAATGTTAAAACCATTAAACAACATAAAAATAATGAGAGTATTTTTTTCATATTCCCATTCTCTTTTTTTATCTTCTCCTTCAACCATATCCTATTTTCTACACACCGTCAACAAAATTATGTATTCGCTTACATTTTTTATCAAAAAAAGAAGTAGATTTCTCTACTTCATTATTTTACTACACTCATGGCAAGAGCTAAAGCTCCAACAACCCCAGCATTATCCCCTAATTCTGGATAAACAATATAATCTTTAATTTTATCAGTAGTCACTTCTTCTTTTTGAATATAACCATTTAAGAATTCTTGAGTATATTTATGAATCATTGGAAAAAGTTGTTTTTGATGCATAACACCACCACCTAGAATAATTTTCTTAGGTGAAAGAGTTAAAATATAATTTGCCATCGCTTGTCCAATATAATAAGCTTCTAAATCCCATGCCGGATGATCTTCTGGAAGTTCACTTCCTTTTACTCCCCATCTTGCTTCAATGGCAGGACCAGCTGCTAGGCCTTCAAAACATGTTCCATGATATGGACATTTTCCTGAATATTTATCATCTTCTCTAACAATCATTTTCATATGTCCCATTTCTGGATGAAGTAACCCGTGTACAAGTTTACCACCAACAACGGCTCCTCCACCAATTCCTGTTCCAATTGTAAGATAAAGGGCACTGTCTAATCCTTTTGCCGCACCAAATGTTGCTTCACCTAAAGCAGCCCCATTAACATCTGTATCAAAAGCCATAGGAATGTCATATCTTTCTTTTAAAGCACCCATAATATTATAATTATTCCATCCTGGTTTAGGTGTTGTTGTAATATAACCATAAGTTGGACTTGTAAGATCTGGATCAATAGGTCCAAAACTTCCTACACCTAATGCTTCAATTTCTTTTCCATCAAAGAATTTAAAAACATTTTCCATTGTTTTTTCAGGTGCTTCTGTAGGAAATGATTCTCTTTCTAAAACTTCTCCTTTTTCATTTCCAATACAAACTACAAATTTAGTTCCACCTGCTTCAATTGCTCCTAGTTTCATTATTATATCTCCTTTTTCTTTTACTCTTATTTTAAACAACTCTGATTATAAAGTAAATATGCAATTATAAATTGAAAAAGAGTTACATGATTTAGACGATAAACCTAAATTCATGAACTCTTTTTTCATTAATTATCTAAATATCTTGTATAACGATCTACATGTAATAATCTTTTAGCATTATCTACACGTTCTTTAGTTGGAGGTTTTATTCCTTCTAATTGATAAGGAATCTTCAATTCTTCCCACTTAAAGACACCTAAAGTATGATAAGGAAGTATTTCTACACGATAAACATTAGAAAGGGTAGAAATAAAATGATCTAATTCAATTAAATCTTCATCATAATCACTTCTTTCAGGAACAAGTACATGTCTAATCCAAATTGGTTTATCAATTTCGGATAAATATCTTGCCATATCTAAAATATTTTCATTACTTCTTCCTGTTAAAGTCTTATGTCTTTCATTATTGATTTCTTTAATATCAACAAGTAATAAATCTGTATACTCCATCAATTCTTTAAATTTTGAAAAGAACGGTTCTTCTCTAGTAAAACATCCACCACTGGTATCAATACAAGTATTAATACCTTCTTTTTTTGCAAGTTTAAATAATTCTAAAACAAAATCTATTTGAGCTAAGGGTTCACCACCACTAATAGTAATACCACCTTTTTTACCCCAATAGGTTTTATATTTCATTGCTTGTTGAAGCGCCTTTTCAGGGGTATATTCTTCATATTTCTTTGAACCCCATGTATCAGGATTATGACAAAACTGACAACGTAAAGGACAACCATGTAAGAAATAGATATAACGAACTCCCGGTCCATCTACTGACCCAAAGCTTTCAATTGAATGAATTCTGCCAATTGTTTCCATTTTTCCTCCGTAACAAAACAACCTCATAAGAGGTTGTTTTAATAAATATTTGATTGAATTATTGATTACATACGTTCATGACAAGTTCTTGCGATAACGTCTAATTGTTGTTCACGAGTTAAATCAATGAATTTAACAGCATATCCAGATACACGAATTGTGAAGTTTGCATATTCTTCTTTTTCTGGATGTTCCATAGCATCAATTAATTTTTCTGTACCAAATACGTTAACATTTAAGTGATGAGCACCTTGTTCAAAATATCCATCCATAACTTGTACTAAGTTATTAACTCTTTCACCTTCATCATGTCCTAAAGCATCTGGGTTGATTGTTTGAGTATTAGAAATACCATCTAATGCCCATTCATATGGTAATTTAGCAACTGAGTTTAATGAAGCTAATAAACCATTTTGTTCTGCACCATAAGATGGGTTAGCACCTGGTGATAATGGTTCACCTGCTTTACGTCCATCAGGTAATGAACCTGTAGCTTTACCATAAACAACGTTTGAAGTGATTGTTAAGATAGAAGTTGTTGGTTCTGAATCTCTATAAGTATGATGTTTTTTGATTTTAGCTAAGAATTCACCTAATAACCATACAGCGATATCATCAGCACGATCATCATCGTTACCATATCTTGGGAAGTCACCTTCAACTTCGTAATCTACTACGATGCCATCTTCATCTCTGATTGTTTTAACTTTAGCATATTTGATTGCGCTTAATGAATCTACTACATGAGAGAAACCAGCGATACCAGTTGCGAAAGTACGTTTTAAATCAGTGTCAATTAATGACATTTGTGCAGCTTCATAATAATATTTATCATGCATATATTGAATTAAGTTTAATGTATTAACATAAAGATCTGCTAACCATTCCATCATTTGGTCATAACGTTCCATAACTTCATCATAGTCTAAGTATTCAGAAGTAATTGGACGATATTTTGGAGCTACTTGATCTTTAGTTTTTTCATCAATACCACCATTGATAGCGTAAGTTAAACATTTAGCTAAGTTAGCACGTGCCCCAAAGAATTGCATTTCTTTACCAGTTTGAGTAGCTGATACACAACAACAAATTGAGTAATCATCTCCCCATACAGGACGCATTACATCATCATTTTCATATTGGATTGAGCTAGTATCTACTGAGATTTTAGCAGCAAAACGTTTGAAGTTTTCTGGTAATGCTTTTGTATATAAAACTGTTAAGTTTGGTTCTGGTGATGGTCCTAAAGTGTAAAGTGTGTTAAGTACTCTGAATGAGTTCTTAGTTACTAATGTTTTACCGTTTAATCCCATACCACCGATTGATTCAGTAACCCAAGTTGGATCTCCTGAGAATAAGTCGTTGTATTCTGGAGTTCTTAAGAACTTAACTAATCTTAACTTCATTACGAAGTGGTCCATTATTTCTTGAGCTTCTTCTTCAGTGATAACACCGTTTTGTAAATCTCTTTCGATGTAGATGTCAAGGAAAGTAGATACACGGCCAACGCTCATTGCAGCACCGTTCTGAGTTTTGATAGCTGCAAGGTATCCGAAGTACAGCCACTGAACAGCTTCTCTTGCGTTCTTAGCCGGCTCGGAAATGTCATAGCCATAGGACTGTGCCATAACTTTCATATCCTGCAGTGCTCTGACCTGGTCAGCGATCTCTTCTCTTAACTGGAAGTCACCACGACGCATTCCCTGACGATTTGTTGCAGCGAAGTCTGCTTTTTTGCGCTCGATCAGGTAATCAATACCGTACAGAGCAACACGACGGTAGTCGCCTACGATACGGCCACGGCCATAGGTATCCGGCAGACCGGTCAGGATTTTATTATGACGGGCTTTCATCATCTCTGGTGTGTAGATGTCGAATACACCCTGGTTATGTGTTTTGTGATATTTAGTGAAAATTTCATGAAGCTTCTCGCTTGGTTTGTAGCCGTAAGTCTCGCAGGACTGCTCAGCCATTTTAATTCCACCATACGGCATAAATGCACGTTTCAGCGGTTTGTCTGTCTGAAGACCAACTACCTGCTCCAGATCTTTCATGCTGTCATCGATATATGCTGCGCCGTAAGCTGTGATTCCGCTTACAACGTCTGTCTCCATATCCAGAACGCCGCCTTTTGCACGCTCTTCTTTCTGGAGTTCCTGTAATTTGCCCCACAGACGGTCTGTAGCCTCTGTTGGTCCCTCCAGGAATTTCTCATCTCCGTCATATGGAGTATAGTTGTTCTGAATAAAGTCACGTACGTCGATGCCTTCTTTCCAGAGTCTTCCGGTAAAGCCATCCCACTGTTCAAATTCTCTCATTTGCTTTGTTCCTTTCTGGTGTTATTTTGTTTCGTCACGCTCCGGCATCTTCTTTGCACCGGGCATGAACACCTCCGCATGCATAATATAACAAATCTCTGCTTTCCGCGCAAGATATGCACTTGAAAAAATACAAGGAAAACCACAAAATCTTGTATTTTTATAAGAACAAAATCTACATGTGGCGCTTTTCTTTTATTCCCCGTATCCGATTTCATATATCTGCTCTGCAAAGTCACAAATAACATATGTTCCATCGGAAAATTCACTCTTCTGTACGCTTCCGTCCGCCGTCATACACTCGTGGCGTACCAGTTCCAGGAGTGCCGTTTTTTCATGCAGCTCCGTTACAACGCGGCATCTTTCTGTCATCTCTTCCAGACTGATTTTCTCCCCGTCAAATGCACCATCTGTATTCGGATATGCGCCGTCCCGTACAAGATACGGTGCACCGCCTGCAAGAAGCGCATACAGCATATAGTCCTCGTCTTTTGAAACATGGTCCATCATCCACGGCTCGATTACGCAGTCATGATACACAAGATTAAAGAGCGGCACCGGGATTCCTTTTTTCGGTGTCTCTGCCGGGCGCAGCATAAAGTCGTACGGCGCATAATGGCAGAATACCAGATACGGAACGGCCCAGTCGCTGACCTCCTCGGAGCTTGAGAGAATCCCCTGTGATAGCAGCCAGGAGAAGCAGTTTCCGCGGTACGTATAGCAGTCTCTTCTCGTCATCACATGCTCCGGATTTGCGCACTCGTCGCCCTCGTTGCACGTAAACACATCGAGGTATGCACCGTCAAGCCGGATTCCGTTTTTCTTCAGCTCGGCAAAATTCCGTTTCACATAGAACGGTGCCTGCGTTGCACAGAGATAGCTCTGCGGTCCGCCCGCCCAGTAACTGTGTCCCGGTATCGTTCTATCCGGAAGGCGGCAGGCATAATTTTCATCGTAGCTCGGCGCTGCATGGTAATAATCGCGGTACTGGTCGTGAATACCGAATTTGTAGCCGAAATCATGCATCGTATCGACAAGCGATTTCATGTCTTCCCATCCGCCGGCCGCTTGGCATGCCGGTGTGTAGTCCGGATGCTGGTTGTCATACCCCGGTTCTGCCCAGCCGTCCAGATGAAGATAGACTTTCTCTACGCCGAGATCATGAATTTCGCGGATCTGCTGTTCGCGCACGGAAAACGGCACTACGCGGTTATTTTTCTCCGGATTCTGCGGATCGAAAAAGCCGGACTCCGGCTGCACAACCGTCTTGATTCCCGTATGAACAAAACACGTTCCCACAAGATCGTGAATGGACGGATTCTGTACTGCCTTTTCTTTCAAAGTGCGCAGATGGCCCTGTTCCCGTACATACTGACGGTATATTTTGCAGAGGTCGTTATAATCGCAGTCATTTAAAAACGTATAACGGAATACGCGGCGGTAATTCATTGTTCCAAGGCTTGGCTCCAGCCATGCCCCCACGCTGGTATACGGGCCGCCTGCCGGGTGCTCTGCCTGATAACCGGCGTTCCACGGTGTTGTACAGATCGCTGTATAGCCGCATCTTTCCTTCACCTGGCCAAACCACGGCATATAGCCGCCGGAGGTCTCAAATCTGCCGTCAAACGAAAGCTTTCCAAGTTCCGTCTTCCAGGTATTCGGAATCAGAAGTCCCTGTCCCTCGGTAAGGAGTGTATACCAGTCATCGCGCCCGTTTGTAAACTCCATTGCCGTCGGCCACAGCACCTTTACCGGATGCAGTCCCTCCTCGCAGAGCGGAATCCACTCCATCCAAAATGTTTCATCCACAGCTTCGATCCAGATAATCGTCTCGAAGGCATACGGTGTTCCCGCAAATCCCGCATAACGGCTCCGGATGCCGCATCCGACGCCGAAGGAATAGACCTCATGGGAAATCTCCTCTGCATCCAAGAAACGGTATGTTCCCTCTGCAAAAATCAGTTCCGGTGTCTTTTTCGGATCCGTATTCCAGACAACGCCGTCTTTTTCGATCCTAAGTCCCAGCGTCTCTTCATCGAGCATCACAGCAAGCGATCCGCTTTCTATTTTTTTCATCGTGTGATATTCCCCTTTTTCTTTATCATATGCGTTCCAAACACCAGAAAGGCGCAGAGAACCCGTCCGCCTTTCTCTGCACGGTTCCGGATTTTCTGCGCCTTTTTCCACCTAACTTACATAATCTCTTCTTTTTCTACGACTTTACCGTCTCTCCAAATTCTCTCCAGATCGTAGAACAGGCGGTTCTCCTCATCAAAGATGTGGATGACAACATCGCCGTAGTCCATCAGAATCCAGTTTGCGGTCTGATAGCCTTCGATCTGTTTTGGATGTACGCCGGCTTTTCCGAGTACCTCCTCCACGTTGTCTGCCATCGCCTGTACCTGGTTACGGTTGCTTCCGCTGGCGATCATGAAATAATCTGCCAGGGTAGAAACATGGGTAATGTCCAGAATGCGGACATCCATTGCTTTTTTATCTTCCAGTGCTTCCAGTGCAAGTTTTGCAGTCTGTTTTGCTTCGCTCATTTATGCTTCCTCCTTTGCCGTCCGTTCCCGGTGCAGTGCTTCATAGAACTGATATGCCTGCTCCGTCATCGGGTCCATCGTCTTCGGGTTTTCCGACAGATACGCCATACTGTCTTTTAAAATTTCATACATGCATTCGTCGATATCGGTGAATGCCAGCTTCCGAAGGCGGGTAAGATGAGGCGCCTTGTTTCGTGCCGGCTCGATATAATCTGCGATATAGATGATCTTCTCCAGCAATGTCATATCTTCTTTTCCTGTCGTATGCCAGGTGATGGCGCTTAAGATCTCCGGATCTTCCACCTTATACTTGTCCTTCGCCAGAAATGCACCGAGCTTGGCATGGATCAAAAACGGATTGTTCCGCTCAAACTCAGTGATTTCAATCTTATTTTTCTCACACATGGTGATTTTTTTCTTATTCGGAATGCATTTTGCACAGTCGTGAAGCAGTCCCGCGACACGGGCTTTTTCGAGATCCTCGCCCCATACCATCGCCATGGATGATGCGGTAAACATCACACCGAGCGTGTGATGATAGCGGTCTTCATCGACTTCCTTCTGGAGTTTTTTGTCCAGTTTCCATAAATCGTACTGTTCCATCCTGCTCTTCCTCTAATCCTGATAGATTTTCTGCTCCTGAATGTAGGAAATCACAGAATCCGGCAGATAGTATTTCACGGATTTTCCTTCCCGGATCCATTCCCGCAGTTCGTGGGAAGAAACATCCAGATTCGGTGTGTCGAGTTTCAGAAAGGTACCGTGAAGTTTTTCTGCATTTCGTTCCATACAGGCCAGAAGCTCTTCCTCTTTTGCCCGATCCCTGGTCGCCACAAGGATCTTTGCCGCGGCGCAGATCCGCTCTGGATTTTTCCACTCATCAAAATAGAACAGGGAATCCGCTCCAATGATAAAGTAAAACTCCGTGCCCGGATGTTCCTTCCGCATCGCCTCAAGCGTCCGATAACTGTAGGTATAGCCCTCATCTTTCATCTCTTTGGTGCAGAGCACAAAATGCGGATTGGATGCGATGGCACGGCGCACCATCTCGACACGCTGTGCATCCTTTGCCTGTCCCGCCCGGTTCCGCTTATGTGGCGGATTTCCGGCCGGAAGGAACCAGACTTCATCAAGCCCGAACTGCTCGTACGCCGCCTCGCCAAGGATCAGATGACCGATATGAATGGGATCGAATGTGCCTCCCATAATGCCAATTTTTCTGTTTTTCTTTTCCATACGTTTTCCTCAAAAAGCGCCGGAACTGCAGCGGTATGCTCCGGTCCCGGCGGTTCTTTCCTGCGGATTATTTCGGAAGCTGAATTTTCTTTTTCTCTTTTTTGCCCTCTTTGTACAGCACGATCTTTTTGCCGATCACCTGTACGACCTGGGAATTGGTGCGTTCTGCCAGAACTTCTGCGATCTCTCTTGGATCATCGAGGCAGTTCTGCAGTACATTGATTTTAATCAGTTCTCTCGCCTCAAGTGCCTCTGCTACAGCAGCGGTATGCTCCGGCGTGATGCTGCTTTTTCCTACCTGCAGGATCGGTTCCATGGTCATGGCAAGGCCTTTCAGGTATGCTCTCTGCTTGCTGGTCATACGTCTCCTCCTTCGTTATTTATTCGTTCTATTTATAATAATCAAATTCAAATCCATACATCTTGACGGTATCGCCTTCCTGGATGCCGGCCTGCTCGAGTTCGTCTAAGATACCGGTATCTTTTAAGAACCGCTGGAAGAAAGCAAAACCTTTCTCGGAATCCAGATTGGTGTAGCCGAGCATTTTCTCGATCTTCGGTCCCTCGATGATGAAGCGGTGCTCGTCCTCCGGGTCCTGCTCGACGGTGTACGGCAGGTTCTCGGCAAGAAGCATATCCTCCGGGAAGAATTCCTGCTCGAAGACCATACGCTCTTTCGGAAGCTCATCGAGTTTTTTCTGTACGGCATATAAAAGCTCTTTTAAGCCTTTTCCGCTGACGGCAGAAATCGGATAAACCGGGATGCCTTTCGGCTCGAACTCTTTTTTCAGACGTTCCACCGGATCCTCTTCGCCCTCTTCTACATAGATCGCATCGGTCTTATTGGCCGCGATGATCTGCGGGCGTTTTGCGATCTCCGGGTTATAGGCTTCGAGCTCTTTGTTGATCTTGTTGATATCATCCACCGGATCTCTTCCCTCGGTCGATGCAACGTCTACTACATGGATCATCACGCGGGTTCTCTCGATGTGGCGCAGGAATTCATGGCCGAGGCCGACTCCTTCCGATGCACCCTCGATCAGTCCCGGGATATCTGCGATAACAAATCCGCTGCAGCCCTCAAGGTCTACGACACCGAGGTTCGGGGAAAGTGTGGTAAAGTGATAATTTGCGATTTTCGGTTCTGCATTTGTCACACGGGAAAGAAGGGTCGATTTTCCAACGTTCGGGAAGCCGACGAGTCCGACGTCCGCGATGACTTTCAGTTCCATTCTTACTTCCAGCTCCTGTGCCGGCTGGCCTGGCTGGGCGTATTTCGGAACCTGCATGGTAGCGGTTGCGTAATGCATATTTCCGTTTCCGCCTTTTCCGCCTTTTAATACAACCTGACGGCGGTTTTCACCGGACATATCTGCGATGACTTTTCCGCTCGCAGCGTCCATAATGACGGTTCCTTCCGGTACTTTCAGGACAATATCTGCGCCGTTTCCGCCATGGCATCTGCGTTTTCCGCCCGGCTCGCCGTCGGTAGCAGAAAACTTTCTTCTGTGGCGGTAATCAACCAGTGTATTCAGTCCTTCGTCAACTTCAAAAATAACGTCTCCGCCTTTGCCGCCATCGCCGCCGTCCGGGCCGCCAGCCGCGACGAACTTTTCGCGGTGAAAGCTGACCGCGCCATCGCCGCCCTTGCCGGCGTGCAGCCAGATGGTTGCGACATCAATAAAATTACTGGTACTGGGCATGTGTTACCTCCTTTAGGGGGTGTTGCAAATACAAAGAATCGAGAATAATGAAACATGATGGTGTACCGCCAATGGCGGCACAGAATCGGATATTAAAGATTGGATTGATTGGTTAGTCTATGATTTTATAATATAGTGTGTACGCAGAATGGCGGGAATATTTTCTTTTTAGGGTACGCATCTGGGCATCGTTGTCGGAACGTTCGAGACCGTTCCCTACATCGCTTTTTATGACTAGCCGCAAACATTAAAAATATTTGTAGAGCAGGATGCCCTCACCCTGCTGTAGAGAAACCTTGCTTATCGCTGCAAACATTGCAAACGGTTTGTAGGGGGCGATGCTCATTATCGGCCTGCAGGGCGGGATAAGCGGCAAAAGCTTGAGGCGAGCAAATAGGGTAATGTACCGCGGGACGATGCGAGCATCGTCCCCTACAGAACTTGCCGGGGTTTTGCAATCGGCCCTCTACCTTGCTACTCATTTGCCACGTTTCCTCGCCTGTTCTCGCCTTTGGGCAAAAGAAAAGAGCGAGCCGCACGGCCCGCCCTTAAAAGGTTACTTACTGCTTGACAGTGCAGCGCTTGCGGTCACGGCCAACGCGCTCGAAATGAACGCGGCCATCAACCAGAGCGTACAGGGTGTCATCGCTGCCGATGCCGACGCCCTCACCCGGATGGATGTGGGTGCCGCGCTGACGGACCAGAATGTTGCCGGCCAGAACAAACTGACCGTCGCCGCGCTTAACGCCGAGGCGCTTGGACTCGGAATCACGGCCGTTCTTGGTAGAACCTACGCCTTTCTTATGTGCCATTGTGCTTAACCTCCTTAGCCGTTGATCGCGGTGATTTCCACCTTGGTGTAGGGCTGACGATGGCCCTTGCGAACCATGCTGCCCTTCTTGGGACGATAGGTGATGATGTTGAGCTTCTTGCCCTTGCCGTTCTTGATGACCTTGCCGACAACGGTAGCGCCTTCAACAACGGGAGCGCCAACCTTAACAGCGCCCTCCTCGCCAACGGCCAGGACTTTTTCGAAGGTGACTTCGCTGTCAGCCTCAGCGTTCAGCTTCTCAACAAAAATGCTGTCGCCAACTTTGACGCTGTACTGCTTGCCACCGGTCAGAATAACTGCGTACATGTGATAACCTCTTTCAATAAGTCTCGCTGGATGCGGGGCGGCGTGCAAATGCACACACTTGCAGAGCCCATGCCATGCGGCCTAATTATCATACCACATGCGCCCGGTTCCGTCAAGATACTTTTTGAAATAATTTCAAATAGCAACGCCATTTTGCATGGCGGCAGCCTGGGTGGTGTTCTTCATCAGCATGGCACGGGTCATGGGGCCAACGCCGCCGGGCACCGGGGTGATGTAACCCGCCACGGCGCTTGCTTCCTCAAAGTTCACATCGCCGTGCAGCTTGCCGTCCGCACCGCGGTTGATGCCAACATCGATCACCACGGCGCCGGGCTTGACCATATCGCCGGTCACAAAACCAGCGCGGCCAACGGCGGCAACCAGAATATCCGCGTTGGCGCAGATTTCTTTCAGGCTGGCCGTGTGGGAATGGCAGACCGTAACGGTTGCATTTTTAGCCAGCAGCAACAGGGCTGCGGGCTTGCCCACAATGTTGGAACGGCCGATGACCACGGCGTTTTTGCCGTCAATTTTGGTGCCGGTAGATTCGACCATGCGGATGCAGCCCGCCGGGGTGCAGGGCAAAAAGCAGGGCTGGCCGGTCTGCATCCGGCCCACGTTGACAGGGGAAAAACCGTCCACGTCCTTTTCCGGCGGGATGGCGTCAATCACGGCGCACTCATCGATCTGCTTGGGCAGCGGCAGCTGAACCAGAATGCCGTTTACGGTTTTGTCGGCTGCCAGCTCTGCAATTTTGGCCAGCAGTTCTTCCTGGGTGGTGGTTTCCGGCATGCGCAGTTCCAGGCTCTTGATGCCGCATTCGCCGCAGTCCTTTACCTTGCCGCGCACATACACCTGGCTGGCGGGGTTTTCGCCCACCAGAATCACAGCCAGGCAGGGCTCAATCCCCTGGACTTTCAAGGCCGCTGCTTCGGCGGCAGCTTCGGCTTTGGTTGCGGCCGCAAGGGCCTTTCCGTCAATGATCTGTGCACTCATCTTTGCATTCCCTCCTGTGGTTTCCAGGTGCAGGATGCACCTAAACGTTACTTCCCTGCTTCGTCCTCCGGGGCCGGGGCTTCCGGTGCTTCGGCGGGCTGCTGGGGTTCGGCTACCACATTCCCCTCTTCTATCGCTTCACCATTGTCATTATTATCTTCCACTTTTTCTGCTTCGTCAAGGTCAAATTCCTCCAGGCGGCGGTTCATGGCGGCAGTGGCCTGAACAAATTCGCGATGGGACGCACTTGCGGGCAGTTCATCCACCACAAAATAAGTTCCGGCGGCATCCAGTTTTTTCAGGTTGCTCACCTGCAGCGGCACCATCAGCTGCGCGCCCTTAAATCGCTGCAACCCGGCCACCAGCAGCACCACCGCCGTGGCCACAGACACCAGTGCCACCAGCTGGCTGGTGCGCAGGGTGGAAGTGACCATCAGCGCATCGGTGCGCAGACCCTCGATCCAGTAGCGGCCCAGGCCGTACCAGATGATGTAGAGCAGAAACAGTTCGCCGTTAAAGCGGCGCTTTTTGATATGGCTTGCCAGCAGTACAAACCCCACCAGGCACCAGATGCTCTCGTACAGGAAGGTCGGGTGTACCGGCTGGGTGGGGTCCACAGTAACGCCCTCAGCGGCCAGGGTGGCCTGTACGCTGAGCAGATAGTTATAGGTACCCTCGCTGTACATGCCCCAGGGCAGCGTGGTGTTGCTGCCGAAAGCTTCCTGGTTGACAAAGTTGCCCCAGCGGCCCACACCCTGACCAATCAGGAAGCATATCCCAACCAGATCAAAGAGCGGCAGGATGGGAATGCGGCGGATCTTGGCCATCAGGCCGCCAAACACAAATGCGCCGATGACCGCGCCGTAAATGGCAATACCGCCCTGGCGGATATCGATCATCTGCCAGATGCTTTCATACTTGAACGGCGCAAACACAATATAATAAATGCGCGCGCAGACGATTGCCATGACCGCGCCCACCAGGATCACATCGATCAGGCGGTCGGAGTTGATGCCGAAATCATCCGCATTGCGGAAAGCAAACAGCATGGCAAGCACCATGCCCGCGGCGATGATCACACCGTACCAGTAAATGTTGAAACCGCCAATGCTGAGCGCAACGCGGTTGATGGTAAATTCCAGCCCAAGGCCGGGAAACTGAACATCAAAAGACATCTGCCATTACACCTCATTCCTTCGGGTCGATCTGGATATAGGCGCTGTTTTCTTCCAGCAGCATGGTTTGCAGTGCCTTGTTCACATCGTCAACGGTCAAAGTGGCCAGCGCTTCGATTTCATCTGCCAGGGTGCGGCCTTTCAGGAAGGCCATGCCCATCTCCTCGGCGGCATCGTCCACGTTCTCAACATCAGCCAGCATTTCGCCGTACATCTGGTTTTTGACCAGGGTAAACAGCTCCGGGTCTACGCCGTTTTGGCGCAGGCGGGCAATTTCATCCCGCACCATCTGGGCAACCTCACGCGGGGTCTCACTTTCACCGGTAAAAGCGATGATGCAGGCTCCCTCGGTGGAAAGATAATCGCCGCTGAACTCCGGGTTGACCAGCGATTCATCATACAGCTTGCGGTACAGATTCGTCAGCCCGCCGCAGATCAGGTCCGGCAGCAGGTCTGCGATGACCTCCATGCGGGTATCGCCGCGGTTGATGGCGGCTTCCTTGTAGCCAAGGGCAAAGCAGGGCTTGTTGACTGGCATGGTAAAGGTGGTTTCTTTGTGCTGCACCGTATCGGCTTCCTGCGGGAAGATGGTTTCCACCTGCGGGGGTTCCACTGCGTCATACACACCGTTGCGGCGGCAGGCTTCCACAGCCTGATCCAGCGTGATGTTGCCCGCAACGGAAAGCACCATGTTGCCGGGGCGGTAGAACGCATCGGTGCAGGCGTACAGCAGTTCGGGCGTCAGCTCGGCAATGCTCTGGGTGGTGCCGGCGATATCGTCCCGGATGGGATGGCTTTTATACAGGCAGCGGAACAGTGCGGTCAGCAGCCGCCAATCCGGGCTGTCGTCATACATTTTGATTTCCTGCCCGATGATGCCCTGCTCCTTGGCGATGGTCTCCTTGGTAAACCAGGGATGACCGACCATGTTGAGCAGAATATCCAGGTTTTCATCCGTCATGCCGGTTGCGGTAAAAATATAGCAGGTGCGGTCATAGCTGGTAAAAGCGTTTGCCGCAGCGCCAGTTTTGGCATACAGGTCGAACGCATCGCCCTGCTCGGATTCAAACATTTTGTGTTCCAGAAAGTGCGCGGTACCGGCGGGCAGCTGGATCCGTTTGCCGTTAAGGGTAAATTCCCGCACAACGGAGCCAAAGTTGGTGGCGTACATGGCGTGTACCGAGCTGTAGCCCGGCATAGTGCGGCACAAAACCGTCAAGCCGCTGGGCAGGGTCACGCTCTGGCAGTTGACCGCCCCCGCGGCTTTTTCCCGGATGGCAGCCGGGCTGTGTTCTGCGTGTTCCATCATGCGTTTTCCCCCTCCCCTTTTGCCGTCAGCGTGTAGCCAACAGAGTAATGGTAACTCTGCAGCACTTCGCGCACTTCGTCCGCCGTAACGGCGTTGGTCAGCACCTTGCCGTATTCCGGCGGGGCCAGCGCTTCGTCACGCAGGATCTGGCCATAGTACCAGCTTTCCAGTCCTCCGAGGGAATCCCCCAGCGAATCCAGGCTGGAAAGCAGGCTGCGGCGGCAGTCATCCATTTCCTGTTCGGTGATAGGGCCGGTGCACAGGTCGTTCAGTTCTTTCAGGATCGCAGCTTCGGCTTGGGCTTCGCGGCCCGGCTCCACGCCGGAATCCACCATCATCACACCGGTGGCGCGCAGAGCGCTGGAACCGCAGTAATAGCAAAGGCTCTGTTTTTCGCGCACATTGCGGAACAGGCGGCTGGTGGTGGAGCCGCCAAACACGCTCATTGCCATCCGCATCACGGTAATGCTGGGCAGGTCCTCTGGCGTGCCGCGGGTAAACAGCATACACAGCTTGGCCTGGGTCAGGCCGGGGATTTCCTCGCTGAAGTGCTGGGTTTCAATAATGGGCATGGCCAGCGGCATGGCAAAGCGCTGGGGGCTGCGGGCAGCGCCAGCCAGCTTTTGCAGCAGCAGCTCTTCCACCAGGGCGGGATCCGCCCCCTGCACCATCACATCAATGGATGCCAGCGAAAGGATGCGGTCATACTCGGCTTTCAGCGTCTGGGGCGTTACGTTGGGCAGGTCACTTTTGTAGCCGCCCAGCTCGATGCCTGCCGGGGAATCGCCGTAAAATTTGCGGCGGGCCTGGCGCACACAGTACAGGCGCTTATTGTTGAACTCGGCATCCAGGCGGCGGGCCAGGGATTCTTTTTCAATGCGCACAGCCTCCGGGTCAAACACACCATCAATCAGGTACGGCTCAAAGATGGTACCAAAGGCGATATCGGCATATTCACGGGTCAGATTCTCACCGTCAAGGGCAAAGCGATCCTTGATGCCGCAGATGTCCACCGTCAGCACGCGGTCAATTCCGGCGCTGCTCTGGTCCACGCCAAGGTCGGCACCGTACAGCCGCGCCAATTTGCGGGAAAGCTCCGTCATATCCGGGCAGCCCGCATAGCCGCGTTCCAGCACCAGCGGCAGCACAGCGGCATCCGTTGCGCTGCGGCGCAATGCCGGGTAGCGCAGATGGATGGTAATACGGCAGCGGTTAAATTTTTCGGCATCCAATGTGGTGATAAATACACCGGGAGCCAGTTTTTTACGTTCCAAATCAATATCCTCCGAATTTCTTCCGAATTCCTCGGATGATGGGTCCCGCCCTTAAAACGATGTGCGGCGTTTGCCGGTCATGGCGGCAACATCCAGGGCCAAAACCGTGGTGTGTTCCACCATTTCCGGCTCAAAGGGCAGGTCCGGGCAGTGGTAATGCTGCATCAGCGCCTGCAGGGCGGTCAGCTTTTCCCCGCCTTCCACAAAGCGGACGGTCCCGCGGCCAATGACGCTCTGGTAGTTCATGCCATAAGTGCAGGAGGTTGCCCCGCCGCTTACGGTGCCGGGGCAGTCAGCTTCAAAGCTCACATTGGGGTCAGCGCGCAGCAGGTCCAGCTTGGTGCCAACGGGGGCACAGTGGAAATACAGCGTCAGGCTTTGCGGCCCGGCGGCCATACCAAAGTTCAGCGGAACAAGGTACGGCACGCCGGATGCCGGGTCGTTGATGGCAACGCGGCAGACGGAGCACTGTTCCAAAATGGCAAGTTGGCCCTCCAGGTCCGCCACTTCACGATCCTTACGGCGCATTACGCTTCCTCCTTTGCGGCAAAATAGGCAATGCTTTGCTGGGCAGCGGTTTCGATCAGGTCTGCCAGCTCCTGCAATGTACCAAACTTGCGCACAGCGCACAGGTAGTGGTGGAATTCCAGCACCGGCGTCTGGCCATAGGTATCGCCATGGTAGCCCGGCACATAGGTTTCACAGGTAACAGGGGCGTTGGCGGCATCCACGGTGGGGCGGCGGCCAATACCGGTTGCGGATGGCCACCAGCGGCCATCCAGCCAGATGCGGGTCAGGTACACGCCGGTGCAGGGCTGCAAAGCGTCTGCGGGATAGTTCTGGTTGATGGTGGGTTTGCCCAGCTTGGAGGTGCCGATGCCCTTGCCGTGGCGCACCGGCCAATCAATGCAGTAGGGCGCCCCCAGCATGGCGTTGGCATCCTCGATGCGGCCTTCCTCCAGCGCGGCACGGATGCGAGTGGAGGAAACCGTCTGCCCGCCGTATTGTGCCATGTCCACAATGGTCACAGCGATGCCCAGCGGGGCGCACAGCTCCTTCAGGCGGTCCACATTCCCGGCGGCATATGCGCCAAAGGTAAAGTTATCGCCGCAGAACACCGCCTTGGCGGCAAAGCATTCCACCAGAATTTTGTTGACGAAATCTTCCGGGCTTAAGCTGCGGAAGGATTCAAACGGGGGTTCCATATAGGCGGTAATGCCCAAAGCGGCAACGCGGGCATGCTTTTGCCCAGCGGACAAGATACGCCCGCCCTTGAGCGACTGCCCGCCCGGCAGGCTGAAGGTAAAAGCCGCGGGGGTCAGGCCGTGGGCTGCGGCGTATTCCACCGCTGCCCCCAGCACACGGCGGTGCCCAAGGTGAACACCGTCAAAATAGCCCAAGGCCACGGCGCTGCCGTTGGGTGCGCCCACCGGGGCCAGTGTATTCAAAATATTCATGGTAGTTGGCATACTTCCTGTTGTTGAGCGGACAGCGGTTCTGCCCGTTGCGGTTTGGGTGCAGGCGTTCACGCCCGCTCGCAGAAGATCTTTTCCACCTGCAGCACCCCCTGCGTCACGTTGGCAAGCCCCAAAAAGGTACCTGCGGCATCATACACGCGGTATTTGCCGTCCTGTGCGCGGTAGTGGCTGGTGGGGCAGCCATTGAAGAGGTGCTTTTTCACTGCATCGTCCACCGTCAGGGCAGGCAGCGAGGCAAACACGTGTTCCACCGGCAGCAGCCATCCACTTTGCTGCAGGGTACCTGCTTCGGCAGCGGCCAGGATTTCCGGCAGGGTGTGGCATTCCTCAATCTTGAACGCCCCGGCGCGGGTGCGGCGCAGTGCCGCCAATGTGGCGGGCACGCCCAAAGCTGTACCGATATCCTCCGCCAGAACGCGGATGTAGGTGCCCTTGGAGCAGCTGACTCGGATGGTATAATCCCCCGGTGCCGGGCTGCCCAGGTAGGTAATCTCATAAATCGTGATGGGGCGCGGGGTGCGCTCCACCGTCTGGCCTTTGCGGGCCGCCTTGTACAGCGGCTGGCCGTTGATCTTGACCGCTGAATACATCGGCGGCAGCTGCATCTGCCGGCCCATAAACTGCGGCAAAACGGCTTTCAGCTCTGCTTCGCCCACCGTAACAGGAGCGGTTTCCAGCGCAGTGCCGGTCACATCGCCGGTATCGGTGCGCAGGCCAAGGCGAATGGTAGCTTCATAGGTTTTATCATGGTCAGGCTGGCGGTCCGCCGCGGCGGTGGCATTGCCGATAAACACGGCGAGCACACCAGTCGCCATAGGATCCAGTGTGCCCGCGTGCCCCAGCCTGCGCGTTCCCAGCGCACCGCGCAGCTTGGCCAGCACATCAAAGCTGGTCCAGCCCGCAGGTTTATCAACTGGGAGAATGGCACAAGTATTCATTGGGGTTTTCCTTTTCAGTTTATTGTGCTGCATTCGGCAGCAGCACCCAGCTGCGGTGCCAGCCTTGCGGCGGCAAGCAGACGGTGCCATCTTGCAGGTTTACAGGCGTGTGCCGCATCCCCGTGTGCTGCGCGTTGTGGTGCAGCTGGCCTTCAACCAGCGTCCTGATCCAGCAAGCCGCAGCGCTGCAACTCCTTGCGGACTTCCTCCAGCACGGCATGCTTGGCGTTATCCAGGTTGCCGCTGATCTCGCACCCGGCTGCGCGGGTATGGCCGCCGCCGCCCAGGCGGCGCGCAATGTTGCAGGCATCAATGCTGCCCGATGTACGCACGCTGATGCGGAAGCTGCCATCCTGCTGCTGGCGGTAGGTCAGGCCAACCTCCACGCCTTCAATGGAGCGCGGCAGGCTGGTCAGGTCCT
>ERZ780190.1593-NODE-1593-length-19834-cov-6.844330_pt1 | contig 19834 bp, 9 predicted proteins | sample MGYA00510980_ERZ780190 | MGnify/ENA primary metagenome ERZ780190 (study PRJEB29588, sample SAMEA1972188) | human gut metagenome | biome: human gut; feature: human-associated habitat; material: faeces | place: Denmark | collected 2008/2010 ... | reverse complement strand
ATTCTTTCATGGGAATTTCGCATTTAAGAAGTGTCAACTTATTTAGTACACTACAAAACTTCTATTTACATACAAGCTTATATTTATATGCAGGCATGTTCATTTCAAACGGTGATAGATGAATGATTAGATGATAGGTGGAGAACAATCTATCACCACCCTGAAAGCTCGATGAACAATGCGTTTCAGAAGAATGGTGATAGATTGAAAGATGATTCCCATTTTTACGTATGGAAAGTTAGAATATGTGCCATCATTCAATGACAGCTGCAAAGCCGCCATTTCTAACCATCTTTATAGTTAGCTGTTCTCCGGCTTTCACTTGGGCTGACTTGCAACGATAATCCATCGCCTGACGTCCTGCGTTGATACCATCCTCAAAAGATGTCATTTGATAAGAGCGATCTTTATTCAAGAAATCTAACTTTATGGTAAACTCACGTTCCTTTTCACCATTGTTAGTCATTCCTCCTATAAACCACTTATCGCCTTTCCGTTTTGCTACAATGACATATTCACCCGCTTTAGCTTCCAGTGCCACAGTCTCGTCCCACGTTACGGGAACTTGTGTGATGAAACGGGTACAATCTTCATTACGATAATAAAGAGTAGGATTATCCGCCAACATCTGCAGGCCACTTTCAAAAACCACAAAGAGTGCCAACTGATAAGCACGTGTTCCGATACTTGCAGCATTAGGACGTTCCGACCGATATACATTAGGCTGCATACTAATCATCGCTCCGGGAGTATAATCCATCGGACCGACAGCATTACGCATAAACGGTAAATACAGACTATTATCCGGATAACAACCGCCCATTTGTTCCATTCCACGCACTCCTTCGTAAGACAATACATTCGGATATTTATATTCCAGTCCGGCAGGTTTGAAAGAGCCATGAAAATCGACAAACAAATGATGTTTGGCTGCTTCTCGGGCTACCCGTTCGTAATAGTTGACCATCCACTGATCGCTTCTGTCCATAAAATCAATCTTAAGTCCTTTTACTCCCCATTCATTGAAAGTCTTGAAGAGATCAAAATTGTTTTCTACCGTCAACCACGTCAACCAAAGCACAATCCCTACATTTTTTTCTTTGCCATAACGGATCAACTCGTGCAAGTCTACTTTGGGATTAGGCGTATAAGGATCACGTGTACTTTTAGCCCAGCCTTCATCCATAATGATATATGGAATACCAAATTTAGAAGCAAAATCAATGTAATACTTATAAGTATCCAAGTTATAACCGGAAACAAAATTCACATCCGGTCCGTAAGGAGAAGCGTCATTCCACCATTCCCAGCTCACCTGTCCCGGCTTAATCCATGAAACATCCTGAAGTTGATTCTTTTCAGCCAGTTTATAAGTCATTGTGTTCTCAATCAACTGCTTATCATTTTTACTTATCACAAAGTAACGCCAAGGATAATTTCTCGTACCTTTTGTTTTAGCAATGTAATCAGCTTCTTGAGTAATCTTCACACTACGATCACTGTTTTCGGCAAACGCAAGCGGAGCTTTAGGAAAAACAGAGATTGCTCCGTTCGTCCCCGTTCCTTTGAGAAACATACATGGATAATCAGCCAGATCCGACTCGCTAATTAATATTTTATAGTCTTTTTGTGTGTCAATCAATACCGGCAAAACAGCTATCCGTTCTTCAGGCTTCCACGCATTACTTTGAACATGTGTGTAAGGTTCCTCATAAGCTGTATGGAAGCCTCCCGGTTGTTGCAAGTGAAGAAGATAATCCGACGGGAAGTTGATAGCAAACTCTTCGTTCATTACTTCAACATCACCTTTTTGTGAGGTAATAAACCGGTAAGCAACTCCATCGTCAAAAGCACGGAATTCTACTGAATAATCTTTAAAGGTCAGTAGCAATTGATTATAACGATTATTGACTTTCGCATATTTCAAAGGAACAATAGGAGTTAATTGCTCGTCGACACTCGTACGTTTCTGACGGCGCAGTTTGGGATTTTCTCCCAACACCTGATTCCTCAATGTCAACTGAAGGGTATTGTCTTTCAACAATACATCTCCGTTATAATCTATACTATAATAGATTTTATCCGAGAGATTCAAGGACACTTTCAGCTCTCCATTGGGAGAAATTAACTCTAACTTATTCTGTGCACGAAGTAGTGATGCCAAGCACAAACACACAACTAACAGGAAATATCTTCTCATGGTTTAGATATTTAATTAATAATCGTTTTACAGTGGCAAATGTAATAAAAACATCACTTCGTACTATCAAACGGACTGGGTAATACTCCTTCAAAAGTCATTTTCACTGGTTTGATATACCCGTTTTCATCAAATTAGCCTGATATTTCATTGTCTTTCCAGGCAACGACAAAGAAGGAGCTACTGCTTCATCTGATACCGCACGCTTATAGTTCGGTTTATTGCTCATGACAAAACGTAGTTTCACGCCATCACGTATATCCTCATATTTCAAATAAGATTTGTCATACTTCTTGCCATTCACATACAATTCCTTTACATACACATTCTTCAGCGACCAATTATCTGCTACCATTTCAATCACTTTTCCGTTGCTCATCCGAACTGTTATTGCCTCAACGCAAGGAGAACCGATGTTATACATATTGCTTGAAGGAGCCACCGGGTAAAAGCCAATACAATTGAACATATACCAAGCCGACATCTGTCCGCAATCGTCATTGCCACTTAATGCATCCGGAGTATCGCCATAGAAACGGTCAACAATCGTACGGACCCACTTCTGACATTTCCAAGGTTCTTTCAAGTAATTATAAAGATACGCGACATGATGGCAAGGTTCATTTCCATGCCAATAAGCTCCGATACGGCCTTGAATATCATGTGCTCCCGGAATGTCATCCGGCAACTCTACTGTGAACAGTTCATCCAATCGGTTGCGGAACCAATCTTCGCCAGCTTCGTTCATATATCCTTGTACATCTTGTGGTACATACCAGGTATATTGTACAGTAAATCCTTCCGTAATATCCCCCCATCCATTTACAGATCCGGGTCCCTGATAAGCTACCGGAGTAAACGGTGTACGCCAGTTTCCCTGACTGTCCTTGCCACGCATATACTTCGTTTCCGGATCAATCAAAGTCTGATAAGAGAGTGCACGATTCAAGAAATAACGGTAATCATCCTCTTTACCCAAAGCCTTGGCAGCCTGTGCCATGCAATAATCATCATACGCATATTCCAATGTTTTAGATACTGACTCCGCCTCTTTATCAAAAGGCACATATCCCATCATACGATATTCCGGCAAACAGTCATAATTCGGATTCATCGCCGTGGTCTTCATAGCCTCATACGCACGTTCGTAATCGAATCCTTTCACTCCCTTCACAATCATGTCAGCCAATACGGAAACTGCATGATAACCAATCATACACCAAGTCTCATTTCCATAAAACGACCAGATAGGAAGCATTTTCTCCACACTTTTATCATAATGAGCCAGCATGGAATTGGCTATATCGGCATTCACTTCCTGCTGCACCAGATTAAACCAGGGATGCAAAGCCCGGTAGGTATCCCAAAGAGAGAATACCGTATAGTTGGTAAATCCTTCGGCTTTCTCTATATTTTTATCTAATCCGCGAAATTGTCCGTCTGCATCCTGAAAGATGAACGGATGCAAAGCCGCATGGTAAGCCGACGTATAGAATGTTCTTTTCGTTTTACGGTCGGCAGTAAGGGTATATTTTCCAAGTTCTTTTTCCCATAGTGCTTCTCCTTTAGCTTTCAGATCATCGAAAGCGAGTCCGGCAAGTTCCGCCATATTGTTTTTTGCCCCGTTTGTGCTGACCGATGAAATAGCAGTTTTTACAATCACCTCCTCTCCGGCTTTTGTATCAAAAGAGATGCAAGCCATCAGATTCTTTCCCCAAGCTTCATAGCTGCTACGAAACCGGGAGGTATTGTAAATCACCGGCTTCTTATTCTGCATAAAGCGCAAGCCGGTCAACTTTTTAGAGAAAGTAGCCGTGAAATAGATATGCCGTTCCGGTCCCCAGCCTTTTACCAGTTTATATCCGGTGATGGTAGAATCATTTTCCATGCGCAGATTCGCCCATTCACAAGATTGCCATAAAGTATGGTTCATATCAATCATTATAAAAGCTTTATCCGATTGAGGATAGGTGAAGCGAAACATACCACTACGTACCCCTGACGTCATTTCAGCCTTTACTCCATAATCTGCCAGTTCCACCGCATAATAATTAGGTGATGCCCATTCCTTTTCATGAGAATAACGTGAACGGTATCCCTTTTCCGGCTCCTCACGTGTCCCCGGATCCAGTTTCATCTCTCCTGTTCCGGGAATAAACAAGAAGTCTCCCAAATCAGGTATACCAGTCCCGCTTAAATGAGTCAGACTGAACCCCAACAAGGTGGAATGATTATATTTATAACCGGAAGCCGCATCATAGTATTTACTATCCGTGTCCGGACTCATCTGAATTCCCCCGAAAGGAATCTGCGCACCCGGATACACATTACCATAACCATCTGTTCCCACAAATGGATTCACATAATCAATCAGTTTCTCGGTTTGAGCCATGCCTGGCAAAATACTCACCAGGCACAGCCATACTAAAAACAATCCTCTTTTACCCATTACACTCACCATATTTACATTATTATGCTTGTATATCACCTACAGCGACCTGATACTCATGCCATAATTCGTCAATATTATATTCATTCCCTAAAATATGTTTGATAGCACCATCGAACGACCAAGGCACCACCTCCAACGTACTGCGATTGAACTTACGCAGGAATTCAGGATCTTTGTTATCACGCAACCAGACAAAGAAATAACCGGCTGTACGATAACCGTCCATATAGTTCCCGCCTTTCGGACGGGCATTCGGTCCGTCAAATCCTCCATTGGCAACCCGCACAGCATCTGCCATTCCCTCGATAAATGCCCAGAACACACGATTGGTTCCATAAGAACCGATTCCTTGCGGTTCCAGCTGATAAGCATGTGTCAGTTCATGCAACAATACCCCGCGTGTTTCGAAAAACAACTTTGCCGTATCATTCGCTGCAAAAGATTTTTCAATATGACGTGTACTGTAGAAAATCGTCACATCACCATTGCCACCGCCTTTAGCAGAAATACCGTTGATATCTTCCAAAGTATAATGTATCTTGTGCACTGCGGGAATACTATCTTCCGGAGAATTGTAAAGAGTAGCTAATACAGTACGTGCCTGTTCCTTGATATACGATTCAGCATCGGGAATGATCCGGTGGTAAATGTCCGATCCCAGCGTTTCCGGTGCTTTATCCTCAAACAATACAGCACCTGTATTGTACTCTTTCCATACATCAGAATTATCCTTCACCTGTTTTTGCACACTTGCAGCACAAGCCCCCATACCTACCAGCAGGCAGGCTGCATAGATTAAATGTATCTTTTTCATACTCCTTTATTGATTATTCGTTGATTCCGTTAGTTAATGAATAAGGTTTATCCTCCGGTGATAATCCGCGACGTTTGTTAGGTGACGCCCCCATCTTGAATTCAAGCACGCCTCCTTTCAAAATGTCTTCATGTGTAATGTACATCTTGTCGTATACCTTACCGTTCAATTTCAGCGACTGCACGTAACGTTTCTTATCGCTGACACCCGGCGCTTTGATCTCCAATGTCTTTCCATTAGGAAGCGTCATCTTCAGATAAGGCAGGTAGGGCGCTCCCAATACATACTGGTCTGTACCAGGACAAACCGGATAGAAGCCCATCACGGAGAAAAGGTACCATGCTGACATCTGTCCGCAATCATCATTTCCACCCAATCCGTTAATATCATTCTTATACATCTTATTCAGAATCTCACGCAGCCAGTACTGTGATTTCCACGGCTGGGAAGTCCACGCATATAGATAAGGAACATGGTGGCTCGGTTCATTACCATGCACATATCCGCCGACCAAACATTCTTCCGTAATATCCTCATTATGCTCATAGTACTTCTCCGGCAGATGCATGGAGAACAGTTCATCCAGTTTCTGCACGAACGTCCCTTCTCCTCCCATCAAGTCGATCATGCCAAATACATCGTGTGGCACATGAAAAGAGAAATTCCATGAATTGCCTTCGATAAAACCTTCACCATAGGTTTGCAATACATCAAACTCTTTCTTGAAAGAACCGTCACTATAACGGGGACGTGCAAAACCAATACTTGTATCATAGATAGTACGATAATTGAGGGCACGCTTTCGGTAAGTCTCCGCTATTTCCTTGTTACCTGCCTTCAAAGCTGTCTGATAGATAGTCCAATCGTCGTATGCATACTCCAAAGTAGAAGAAGCTGCTGTACCACTTTTGTCAAGCGGAATATATCCCAGCTTCATATAATCAGCTATACCTTCATAATACGGAACGGTGGATGTACTGACCATTGCCGCCAATGCCTCATCCACATTCGAAAAGACGCCTTTGGTTATTGCATCCGCCAGTACAGACACAGCATGATAACCGCTCATACACCAGTTTTCATTTCCCATCAGACTCCATATCGGCAACATTCCGTGCACGCTTTGTTGCTCATGTTTAATCATGGATTCCACCATATCCGCATTGCGTCCCGGTTTCACCAGATTCAGGAAAGGATGTTCCGCACGATAGGTATCCCAAAGGGAAAATATAGTATAGTTGGTGAATCCTTCCGCCCGGTGTATGTTATGATCCAGCCCACGATAGGAACCGTCTACATCCATATACACAGACGGATTAATCATGGTGTGGTAAAGAGAAGTATAGAACATTGCTTTCTGATCGGACGTACCTTCGATCTCGAAATGCTCCAGTTCACTATTCCAATCTGTACGAGCAGCTTCCGCCAACTGTTCGAAACTCTTTCCGGAAGCCTCGGCACGCAGATTCTTAATGGCCCCTTCCGTACTGACTGCCGACAATGCCACTTTTACAACCAGTTCCGAATTGTTAGCGGTATCGAAGTTAAAGTAAGCCACGATTTTTCGACCTGTGATTTCGGGGAAGTTCTTTTCCATCTTGAAACGACGCCAGAAGCCATTGTACAGTACTTTTTCCTTATCCTTATATCCGTAGTCTTTAATCGGCTGTGACAAAGAGATAGCAAAATAGGTATAATTCGTGCGCGCCCATCCGTTGGTGATACGGTATCCGGTCAACAGAGTATCGTTTTCTACCCTTAAATTAGCCCATAGTACTTTGCCGTCATAATTATAAATACCATGCACCAGATCCAAAATCAAATGACCATCTTTTCCTTTCGGGAAGGTATATTTATGTATACCCGTCCGTTGTGTTGCTGTCAGTTGGGCCTTAATGCCATAATCGTCCAGTATCACTTCATAATATCCGGGAACAGCTTTTTCTGTAGCATGGTCAAAACGTGAACGGTATCCCTCTTCCGGATAATCCGCCCGACCGGGATTTAACTTCACATCGCCAACAGCAGGCATCAACAAGATGTCTCCCAAGTCAGAATGTCCCGTACCACTAAGATGAGTGTGACTGAAGCCAACAATGGTCTTGTCCCTATATTGGTAACCGGCACAATACTCGTAGGCATTTTTCTGATAAGCTCCATTTACATTATGCGGAATTGTGTCTGTGTCCGGACTCAACTGTACCCATCCAAAAGGAGTACAAGCACCGGGAAAAGTGTGCCCCATCCCATTGGTCCCGATAATCGGATTCACATAGTCTACCGGCTGTTGAGCTATGGCGGACAAAGTTGCTGCCGCCATAGTCATCATCAATACTTTCTTTCTCAAATTATTCATATCAGCTTACTTTGCGTCACGAGAGAATGAATACGGGAAGTCTGATTCGTTGATACCTCTTCCCTTATTCGGTTTGTTATCCATATCAAACACCAGACGACCGCCTTTCAACAGATCGAAATGGTTCAGATAATTCTTTGTATAATTCTTGCCATTATAATTCAATGAACGAATATAACGATTATCATCGTTATTCTTCGGGGCGGAGATTTCCAGTTTCTTGCCGTTCTCCAGTGTAATCGTTGCTTTCTTGAAGTAAGGAGCTCCCATTACATATTCATTGCTGCCGGGACATACCGGATAAAATCCCAATGCAGTAAATACATACCAAGCCGAAGTCTGACCGTTATCTTCATCTCCACAATAACCGTCCGGAGTAGGAAGATAGAGGCGGTTCATCGTCTCACGCAACCAATATTGGGCTTTCCAAGGTTCGCCGGCATAGTTATACAAATAGATCATGTGCTGGATAGGTTGGTTGCCATGCGCATAGTTACCCATGTTAGCAATTTCCATTTCACGAATCTCGTGAATCACTCCTCCATAATAGCTATCATCAAATACAGGAGGAAGATTGAATACAGAATCAAGCATACTAACAAACATCTTCTTGCCGCCCATCAGATCAACCAGTCCTTGTACATCGTGGAATACCGACCATGTATAATGCCAACTATTTCCTTCCGTAAAGGCATCTCCCCATTTAAAAGGATTGAAAGGAGTCTGGAAAGTTCCGTCGGAATTCTTTCCCCGCATCAACTTAGTTTCCGGATCGAACAGATTACGGTAGTTCTGACTCCTTTTCTTATAAACATCCAGTTCTTCTGCCGGACGACCTAATTTTTCACCCATACGGTAAATGCACCAGTCATCGTATGCATATTCCAATGTGCGTGCCGCATTCTCATTAATTTTCACATCATACGGCACATAGCCCAGCTTGTTATAATATTCATATCCACGGCGTCCGGTAGTAGAAACTTTCGGATGTACGCTATTGGCCCCTTTCAGTAGACCTTCATACATTTTTTCTGCATCCGCTTTGGTTATATTCTTCATGAAAGCATCCGCCACTACAGAAGCAGAATTATTCCCAACCATGCAACCACGATGGCCCGGGCTTGCCCATTCAGGAAAGAATCCACTTTCAAGATAGGTATTCAACAGACCTGCCTGCATCTTCTCACCCATTGAAGGATATATCAAATTAACAAATGGAAACAAGCAACGGAAAGTATCCCAGAATCCAGTGTCGGTAAACATATATCCCGGACGGATTTCACCATTATAGGGGCTGTAATGCACAGTTTCCCCCTTACCGTTTACTTCGTAAAACATACGAGGAAACAACACCGAACGATACAAACAAGAGTAGAACGTACGCATACGGTTCTCATCGCTGTCTTCAACCTTGATACGCCCCAAGACATTGTTCCATGCCTTACGACCGGCCTCTTTTGTCTGTTCAAAGGTCTTATTACCAATTTCTTTCAAGTTCAGTTCAGCCTGTTCAGGACTGATGAATGAGGATGCCACCTTTGCATGTACCTGTTCTCCTTTCTTCGTTGAAAATCCGATAGCAGCACCCACGTGATTGGATTGTAGTTCGAGATGTGTTTCAACCAAATGATAGTCTGCCCATACTTTATTGAAAGTAAAAGGCTTGTCGAACTCTATCACAAAGTAATTTTTAAAGTTTTGAGGAACACCGCCACTATTGCGTGTCGTATAACCAACTATTTTATTTTCTTCGGGAATCACCTTCACATACGAACCGCGGTCGAAAGCATCTACCACCACATAGGCATCAGAGGTTTCAGGGAAAGTGAAACGGAAATATGCGCAACGTTCCGTCGGAGCTATTTCAGTTGTCATGTCATACTCTGACAAATAAACACTATAATAATAAGGAGTGGCTTTCTCTGCCTTATGAGAGAACCAGGAAGCACGACTGTCCTGATCGATCTTCAACTGTTTAGTCATCGGCATGATTGAGAACTGACCGTAGTCATTGATCCACGGACTAGGCTGATGGGTTTGCTTGAAACCTCTGATTTTGTCGGATGCATAAGTGTAAGCCCAACCGTCACCCATCTTTCCGGTTTGTGGCATCCAGAAGTTCATTCCCCAAGGCAACGCGATGGCAGGATATGTATTCCCATTAGATAGTGATATTTTCGAATCAGTTCCCATTAAAGGATTCACATAGTCTACCGGTTGCTTTTGCGCAAAGGTAGAAGAAGCTCCCAATAGCAGGGCTATTGCGAAAGATAGTAGTTTCTTTTTATTCATGGTCTACGAATTAAGCTATTAATTAGATTATCAAGTCTTTTTTATTTACGTTACAAATTAAAGCATCTTTCTGTAATTATCAGTCCTCTGATACGCCAAAATAAGAAAAAAATAGCATTTGGTCAACCAAAGGATACGAGCGTCAACGAGAGTACAAGTTAAATAAGTGAGAATCAGGATGTAATATTTATGTGCATACCACGAGAGTACAACCGGAGGACTAACTGTTTAAGCAATAGAGAGAGGATAATTTGCCTTTACCCTCTCTCCAATTCTATCAGAAACAAATATTTATTATTACCTAATTAATTCCATCCCGGGTTCTGACGTCCTTCCAACGCAGGATTAGCCTGAATTTCATCTAACGGGATAGGCCATAACAAAGCATATTCAGGAATGGCACCGGCTCTTGTGCTTCCATCGGGCTTGTTTTGAATTTGAGCCGATGCAAGAGCAGTCCATTTCAATTTTCCTGATTCGGTAGATGCTTCCGGATACAAACGAGTACGACGAATGTCATCCCAAATCTTAAATTCCAACGGTAACTCATGCAAACGTTCAGTCAAAATCGATTGTATTAAATCGTTTCCTGTAGCCGTCTCATCTGCCAATCCAGCACGTTTACGCACTTGATTGAGATAATATTTAGCTCCACCGACAGCATTATCTTCATGATTTGTACGTGCCAGACCTTCGGCCGCAATCAGCAAGACTTCCGCAAAACGGAATACCGGCATATTATAATCACCGTCGTGACCGCTAATCAAAGCATTTTCATCAAACCATGCCCAGTTGCCTGCATTATTCAAAGTATGAGTATTTCCTTCAGCATCGGTATATTGCTTAAAGAAGAACTGTTTCTCATGTCCTCGAATATCATTAGAGGCATAGCTGTTAAGCAACATATCACAGGGAAGGTATGCATTATACAGCACGTCTCCTCCCGGATGGAACACTCCCCACTGAAAAGCATCTGTCCCGATAGAACGACAAGCATAAGAGTTACCTACACTATAATCACTATAATTGTATTCTTTAGCATAAATGATTTCAGCTGATTCTTTCGTTGTCTTAATCACATTATACGCAGAGTTCAAATCATCAGTCGTTCCATTCGGATGAATAAGTCCGTGAGGACTATCATTAATCACTTTCAATGCCATCTGTGCAGCTTTTCCATAATAGTCTGCCCCCCCGTTTAACGGTGCACCAGCCCATTGTAGATAAACTTGTGCCAGCAAAGTCTGCGCCATTGCTCTGGTAACATAACAGCCATTTTCATAGAACGTTTTATTCGGCAATGCATCCCCGTTGACAATATCCAGCAAGTCGGCTTCAATTTTCTTATAAACCTCTTCAGCAGAAAGACGTTCTTTGTACATACCTTCTGTAGATGTGTAAGGTTCTGAAATATAAGGAACACCACCAAATTCTTTGACCAGCCAAAAATATCCGTATGCACGGAAGAATTTACCTTGAGCCACATAATTATTAATAGTAGCTTCATCCAGCACCCCGGTCATTGTCGGAATATTGGCTATAACAAAGTTGGCACGTGAAATACCTTTATAAAACTCATGCCAGTATTTCATTGCAATATCATCAAAAGATTCAATATTGAAGTTACACCCTTCGGATGCCGTAGTAAATGTTCTATCCTTACGCTTATCAACGTACAATCCGGACACAATACCACCCCACATTGTCGCTTTAGGAGTCCAGCCACCGCCTACATCAGTGTTGTGTAAATAAGGTACACCACCAAAATACAATGCGTTCACACCTGACTCCGCATCAGCTTTCGTCTTCCAGAATTGGTCAGATGATTTCATATCCAATGGTTCTTCTTTCAGGAAATCGTCGCATGAATTCAGCAACACAGAAAGTGAACACATACAAAATGCAGATATATATACTTTTAATAGTTTCATAATTCTTATGGTTTTTATAACGGTGAATTAAAATGCTACATTAAGACCGAACGTAAACGTTCTCGGACGCGGATAGGTGAAGAATTGGCGGTTAGCCCCCCATTTGTTGTCACCTAAACGAGATGAGTTATCCGGATCGTATCCGTTATAGTCCTTAGAAGTAATCAGGAACGCGTTATTCACATTCGCATACAAACGCAATGAAGACAGACCGATCTTCTTAATCAGTGTCGGATTGAAGGTATATCCGAGCTGAATCATGTTACAACGCAAATAAGAACCATTGCAAACCCAGTCATCATCTGCCTGGTTATTAGCTCCCTGACCAAAGTTATTCAGACGAATTGCCTGTTCTTTACCCGACGGATTGAGAGTTGGATGCCATGCTTCCTTATAAAGACGGTCTATACCGTTAGTCAGGAAACGGGCTACAGTAGAGTGATAATATTCTTGCATCACGTCTACCCCCCATGTAAACTGGAAGTCTAAAGTCAAATCGAAACCTTTATAATTGAAGGTATTGATAAATGAGCCCATCCAGTCTGGTAATCCGTTACCGATAATTTCGCGTTTCTTATAAGTTACCTTTTCACCGATAGTGGAAGGTATGTTCATTGTCTCCGGATCCCAGTTAGACGGAATACCATCGTAGATACCGGCGCGCTTATAACCATAGAAAGAAGAAAGCTCTTCACCTTCACGGATCAACATATCGTAACCCACAAAACCGTCGGTCGTAATCTGACGCTTACCGGTGACAGGATCAACAGATGCACTTTCATCCAACTTCTCTACACGGTTTTTGTTGAAACCTAAATTAAGAGTGGAAGTCCACTGGAAATCATGTGTCTGAATAGGATATGCTGTAACCAGAATATCTAAACCACGATTGGAAACGGCTCCAATATTATCCATAATGGAAGAGTAGCCTGTTGATTCAGGAACCGGACGGTCGAGCAACAAATCTGAAGTATATTTATAATAATAGGAAATATCGAAATTCAGTCTGTTATTGAATAAACCCAACTCGAATCCTAAGTCCCACTGTCCAGTCTTTTCCCATTTCAAGTCAGGATTAGGCATATTGTCCAGATAAGACACAACGTGCAAAGCATCACCAATAATCGTATTTGACTGGCTTACCGTGGCCAATGACTTATAAGTACCGATTTCCGAGTTACCTGTCACACCGTAAGAAGTATGCAGTTTTAGTTTGCTAATCAATGAGTTATCTTTCAAGAAGTCTTCATTAGAAATCATCCAGCCCAAGCCGACTGACGGGAAAAATGCATATTTATTGTTCTGTCCGAATTTGGAAGAGCCATCATAACGACCGGTTACGGTAGCCATATACTTGTTGTCATAAGAATACGCCAGACGCAAGAAATAAGAGTTCATTGCCCACTTGTCGTAATCACTGCCAACAGAAGGACGATTCGTTCCGGAACCTAAATTATAATATCCGTAGAAGTCATCAATATACTTACTGTCGGAAGCTTCGAATTTGGTATAATTATACTCTTGCCAAGACATACCCGCCATTGCATTAATGTGATGTTTGTTTATATCTTTCACATAAGTCAAATAGGTTTCTTCCTGCCAATACAAAGAGTTGGAGTTATTTGCAGAAGCTGCTCCCTCGGAACTTTGATTAATCATCGGACGCGGAGTGAACGGCGTATAGTTAGCATCACGATTATTGTGGTAGTCGATACCGAACTGGGTCTTCAAATCCAATCCTTTCATGAGATGGAAAGTCAAAGCAGCATTACCAAAAATCTGCGTACGATATTGCATAGCCTGCATCCGTTCGAGCAACTCAACGGGATTACCTACACCTTCCGGGCTGAATCCTTGTTTTCCGCTATTAGGATCAGTCTGATTATTGAGAATAGAGCTTGTATTAATAATGTTCGTCTGCGTATATTCACCATCCAGCTTAACCGGTAAGAAAGGCAACTGTTCGATCATTGTACGCAATGCGCCTTGTCCGTAAGGGTTATCAGAAGTTCTATTACCCCAAGTATGATTTACTAATAAATTAACGGAAGTAGACAGCCAATCAGTCGGTTTGTCATCATACGCCAATTTTGCATTGATACGTTTGAAGTAGGAATTCAACAAAATACCCTGTTGATCGGTATAATTGATGAATGCTCCGATAGAAGATCCTTCTCCTGTACGTTGGATACTGATCTGATGGTTATGAGAGATGGCAGTGCGGGATGCTTCATCCTGCCAGTTGGTATTATATTTCGGAGAACCGTCTGCATTGAACAAACGTTCGTCTGTGAATATCTGTGACAGATCAGTTGTGAAGTTCTTGCCTTGAAATTCGTTGGCATTTTCCAATCCCTGCTTGAAGGTAGACATCCATTCGTTAGCATCCATTACATCTATTTTTCTAGCCATCTTACCGATAGACAATGAACCATCATAGGAAACATGGACTCCTTTTCCTGCATTACCGCGCTTGGTAGTCACCATGATAACACCATTCGCACCACGGGCACCATAGATGGCAGCAGAGGAAGCATCTTTCAATACTTCGATAGATTCGATATCATTCGGATTAAGCAATTCGAAGTTTGACATCACCACTCCATCTACTACGTACAGCGGTGATACCGATGCGTTGATAGTAGAAATACCACGAATGATGACACGTGATTCTCCACCCGGCTGACCGGTATTAGAGAAGATATTCACACCGGCCACTTTACCCTTCAATCCGTCAAGCGCATTGAATGATTGTGCTTTCAGCATGTCTTTACCTTTGGCTGTGGAAATGGAACCCGTCAAGTCTGATTTGCGCATGGTACCATAACCTACAACGACTACTTCGTCCAGTGCTTTCGTATCCGATTGCAGAACTACGTTCAGAACATTACTCTTTAATTCCGAGACTTTAAATTCTTGTGTGATATAACCAATATACGAAAACACCAAGGTGGCATTGGAAGGAACAGAGAGAGTGTATTTACCGTTAATGTCAGTGATTGTTCCTGTACTACCGTTTTTAACTTTCACCGTACCACTGATAACCGCCTCTCCCTGATCATCGGTTACCGTACCGGAGATTGATTTTACAGATTGAGCATTCATGCCCAAACTCAACATCATACCTATTACAAATAAGGTAAGATACTTTAGTTTTTCATTCATAATTCCTTTAAATTTGATTAGTAATAAGGTTAATTCCCTTTAAAAAGATTGTTGCAAATAAAGGCTATTCGAATAAAAGTCCAATGCTCTACCTTGCCAAAAAAACGGCAAAATAAAGACACATATTTAAAGCACAGAATGGTAAATTAGAGCACAGATTAACGCACTAATAATCAACATAATAAAATCAACAAAAGGGATTTAGAGCACAAGGTTGTGACAAACAAATAAATAATAATGTTTCCCAACTAATCACCTATACGAAAGAATTTAACCTGACAATCAGCATACCTTTCGCTGTTCCCGATAATCTTTCGGTGTCATCCCGAACCGACGGGTAAACTCTTTATAAAAATAAGACCGGCTGGAAATACCGACCTCCATAATAACATCTTGAATAGAAAGTTCTTCATCAAGTAACAGGCGGGCTGCCTTTTCCATACGGTAACTCTTTATTAAATCACCGGGAGCAGTATTGGAGATTTCCTTGAATTTACGATAGAACTGACGGGAACTCATTGCCATACGATCAGCGATCAACGTTGAGCCCAGTTCTTCCTTGTCCAGGTTTTCTTCAATCACCTTTAACAATTTACGAATAAAATCAGCTTGTTCGGTAGTTGTACAGACAATCTGTCCCGCCAAATCTCCCAGTTCCTCCATATATATCTGCTTCGCTTCCCGCTTTCCATAAATAGCATTATGGACAACTTCCCGCAAGAATAATATATCATAAGGAAGTACAATATAAGAATCAGACCACAAGATCAGTTCCCGCTGAATGGCCGAACCAACTTTCCAAGTTAACAATGGAATAAAAGCTGTCTTTGAAAGCAGAGTACGATTCCGGCTAACATACTCCATAAAAGTACTTTCAGCATTGGCATACATTGTCATATCCACTAATAATAGAGCCGGAGCCGACCGACGAATTTCGTCAAAAGCAAGCTGCACACTCTTTACTTGATGAACCACATATTCATCAGCCAGGAAATTACTAATCAACCAAGTCATTTCATCTCTGTCTTCCAACAAAAGCACAGTTTTTTTCCCTTGTTCACCTGCCACTGTCAAGACTGCCGGTTCAAAGATAATCGTCAACCGACTACCACTCTCATCATCATCATAACGAAGAACGGCATGAATACGTTCCAAAGCCGACCGTACAAAACCTAAAAGTAAATGCACAGCAAACACATGATCGGAATCTTTCTCCGTCACTGAAGAAGCTTTATCTGAAAGATATTCATACAACGCTTTCGCAGTAGCATCTTTAGAAGAAAAATGTAGCTGCATCTTACCATCCTGTTCTGACATTTCTACTATTACGCCATGAGTACCTTTCATTTCAGTAATCCGAAGATAGCAGCAATAAAGAATACTGTATAATGCATTCTTGTAAACTGGAAATGTTAAGTGTTCCGGAATCATTGACGATATAGAAGAATGATCAATCCCTTGTTCTTCCAACGTACGTAACACCTCTTGAGAAACTCCCTGTATACTCATACGTGCAGAAACAATAAACCGATCCGGAAAGAATTGTTTAAGTTCTTCCAAAAACAGAGCGTCAGGATTAAGAAGTGCGTTCATCACAGTTTCGCGTATCAGTGACACTTTCTCAAGACATTGCTCATAAGAAAGATTCTCTGCACGCAATTGGTCACAATAATTATAAATAAGAGTAAAATCTTCAAGCATCCTACGGTTTGTATATACAGTCTCGGATTTCCGGCAACTTTCTGTCCCCATCAGTGTTTTCATCATCCGTTCCTGAAGATAGTTTTTACGTAGTAAATATATCACGTACCCTAACAGCAACAAGAAAATGACCAAATAAACAAAATAAGCCGCCACCGATCGATACCAGGGAGAAAGGATATATACCGGAATAGAAAAATGCCGATATTCCGTATCAAATACATCCCTCTTATAGCGTACCTTAAAGATATAATCACCTGCCGGCACTCCTGTATATGAGGCTTCATTAATACTACTAAAAGAGGTCCAATCCTTATCATATCCTTCCAACTGGTAAGAATATTCTATATCTTCTCCTGATAAAAAATCCGGAACAACAAAAGAAAGTGCAAATGAAACCTCCGTCCCCTTCAACTGTAATGCCTTACCATCGTCTGTATAGTAATCTCCATCCCCCTGAACCACTTGCGTATGTCCAACAGTCAACTTACGTAACAAAATATCCGGATAAAATTCCGGAGCAGCCTGCACCTCTTTATCCAGATAAAGCAACCCGTCAATCCCACCGAAAAAAAGCTCCTGTGTATATGGACACATGTAATAAGCATCATCACTAAACTCACCGATTTGAACACCTGCACTGTAAAAGTAGGCATGTGATGAGCCATTTATCGGATTATATTTAATCAGCCCCCGATTCGTACCAAGCCATAAGAGTCCGTTCTCATCTTCAAGTACACCATGAATCATATCATTGAGCAAACCTTGCTCCCGTCCGATATAGGTAGCTTTCATCTGTTTTCCATTAGAATTCAGACATACCAATCCTGATGTTGTCCCTACATATAACAACCCTTCTTTGGTCCGATACAGGCTGAGCACATCGTCTACCGACTTATGAAGCATTTCTTTCAAAGAAATCACTTTATATTCTTCAGTCCGCTTATCAAACCGTACGAGTCCTTTCTCCCGACTGCCAAGCCACAAAATAGAATCCCCCTCGGGCAACATTGGATAGAACATCGTAATTTCTCGCTGACCGTGAAAAAAATGATAACTTTTCTGCGACTTGAAACGAATGGTACCTGCCTGCTTCTCAAGTATTAATTTATGAAAACCGGAACCGGCTGTCACCACATAAAGTACACTATCATTTTCCTCATAAATGCCATGTATCTCGGTGGGTTGTGCCGACAGGTTCTCCACAGAATGCAAAGTTTTGTCTTCAAAAGAGTAGTAAAATAGTCCCGGATCTCCAGATCCTATCCAAAAGCCATCCATATAACGGCTTTGAACCAATTTATAAACAGGAAATTCTTTATTCCATCGTATATAAGACACAACATTTTGCTTACCTTCAGGAGAGTAAACTGTAACGGCAGAAGCCTCCTCATTCTCACGATAATCCGGTATATGCAACAGTCCATCACCTTTCGTCCCGAACCATAGCCCACCACTATTGTCTGTCATAACAGAACGTACCTGCCTGCTTAAGTTAGATGACAGTTGATTGAGCATCAAATTGGTGGCAATAGAATATTTCTTAGCATACATAATCGTTCCTTGTCCGTCCGAAGCAACCCATAAGACATTCTGATGAGGATCTCGATAAATACTATATATACGCACATTCCGGTCGACCACTTCTTCTTTATATTTTTGTGAAGTACGGAGACGGACTAACCCATTCGTTCGAAAACCAATAATAATATCTTCATAGAAAAGGGCTATTCCTGCAATAGTTCCATTCTTCTGCACTAATGAAGAAAGGTTACGAATATAAATTTTAGATTGTCGGGAAATATCATAAACATAAAGATCATGCTCACTATCGATAAAACAAAGAACGCCATTCTGATAAAAGACATCTTCAATAGGTTTCGCATGAAAATTAGTAGATGAAACAGTTGAATGAATTGATAATGTGTCACAATCAAAAGCATCCTGCGAAACCTGTAACAGCTCCCCTGTTTGTTGAGTGAAAATCCACAAAACACCATCATCCGTGACGAACGCCCGTTTATCCATATCTTCTACGGGTACTTTCAGATTCTTAATCTGTACAAATCGTTTATAAGATGTATTATAGTAGAAAATTCCACCATGACTCACCACCCATGTGTTTCCTTTAGAATTGGAATGTAGATAATAATCATCTGTAAAGTCATAATATCCGACAACTTGCCGTGAATCCTGTGAAAGACGATTGATCCCCAAATGGGTAGAAATCCACAAACAATTATTATCCGCCTGCTGAATAGAATGGATTACGTTGTTACTCAAAGCCTTGGGAGCTGAAAAATCGGAACGGAAAACTTCCATGCTTCTGCCGTCATAACAATTGACGCCATCGTAAGTACCGAACCACATCAACCCTGTATTGTCTTGAAAAAGACAAAGCACAGCGCTATTAGATAATCCTTGCTGATAATCTACTTTCCGGAAGATATATGAATCTTTACCGCCATCTGCCTGACAGATCAATGAATAAATCAATAGAACAAAAGGAAAAATCAAGCGTATTTTCATTGTGTTAATCATTAATATCATCTATTAAATATCAGGCAATCGCTTATATGTTTTGTTTCGCAGTGCGAAAAAAAATAGCCATTAATAATCGATGTCTTTGATTCTCTTTACACAAAGATACGTTTTTATACGGAAAATGCAACTCTATTTTATCAAGTACCTCTATTTTTCAACAATTACTTCACTACTAAGTTCACACAATCTAAGAGTCTGCCTCTTCCATTTTTCAATGATCTCATCATTATAAATAATAATGCAATCAGTTTTATTTTCATATCGCACGTTTATCAATATGTATATTTAAGCCATGTGTTTATCATTGATATAAGACCTATAAAGTTTTGTATACCAATTGATATTCTTGTAGTGTATCTATGCTAACGACGCAGAAAAG
>ERZ780190.1586-NODE-1586-length-19842-cov-21.076666_pt1 | contig 19842 bp, 14 predicted proteins | sample MGYA00510980_ERZ780190 | MGnify/ENA primary metagenome ERZ780190 (study PRJEB29588, sample SAMEA1972188) | human gut metagenome | biome: human gut; feature: human-associated habitat; material: faeces | place: Denmark | collected 2008/2010 ... | reverse complement strand
GCACGACCTTGCCAAGGTCGGGGCCGCGGGTTCGAGTCCCGTCTCGCGCTCTTCTGTTAAAAACAGGGAACTTTGATTTACAAGGTTTCCTGTTTTTTGTTGTAGTGTAAAGGTTGATTACGGTTTTTCCGTAATTTCAATATACTTTTCTGATTTTCCTCATTATCACTTGGTATGGTATAATCGCTAGGATGTGATCTTGATACCGTGATTGTTGTAATTCCCTGTTATCACTTGGTATGGTATAATTTAAGTTTGCAGATGGTGTTGCTTTGCCATGTTGTAATTCCCTGTTATCACTTGGTATGGTATAATTACTATGGTATATGTATTTCTTTTTCATCTGTTGTAATTCCCTGTTATCACTTGGTATGGTATAATCGTACCCTGTCTCGGCTTTGCTATAATCGCGTTGTAATTCCCTGTTATCACTTGGTATGGTATAATTCGGAACGTGCCTTGGCATGATCCAGAACAGTTGTAATTCCCTGTTATCACTTGGTATGGTATAATTAACCGTCTGTATTTTCATGATATAAAAAGGTTGTAATTCCCTGTTATCACTTGGTATGGTATAATATACTTCCGGGGTGCACTAAAATATGCAGGGTTGTAATTCCCTGTTATCACTTGGTATGGTATAATAACATTTCCAAAATGAATTTCCAGTTTCCTGTTGTAATTCCCTGTTATCACTTGGTATGGTATAATTGTTCTCAAACGCGCTTTGACGCATTTGCGGTTGTAATTCCCTGTTATCACTTGGTATGGTATAATATACCGTTTCGCAAAAATTCTACTCGTTCTGTTGTAATTCCCTGTTATCACTTGGTATGGTATAATATGATAAGTGCTGCATAAATGTTTGCCATAGTTGTAATTCCCTGTTATCACTTGGTATGGTATAATTCTCATACTGGTACTTTTTCCTGTACCTGAGTTGTAATTCCCTGTTATCACTTGGTATGGTATAATATACACAGGCGAAATATTATCTCCTGTATAGTTGTAATTCCCTGTTATCACTTGGTATGGTATAATCTATTTTATGGCATTTTAGGACGCTTACAGTTGTAATTCCCTGTTATCACTTGGTATGGTATAATCTTTATCAATGTATCAAACTTGTAATAGTGGTTGTAATTCCCTGTTATCACTTGGTATGGTATAATATCGTTCCGGTAAGATCAGTAAGTGACATAGTTGTAATTCCCTGTTATCACTTGGTATGGTATAATACCTCCCCCGACTCAATAGTAATGTTATCGTTGTAATTCCCTGTTATCACTTGGTATGGTATAATTACTAATCTGTCATAGTCTTTCATTTTTTAGTTGTAATTCCCTGTTATCACTTGGTATGGTATAATGGAAACTGAACGTCTGTAACAATAGAATCAGTTGTAATTCCCTGTTATCACTTGGTATGGTATAATCCTCTCCCGATAATACCACCAGGAGGTTTGTTGTAATTCCCTGTTATCACTTGGTATGGTATAATTCCTTTGACATATATGTCACGCTCCTCTCGTTGTAATTCCCTGTTATCACTTGGTATGGTATAATAGGAGCTCGCGGAGAAAACCGGGATCAATAGTTGTAATTCCCTGTTATCACTTGGTATGGTATAATCCCATTCGCTTTGACAACAGTTCGTAGCTTGTTGTAATTCCCTGTTATCACTTGGTATGGTATAATTAGAAATTTTCAAGGTTGAAGAGTTAGGAAGTTGTAATTCCCTGTTATCACTTGGTATGGTATAATCAATCAGCAAAATCATTATTTCCATTATCTGTTGTAATTCCCTGTTATCACTTGGTATGGTATAATTAAATTATGGGAAAACCAATTGAAAGAGACGTTGTAATTCCCTGTTATCACTTGGTATGGTATAATGAAGAGAGACATATAGAGGATTTATGCAAAGTTGTAATTCCCTGTTATCACTTGGTATGGTATAATATTGGTGCGCTGGCATTTGTTGTGTCTGTGGTTGTAATTCCCTGTTATCACTTGGTATGGTATAATAGGGAGCACAAATCCCCACGAACTACAGGGATTCGTGGGGATTTCATCTAAAAAAAATCTTTAATTTGGAAGTTAAATTCTATCGAAAATCTTCTTTTTTCAAAAAACATCCATTAATTCTATCGATTCAGGGGTATCCTCAAATGTTTTTGTTCCCAACATGACTTCCATAGACTCATACTGCTTTTCTGTTAAAACCAGCGCACGTACAGATCCTTTTATAGGCAGATTTTGTTTTAAACGCTGTTTATGCATTGCAACTGCATCCATACCATTGCATATCCTGGAATATACAGACCACTGCACCATATTGTAGCCATCTTTCAATAAAAACTTACGAAATTTTGCGGCATCCTTTTTCTCTTTTGCAGTTACTACTGGCAGATCAAAAAACACTAACATTCTCATAAACCTATTCATAGCTATGTACCTGTAATTGCATCAGTTCCGGCAACTCCAAATCTGATCTTTTTCCCTGCAAAGCACCACTGTAACTTGCCACCAGCATATCAATACAATTACTGATAATACGTTTTTCTCCTTTCATATCCATATCATAATTTATAATACCAAAAATACCACGTTTTCTTTCTGGCGTAAGATCGCTGTCAATTTCTGCTATATCATAATTTTGGGCTACATACAGGTCAACTAACGGACGAAATGGCTCGATCATATCATCCGCCAAATTAAAATTATTCAGCTCACTATGATGGAACACTCCAATCGAAGGTTCTAATCCATAACAGACAATGGAGCGGGCGATCAGACCTCTTACAATGGCATAACCATAATTTAATGCCGAGTTAATGACATGATCATTGCCCCGTGAAAATCCCAATCCATACAGACTTTTAAAATAAAAAGCTGCTGCTTTCGCCTCCACATGTGTCCGATCACCAGACTGTACTTCTTTGCACATTTTCATTAATTCTTCTGATCCGTCTAAATCAAGATAGGCTAAACACAATGCCTGGTTTCTGATCTTTCGAACCACGATCTGCTGCCAAAGTCTTTTCTGTAAGGGTTTTCCTGCCTCTATCTGATATTTCAGAATTTTAAAATGACGACTGTGCCTTACCATTGGAAGCAGTACTGCATTCGGAAGATGCTTTTCATCACAGACATAGACCGTAATTCCCATATCTGCCATCTTCTGGAGCAAATAAGCAGAGACTGTTACTGTCTGATTTTCTATGATGATACAGTTGATATCCTCCAGTGGAATCTGTCTGAGTATGTCTGCTTCAATATATAACTGCTGATTTTTGATGGACAGTTTTACATGACTGTCTATCTTAATATTTCGAAACCCCATTTATCCTCCATGTTTTTATCAAGAAAAACCCATTCGTTTTTCATTTTTTACTGTAGATATATGCCCTAAAATATCTACCTGACACTTTTCTATTAATTCTAATTTTTGTACCCCAATTCCTCTAAAAGTATATCGGCTATCATGTGCTTTCCCTTCTATTTTCGCTCCAGAAATATCTGCTCCAATATAATATGCATATACTTCTTTCGATTCTCCTAAGCTACCATCCACATTTTTTATCGGAATGCCTTTTTTACTCTTTATATGCACCAAATCTCTCGAATACAAGCTGAACAAAAAATCTTTATCTTCCATAGTTCGCCACTCACTATATGGCTTATTTGCTGTTGATGCCCTATCCGGCAGCACCTTCTTCACCACATCCGCCGTATACACCGGTACAAAATAATACTTTCCATTCACATGATACACATCGATTCTGACCATACCGCCATTTTCTGCAATTCCATTTCCGGAATCCACAAATACACCCATCGTCTGTTTTTTCTGTATCTTGACTTTCCGTACTACCGGACCTTCTGTACCGTCCGCTTTCGGTTTATGAAAATCCTGTGCAAATGCCTTTTTTGCATCATTTCCATATAACAACAGCTGTTTTTTCAATGCCTCGTATAATAAAAGGTCACTTTGAGGATTATAGTAGCCGTCGATTTCACCATCTTTGTCAAGCTTCAGATCTGTCAAAGCTGTCTTAGTCAATACGATCCCCTCATCCTTAAAATGTCTCGGACTGCGGATGGTATCTGCATGTGCAGCACCTGTCACTTTATGATTTGGCATTCTTGATACAAAGATCGGACGAAGATTCTCATAAATATACTCTGGATAATCTAATTCTAAGGCAACATCAGAATGGGTATCCAAAAATCCCTTCGGATCATCTCCCATTCTCACATCCAGTTCTGCCCGGAATGTCTCCCATGGTTTTGGAATATGAACACCAAATATCTCATCCCATTCTGCCCGGCTGTAATCTTCCGGTCGAAAGATTTCTCCTGTCTCCGCATCCACAAACTCTGTACCTTTTGAGTAACATCTCTCTCTTACTTTCGTATATCGCGATATTTTCTGGATCATGCCATCCGTACAGCAGGCGATGACAACCGCATCCATCGCATGATGTGTATCCGTCTCACGATTTTTCTGAGGTAATCCCCAGCGTTTTCTTAAGTACGCCGTAATTGCTCCATTTACCGCGCGTACCTGTTTTTTCTTTTCCGGACGGTTTAACGGTGCTATTTCAAGATTCTGACGGATCATATTATAAATAACGGTTGTAATATATTTTGTATCCGTTAAGTTACGCTCTTTAAATTCACTACGCTCTTCCTCTGAAAAATGTTTTTTCAAAAGTTTCTGCTGTTTTTTATAATCCCGTATCGTCGTCTTCACACGAGTTTCAAACTCATTCCAACGCTGCTCATCATTTCCCATGTATTCATAAGGTGTCCTGTTTCCCTTTTGGCGGTTTTCCTGAGAAGTGACAAGTACCTTATTCCGAAAACTGTCATCAAATGTAATACTGTATGGCAAAATATGATCAATATCATACCCCGGTTTAAACAGTTCTTCCAATGGAATAGTCTTACCGGAATACATACAGATTCCCTGCTGTTCCTGCCACAGGCGATATTTTAAAATATCCTGTCCGGTTGGTGATAATTTTCCCAATTCCTGAATCTGCTTTTTCACATCTTCGTTATTCTTCTGGCGTTTTTCCATATCACCTTTTATTTTCCGGCGTTCTTCAAAAGTCTTTGACATTTCTCTTGCAAGCTCAATATTGATTGCCTGTGGACTGCCATAGGTACGGATAATTGCATTGATCACTTTGACAGTCTGTGATACAGAACGCTTTACTACCGGATTTGTAATCTCATTGATCGTCTGATTTACCTTTTCTCCTGTTAATAACTTCTGCTTAATCCCCTTAGAATCCGCCTTAAAATCATATCCGGCTTCCTCACATGCTTTATCATAAGTCATGCCTTTTTCCAAAAACGGGATAATATTCCGCATCGCTTTCATCGAAAGATGCTGAAACTTCGTCGGTGTATACGCCAATAACCCTTCCATCTCTATCGGTACAAGTCCCAGCTTAGCCAGCCGCTCCGTACGACTGTCATCATTCTTATAACAGGTCAGGATCATACCAATCTCATCAAACAGATCCCTGACTTCATTTTCTGTCAGATATTTCACCCGTTCTTCCAAACATTTCTTGTAATCATGGTAGTATGGCATCCCAATAAATTTTGCTTTTTCCGTATTTTGATTTTCTTTTTGCTGTTCTTCTTTCGTGGCAGCTTTTTTATAATTTAAATTATAAAAAAGAATATCCTCCGGCAAACCTAACTTCTTGCGAACTGCTGCGTACTTCACTTCCTTCTGTGTGAATAACAGCAAAGTCAGTGCCCGTCGTTCCTCTTCTGTAAAGTTTCTGGTCTCTCCATCCTGGTTAACCAGTTTTGTATGATTTATTTTCTGCAGTGCCACAAAATATTCTGCCGTATAAGTTCCCTTTGCGCCGCGCAGCTCCCCCTGATCTCCAAGAAATGTACATTTTCCAACTCTGTCCGAAAAACCTTCCATCGCATATGGACTTGGCTTTCCATCCGGCTGCATGCCTGGTCCTAAATCAAAAGATCTCTGACTTGTCATGATTTCCAAATATTTTTCTTCTAATTCTTCCGTCGCTTTTTCATTTCCAAGACGTCTCTGGCTGGAGAAAATTTCTTTGACTTCTTCCACAAGCATTGCCCTTAACATGGTGTGCTGATAATTTTCTGCTTTATTGCGTGGGGTGAGAATATATCCCTTTTCTGACCAGGAACATCCGGTTCGAAATGCTTCATCTAAATAAATCATCTCCCCGACCGTACGATATCCCTTTTCCTGCATCCGCTTTTGATTTTCATCCGTCGCTTTTAAAACTGCACCATTTTCCTTTGCAGCCGTCTCCGCCTTTCTGGTTGAACGGAATCCACGATGTTTTGCAATATGAAGCAACACCTGTGCTAATTCTTCATCCGTCAGTTTCCGGTCTAATGCCTCATAGCGAAGCTGATAAACATCCGGTAACCCTGCCATGTTATATCGTTTCAGAAAGTCATCAATATTTATCAGACCCTGATTCTCAAAGAGCCATTTGATTCTGTCTAAACGATGTTTTCTTCTTCTAAGCCGCCTTCTTGTCGTTCGTGCAGCTCTCCTTGGTCCCGCCAAAGATTCACCTGTTTTCGGGATTTCTGCTGTATCAAATATCCTTACCCCAAGGTCTACGATACGAACCGGCTCGTCATCACTGTTGTTCTGTAATACCGCCCAGCCGACGGATGCAATACCAATATCCAACCCAATACGATAATCCATTTTTTCGTCCATGTTCCTTCTCCTCTCATCTGAACCGTTCTCTCTCATACCAGCAAACGGGACAACTGTTTTATTCTGCGCGCTTCAACAATGATCCGCATACCGGTCATTGTCATGAATAAACTTCTGTATAAAAGATAATCCCATTCCGAAGAATGGGATTAGAGCTTTTAGGTTTCTTACCTTATTGTAATAACCTAATTATCACTTGGTATGATATAATTCTCTTAAATTATACCCCTGTTTTCGACGATTGTAAATACCTGTTTTTGATTTTTTTACATTTTTCCTTCAAAAATCATGTAAAATTATTACTCCTCCATATCCTGTAAACCATAACCAAATCTTTCTAACACAGACATCAGATTTGCTGTTTTATTATCATAAAATTCACTGTCCGGTTCTGCTTTTTGAATGATCAGTCTCTCATACAGTTCCTCTACCCCGCCTCTGACATAATCATGAAACATGGACTGATAAGCCTGAAATTCTTCCTCCGTCTCCGCACCCCGGAATGCTTTTTTTACTGCTTCCTCAGCCGGCATGCTTTCTTTCGCATCCAGCATGATCATCATCTGCATAATAAAATCTAATTCTTCTTTTGCATTTATGACCTGCTCGGCTAAAATGCTCTTTGTCCCAAACGGCGAGAAATCTTCCTTTGCTTTACGGTCTACGCGAAATCCCACCACTGCTGCCACCATATACAGATCGATCAGTCTCCGGAAACAGGTATGCTCATAGTCACCTTTTACCCACAATTCACCTGCCATCCTGGCATGCTTTCCATGAAATTCAAACTCCTTCTTAAAAAATTCATAATTCCCCATCTTTTGTATCCCCTTCCGCTACTGATCAGATTCTACTTTCCGTATGGACGCATATGCCTCGTCAGCTACTTTTTCAATATAATAAGACGCACCGACATATTCATCGAGTCCTGTGTACTTCCAGTCCTTGTCCAGCATAAAAATAATTACCTGTTCTGATACTTCCGGCAAAACTTTTGCAATCAGACTGATATTTTTATCCCCCAGTTTAGAGAACGGTCCGTCTAAAACAATCGGCAGTGTATCTCCAGCACCCTCCACTCCAATCTGCTCTGCCTTTTTATTTCTGCTGTATTCCATGATCGTAACGATAAATGCAAAATTGCGTGCTATCTTTTCGCCCTCTGACAGATTCTTCTCTTCGCGGAAACCCACATCTGTCGGATATAACATCTGAATCTCATAATTTTCCGTCAACTGTATTCTTTTATCTTTCGCATTGAACATACGCTCAAAATTTTTTTGGATCTGTCCGTTTAATTCCAGAAATGTCTTATTCTTTTTTACCTCAAAATCATTTTTTAATCTTGTATATAATGCTTCTGCCAAATCTACACGCTCTCGCCATTTTTTATTTTCTTCGCTTCTGACTTCCTGACTCTTCATCTCAGCTTCTGTTCGTTCGATCTGCCGCTCAAAATTTAAGATCTGTCCCTGCAATGTTCCCTTTTCCACCCCTAATTTACTGTTTTCACTCTGATAATATTTCAGCATTTTTCTTTTTTCAGCAAAGTCTGTCTGCCTGTCCATCTGCTGTTCCATCCCGGCTAACTGATTACAGGTTTCCTCGTAAGCCCGGATGCTCTGATCCACATTTTGCGCATCTTCTCTTAAATCATCATAAACAGAATTGCTTTGCCGGTTCCAGCGCTGTCCTGTCCGTTCAAACTCACCCAGCAATGAACCAATATCTGCCGGCGGAAGAAAATTTCTCTGTTCCATCAGACTTTCTAATTCCTTAGACTCCGGTAATATTGGAGTTCCACAGATACATCTGCCTGTTTTTATAATATAGTCAATACTTGCCTGATGCATATGCGGTATGTCACGCCGCTCTCCTGCAACAGATTTTACCATTTTCACAGATGCCTCTATCATCGGTTTCGCAAACAACATATAAGCTTTATCACTGAATAAATTTACCAGACTTTTATATGCAGCAACTCCTCTTTCCGCCTGCGTTCTTCTTACTACTAATAACTGGTTATATTTTGCCTGCAAAATTTCCGTATTCTTATTTTCAAGAAGATACTGCTGCACCTCCTCTATTTTTTCATTATTGTTTTGTATATTGATTTCGATATTTTTTATCTTATCTTTACACTGCTCTATCTCATGTTCCATGCGATTCCGGTCTTTTTCCAGATTATCATACATATTACCAGAACCTGATATCTTTCCTTTGAACTTTTTAATAACGGAATGACTTCCCATATCCTTCAAATGCCAGATTGCAGCCTGATACGCAGATAATCCGGTCAGTGTATGTACAGACTCTTTGATATTTTCACGCACACCGTTAACAGTTACATCATTCCATCTCTCTCCATCAAACAAAAAATAATGTGACAGATTTTTGGGAAATAATTCACGGATTACCTCTTCTATTTTTTCCGTTTCCACAGAAATACCGGCATTTGGATCATCCTTTTCTGATATTTCCAGTGAAACTTTCTTATAAAATTCTTTTGCGATCAACTGTGGATATGCACGCGTATAATGGATTTCACGCTTGATCCGGTATCTTTTTTCATCATCAACAGCAACCAGTTCCACCGTAACATCCGCTTTACTGTTCGCATCCATCATTGCCAGAATATCATTGTTTAACAGCTGGTAGTCTTCCTGCTGCTTTCCGCGTTCTGTCAATACCGCACCATAAAGCACCCAGCGAAATGCCTGTGCAATTGTTGTCTTGCCAACCGTATTATCTCCCAGCACGACAGTAACATTTCTTTTTTCATCGCAGCTGAACTCGATTACATTCTGCCCCTTATACCTCATAAAATTATTCATTGTAATGCTCTGGAATTTCATGCTATTCTCCCCCTAAGTCTGCTACACTGACATCTTCGCATAATCAACTATGATCTTTGCAAGTTCCTCAGCCATCCTCTGATCTGTTTTTGCCTTGCTCCGCAAATTTTTACGCTCCACATGAAGAACCTCAAAAATCATATTCCGCATTACTTTTTCACTGACCTCTTTCATAAAATACCTCCATCCTGCATTGTTCTTTCGTAAAACAATATCTTTATCTGCACTTTCCAAGCCGTATTTAACTTAATAAAGTACTGATCCGCTCCCTGATATCCCCCTTCAGGAAATCATACCGTTCCCTTAAAATCTGTTTTACCTGATCTTGTGGTATATCCGAATTTGTATAAGCCGTAATATGCAGTTTTGCTTTTGCTTCCGCGTTGATCTTCTGTACATAATCTTTTAAGGATTCATCGGATATTTCCTTATTTGCTTTTTTCGTTATGTACACAAAATTTAAAGGCGAGTTGCAGATATTTTTTTCATCATCACGAAGTTTTTTCGTAGATTCCCCTACCTTTTTTACTGTTCCAAGCGGTATAATATGATGTGCCTCAAATCTTTCTGTTTCATCGGAATATGCACTTAAAATTTTATTTTCGTCAAACATATCCTTATATGTCTTTGACAGCAGATACTGACACATAAACATGCGCATCACTTTTTTCGGGATACGGTCTTCATCCGCCTTTTCCATCAGTAAAAACTTTTCATCCGAAAAATTCTGTGCTTCCAACACATAATTTTTGATATTTGCAATCCAGTCAACATTCTCTTTTCGGCTGGATGCCTGCATTGTCTTTACCATGGTCTGAAGATGCGCGATCATCTTTATATTCTGATCTTTATCATACTCGCCGGAAAATAATGATGACCAATACCACGCTTCTAAAATATCGTGAACAGTTTTATCGTTAAACCACTCATCCTTTAAAAATATAACTGCCACTAAGACAATCATCAAAGAATAATTTATTTCCTGGATATTCCGAATTCCGCATCTGCTCTGAAAGAAAAACATTACCCTGTCTATGGCATCACAAACCTTTTTCGCATTATCATTAATATCCGTTGGTGCTAACATCAGAATCTGCTTCTTCTTTATATAATCTAATTTGAATTTATCCGGTTCAAATAACTTGTTATTGCAATACAGACACAGCACATCTAAAAAAACATCAATATACTTTCCTGCTATGTCATTCTTTTCCTCGTTATAACATCCCGTACTGATGGATGCATTGTATTGATTATTTTGTATTTTTTTCCCAATCAAGGGAACAATCTGATCCGGTAAGACCTGTTTGTCATAACTTTTTTCTTCCTGAATATACCTGACCAGACGACGATAAAAATTATCTGTACTTACTTTTGCAACTCTCGCCATAACCAGATCAAAAGTATTTAAACTGATTCCTCCACGATTTAAATTCTCATAGATATCGATCGCCCTGTCACGCTGTTCCCCCGATACCTCAATCTTATTCAACGCCATATTCTTTACACAGGAATCCAGATAATTTGTCAGACAGACTTTCCACACCATTTGTTTTTCTTGCACTTTTTCACCGAACTTAGAATGATCTTCTTTTATTTCATTACAGTTTTCATCATTTCCAAAAATCTCTGCTATAAAATCATTCTTATTTTCATCCGACAAATCTGTAAAATGCTGTCTGATCTCATCTCCGATTTTACCTGCAATATCAGAGGTGATCGTATTATAGCGCAGCATTATCTGCGCCTTTTTTATATTTTCCGGTGCCACCATCAAATACAGCGGTACTAAATATCCATCCTCATTTGTCAGGCAAAAATCATCCAGACGGGTCGACAAAGACTGCTGTGGATTATACGGCTCTCCATCCTGATTAAAAAATGCGGCACATGTAATAAACGGTAAAATATCCGCTGTCAGAAAATCCGGTTCCGCAGAATCTGATATGGGAAAAGTCAAATTATGGACTCCAAACAGATCTGCCTCTTCTTTACAGTTCTCCCACTTTGGAATTCTTAAAAAAAATCTTCGCTGTAATGCCCGTGAACTCAATTTTGAAAACATTTTACATTTTTCATAAATCACATTTGAAAAAACATTCGTAAGCGCTGTCATACGCTGCTGTCCATCCAGTAGAAATTCGACCTCACCATCCTGGCTTTGATATGTATTTTTTTCTTTCATACCGATTGACTTCGATGCATACTCATCCGGCTTTGATTTCAACAGTAAAATACTCCCTATCGGCATTTTTGCCAGAACTGATGCTACGATCTTTCTCTGTTCTTCATCCTTCCAGACAAATCCTCTCTGAAAATCCGGCAGCAGCATTTTATCCTCTGCGATTTTTCTGACAATCTCTCCAAAATCCAAACGTTGATTTTCCATTTTTCCTTCACCCTTCTGCAATTTCTTCTATCGCATTGATTAATATTTCCAACTCACTCTGCTTTGTAAAACGTCCGATCCCCACCCGGATCACGCCGCCATATTTTTCATCTTTTAAATATTTATGGATCAGCGGTACACATTGATACCCTGTTCTGACCGCTATATGATAATCTTCATCGAGCAGCATCCCCACTTCATCCGCACGGTAACCCTCTATGGAAAAAGAAACAATTCCGGTTCGTTTCATTTCATCCCAAGGCAGATACAGTAAAACTCCGTCTATTCTTTTTAGCTTTTCAATCAGATATTCTGCAAATTTTCTTTCTTGTGAAAGTTGCCTTTCCATGTCACAGCACGCTTCTAAGGCTGCATGTAATCCTGCAATCGCAACTATATTGGGGCTTCCCGGTTCTAAGATTCCCGGCATTTGTCCTGGCATATCAAGGTTTAAGGAATCACTGCCTGTTCCACCCACAAGAAACGGTTTTAAAGAAATATCCCCCTCACTGATAAATCCTCCAACTCCAAACGGACCATAGAGTGTTTTATGCCCCGCAAAAACATAAAAATCGATTCCACTCTCTTTCAATTTTACCGGCACAAGCCCAAGCGCCTGTGAACCATCCACCGCCACAACTGCTCCATATTGTTTTGCTGACTCTGCCACCTCATTGATTGGCAGAATGTAACCTGTCACATTGCTGACATGACTCATAACAACGACTGTTGGATGTTCTCTGGTGAACTGAAACCTGATCTGTGACAAATCTAATTCTAACGACTCCCTGTTTAATGCAAGTTCGATAATTTTAAATCCATATTGTTTCTGGTAATGATACAACACTCTCATCATTGCATTGTGCTCAAAAGGTGAAACATATACGATATCCGTCTGTTTCCATTCGAGTCCCCCTAAAATCACGTTACATGCAAGCGTAGCAGAGGCTGTAAACACAACCTCTGCTACATCATCTGCTCCTGCAAGTTCTTTGATCTGTTTTCTTGTACTCTCAATCAACCCGGATGCCTGCCGCGCCAGCGCATAAGAACCCCTGCCTGCATTGACAGCACCGGTCCGCGCAATTTCATCCATTGCCTGATATACACATTCTGGTTTTGGAAATGTCGTCGCTGCATTATCAAGATAAATTTCTTCCATAACCAATCTCCTCTTCTCTTACTGTAATAATCCCTCTAAAGTCTGCACCAGCACTGCAACCTTCTGATTTGTTTCGAGCGTATTCCCAAAGTCCTCCAATGCCTCTTCTAACATATTCTTTAAGTAAAGGCTCGTTGTATCCGAAATATCCGCATTATAATACTTTTCTATGGCATTTCCATTCTGGTCTGTCAACAGGATACGACTGCTGCCACCTGCATCTTTACCATGTTCCTCAAGTTTTTCAACTTCAGCTTTTACCGCGTGCAATTTCTCCTGAAATTCTACAAAGTTTGTATCATTCCAGTCCTCTAAATATACCCCTGATAAAATATAAGACAACGCTGATACAATTTCTCCCTCATCATTGGTAGAAAGTTTCTCTAAATAATTCAAAAATTCACTCTCTGCCGTTGCCAGTACATGATTTCTTGATGAATAATTCTGTGCCAGATACCATTCGTGTAAACATGCTTTCAGACTCACATTCTGCGTTTTTCCAAATTCGCGCTTTATGTTTCCTGCGACCTGTTTTTTTAATGTAATAAATACATCATCTAATATTTTTTTACTTTCTTTTAAATCCTGTGCCGTTTGCTCAAAACCAGGTTCTCCATAGCATGCCGGAATTTTTTCAAATAACAATTCTCTTGGATTGATTTCTGCTCTTCTCAACAGATTCCTAAGTTTCTTTATCGATCCACTTTGATTTTCCGGAAGATTTAGTGTTATCATCGTGTACTGGGGAAGTGACCGATACCATTTCTGCATGCAGGCAGCAATCTGTGCGAATCTGCTCTGTCCGGAAAACTTCTCCGTATCACATTCAAAAATCTTTTCCAATTTTTTTAAATATTTTTCTTTTTCAACGGTTTCCAGCTCCAGATACAATGCATAGTTTTCTGGAAAATCATTCACATGATTCAGGTTATCCGAAGTAATTTCCAGCTCTTTCTCCCCAATATAAATGACCGCTGTTCCTTCAATTTCAGATAATTTTTTTGCCAGAAACAATGGAATCACTCCTCGCCTTGCGCCAAAACATTTTCCCTGCAATCGCTGGTATAATATCTGAAAAGACTTTTTTTCACCTGCACATTCCGCAAAAAAACGATCTATCTCTAAACTAACTTTCTGACAGCCCTTATCCCCTCTGGTATGCACAAATGCAGCACGATATACCATAGCCTCCGGCATGGTTCCTTTTTGGTACACAGACAGATCCTCATGCCCTAACATTTTATCGATCACCTGATTGCGCGCTCTTAAATACTGCTTGCCGATGTGTTCAATATTTAACAGTTCATGGTTTACACGCGGCGCGTAGCCATAATATTCTCTGCAGACATCACTTAATATCTGATTAAATTCTGCGGCCGTTGTACACTTTTCTTTTTTCTTTTGCGTCTGGAGAACTATTACCTTTCCGCTCTCCGGCAGATAATGCTCTTCCAGATAGATATTAATTTCAAACCGGATATCCTCAACACATAATTCAAGTTCCTGCAGCAGCACTTCATTTTCTTCAATAAAGCGTTTGTCCCCTTTTAACGTCATAACCGCCTGATAGCGAAGTAATAATTCCTCTTTGTCAAAACGTTGGTCGGACACTAACACAAGAATTCTTTTATCCGCCAGTTTATCTAACTGCTTTTGTATCTCATCTGTTTGGGGTTTTTCTTTTTCCGGCATCACTATAATTTTTCCGTCTGAAAACTTTTCATCAAACAGATATCTTGTATTTTCCAGGGCAAAAAACTCTTCTGAAAACATATACTCATACTGAAAATAGCGTGTCATCGCATATTCCTGATTATACTGCTTTGGCAGTTCATACTCTGTGTCTGCAGCCTCTGACAGAATCTGGCAAAAATTACAGTGCCCTTTTTGCTCATCCATCTTCTTCGTGATTTCTTTTTCCACATCAACGCCTGCATTGCTGCGGAATGCATATACTCCGACACTGCTGCGGAACATTAAAATCCCATCTTTTTTTAATTTTTCCATTGCAGGACGATACTTCTTTTCCGGGTCCATCCCTAATGCAAGACAGATTGCCTGATCCTGTGCAGGAAGTTCATCCTCTCTATGTAACATACGGATTACTGCGATTGCTTTTATGACAGCTTTCTCATCTTCCGTTTCCGCTTTTCCCAGCGCATACTCTGCCTTCAGCCACTCTGAATGGATCATCGGTACATCTTCGGTTTCACGGAACATTGATTTAAAATAATCATAAATTTTATCAACGCCTACCCAGTTTTCTTCATTCCGCTCTAACAGCCATGATAAACTTCCCTGTCCATCATCTGCTAAAAATGTAAATATTGTTCTCTCATTCTGTGCAACACGTTCACTGATATGAAGTAATGCATACGCAGCAAGCGGTGTCAGCGGGAAACATCCTTTGGCAACGATCCGTTCAAAGTCCTGCTCTGAAAATAATTTCTGAAAACATGGAAGCTGATAGGATAACTTCTGGAGCTTCCCCTGCTCATTTTTCACAATCTCTTTTTCATATTGTTTCGAAAACGCAGGTTCTTCCTTCCGGATTGAATTGGCGATCAATTCATAATTATTTTGTGCGGATACGACGAAAGATATCTCTGAAATTCTTCCTTCTACTCCGCGAAACGCATTTTTCATGGAAGTGTCTATACTCCTGGTATACTCATGAATACTTTTATGTGCCACCATTGTAAAAAATAATTTCTGATCGGAACTTTCCGCCAATTCGCACATATCCTGCAGCGTTTTCATATCCTCTGCAAAACCGGATTTCTCATGTCCTTCTATATATTTACTGAATTCATCAAAAATAATAAAGATGCCCTCATAACCACATTCTTCTGTCAGACTTCTTATAATCTGCTGATATGACCGTATGGTCTCAGACTGCATCAATGGCATAAAAGTGCTTCCTGCCGTCAGCATCGGATATAATTCTTTAAATAATTCCAATGACTGTTTATGTTTTCTTTTCAGATTCTTTTTCAAATCCTGCACATCTGTCTGATGTTCCGTCAGATACTCACAAAATCTGGCATACACATCCGAATATTCCTTTTCCCACTTTTCAAGGATTCTAAGTGCTTCTGTGAATGCAGTCTCCGGTGCAATATCCGACAAACCATTTTTCTCTAATGCCTCGCGCAGTGCGAATAATAAAATCTGATTCATGGAAAACCCCGGTACAGAAGAAACCAATACCGGTAAATATTTTTTATTCTCCTTCCGGATCTGCGTGACTAAATCCGCTGTCTCCGGATCTGTGATCTTTATTTTTTCAAAAACACTCTGTGGCAGGTCACAGGAAAGAATTGAAAGCAATACCAGTAATAAATGGGATTTTCCCTTTCCATACGGACCGATTAAAACAGTTGCATGTTCTTTTGCCTCTCCCGTCACAGCTTTTAAATATCTGCGCAATATCAACATGGATGACCGTGTCGGTATATAATGTTCAATTCTTCCATGATCTCCTATATCAAGCTGCAAATTGACTGCTTTTTGGAAATTACGGTTGATATGTATTAAATTTCTCCATTGTTCCATTCCGGCAACTCCTATATGTCTTTATCTTTCGTAATAATTTTTTACGATCATTTCCCCGGTCAATCCTTTTTCCCAATAAATCATATTAAGACCTGCAGTGCGGTTCATTACGATCTTATCTTTTTCCTCCAGACGCTCTAACATCTCTATCAATGCTGTACGTTTCAACTGCAGTATCTTTCCTGGACTGTCCATTTCTTTCCACAGATCATCCAGATAAACAGACGTACGGTTTTTTCCCTTATCTACCAATAAAAACCAGACAATATCCTCCGGTAATTTGTTCAGATCTGGCTGTTTTCTGTAGTAAATCCCCTCTGTATTTTTCAATAATCCTAACTTTCCAAATGGACTGGCGTTTTTTTCTTCGGGATTTGTCTCCTTTGCCGGCATATACATCCGTAAAATTGCATCACAATCTGCATAGACAGAACTCTGCGCAACCTGCACTTCATCGTCTAAATCACTGAGTAATGTCTCCATCTCATCATATAGCTGCTGTTTTTTAAATTCCTCATAAGAAACTTCATTAAAAAATAAATTCCATGCCGTTGCCAGTTCCCGGTTTTTTGCAATTTTGCAATGTATCAGCCATAATGTAAAATAATCTTCCACGCATGGATCATGTGCAAGAATCAACTGACCAATCGCAGTGAGCATAACACCCGTTTTCGGAGAATCTGTAACCAGCTCTGCTGCCCTGAGCCAGTACCGGATTGCCTTTGCCATATTCGGTCCCACTCCAAGTGCATCTGCTCCATAATTTTCTGAAAAAACTTTCGGATTACGGTCTACTTCATATAAACCCTTATTCAGCCATCCTTCACGAAGGATAAAACTTTCATGCCCTTTAAAACGGTATTTATTTTTTCCCATTATTCTTTATCCTCCGTCCGCTGTCTTTTGATTGCCAGAACCTTTCTCATATAGCATCCAGCCGTAAAATGGTTCACACATTCGCCACAGCGTTTACATTTTTCGTCTGAAATATGGTATTCAATCTCCCCATCTTTATTTTCCCTGATAGAAAGCGCATTAAATCTGCACACACTCTCACAGGCCAGACATCCCATACACATCTGATATTTTGTGATCTGACATTTTATTCTTTCTTCTGCCGTTTTCAAATCTTTCGCACCGGCTATTTCTGTTTTTAAAATGGTAACTCTCAAATTGGTTGTTCCAATCCGCCCCTGCAGTTTCAAAACGATCTGCTCTCTTTTATCAAGTACAAAAACCTCTCCCAGCCTTGTATTTCCCATATCAAAATTCAGATACCCGAATGGACGGAATAGTTCATACAACTGTTCTGAAATTGGACGCTGTAATTCATAATTGAACGAATTTTCCTCCGTGACACATGGTGTGAATGACACAACGGATTTCTGTGCATACGCAACACCATTTCCCCCCTGTCTTGCCTTCCAATACCCATCATCCACATAAACCTCAGCATCTTCTTTTCCAATGCTTGTTGCAAAATCAATCAGCATCTCTCTAAAATGCTTTGACTGCTCATGCATATGTACCTTAGATAAAAATTCAGACCAGCCACTGTTGTTCGGACAGCACCAACATCCAACCCTCGCATAGCCAAGACGGTATGCATCGTTAAAATCAATTCCTGTTGTAAGAATATATAACCAGATGTCAAAATCCATCCAGTCGATAATGGGTGATATGATCCTCTGTTTTGTGATCTTCGGACTGTCAGACTCACGCTCATACTTGCTCCTGCTTACTGACTCACTGCGCCGGATCCCATAAAAAGTCAATATCTGCTTTTTGTCCCTGTATAACGAACGAATTTTTTTCTGTATGGTTCCCGTTTTAAAAACAGTACAGCACCAACGCATCACACGACTCGGCGGACCGATCAGTTTGCACAGTTCCTCAAAATCTTTTTCCTTATTGCGTGCAGAGATCACAGGTGTTTTAGGATGATTTTTCTTAAATCTTTCCACATAGGTATAGGTAAATGGAAACTCCAACGTTGTATCCCCGAAAATATGCATGATCTGAGGTGTGCTCAATGCACGTAATACCAGATTCGAAGTCACTGTAGAATCTTTGCCTCCACTGAATGAAACAAACATATCCATTGCACCAAACTCACCCACTGCTTTTCGTATATAATTTCCTGCCTCCTGCGTGATATACTCATACCGTTCTTTATTTGCCTCAATAAAGCGTCCCGTCATCTCATCAAAATAACAATAGGTATTCTGTGTACTATATTTTTCATATTGTCTGCGGACTTCATCTGCATTGATCTTTTTCAGTTCTTTTACAGAAAAAGCAATCTTTTTTCCGTCCACAAAATAATGGTTTCCCGTTCCATTCCAGACTGATTTTTTCAGAAATTCAAATGGCTTTTGCAAGATAATTTCGATTAAAAGTCTTTCCTCTGGAAATACAGGCCGGACGTCCGTTGTCAGCTTTTTTGCCTCCATCCCGCATCTGCTGCATCTGTTACCATACAGTGGAACATTACATTGTCTGCACCAGTATATCGTAGACTGCACGTCCGCCCTGCCTCCACAGCACTGACATGTACTTGTCTCGCATACGGTTCCAAAACATGGCTGTTTTTCTGTTGTTTTTTCATTTCTATTGTGGCAAATATATGTTATCATGTATCTTTCTTTATAAGTAGAATTTATATAGGTATTTTTCTTAGAATTTAAGAATATATAATGACATTATATTCTTAGTTTAAGAGAATTTCAATCAGATATTATCCAGAAAAGAAAGATTTTATAATTTCAGGCAAAATAAGTAAAAATGCAAAACTGTAAATATATCAAAAAAGCCTTGAACTTCCGTTCAAGGCTTCTTCCAAGCAGGGGATGAGAGAATCGAACTCCCACCAAAGGTTTTGGAGACCCCTATCATACCATTTGACCAATCCCCTATATATAAAATGACGTATCAGATAGGTCATTTATTTTACTTTTTTCTTATGCAAAAATCAATAGGACTTTTGCCTTATTTCTGATACCTTCAAAACTTCATACAGAACTCCGTCAACCAACTGTGAAGTTGCAAAGCAACTTCCAATGCGAACATCGTTCGCTATTTGGTCAAGCCCTCGATCGATTAGTAACAGTCAGCTCCACACGTTACCGTGC
>ERZ780190.1579-NODE-1579-length-19940-cov-2.285089_pt1 | contig 19940 bp, 15 predicted proteins | sample MGYA00510980_ERZ780190 | MGnify/ENA primary metagenome ERZ780190 (study PRJEB29588, sample SAMEA1972188) | human gut metagenome | biome: human gut; feature: human-associated habitat; material: faeces | place: Denmark | collected 2008/2010 ... | reverse complement strand
CTAAAGAAGAATTAGATTTTGGCTATAGATCTTCTGCTGTAATGAAAAAGGGATATATAGTTTTAAGTGCTATACTAAGCTTAAAACATGGTGAAGTAAAGACTATTAAGGAAATGATTGCAGATTTAACTGAAAAGAGAGAATCTAAGCAACCACTTGAGTATCCATCAGCAGGAAGTACATTTAAGAGACCTGAAGGTTATTTTGCAGGCAAATTAATTGAAGATGCAGGTCTTAGAGGCTATCAGGTTGGTGGCGCAATGGTTTCAGAAAAACATTGTGGTTTCGTAATTAACTATGACAATGCAACAGCAACAGATATTTTACAGTTAATGGATGATGTAAAAGCAACAGTAAAAGAACAATTTGATGTAGAATTAGAACCTGAAGTTAAAATTATATAGCTAGTTGGAGGAAACAGCATGCGTTTTGTTATTGTAACGGGAATGTCAGGGGCAGGAAAAATAACAGCACTTAAAATATTCGAAGATAACGGCTACTATTGTGTAGATAATCTTCCAATAGATTTAATTGAAAATTTTGCAGACCTATTGTTTGCACAAACAAGTGAAAAGAACAAGGTGGCAATAGGTGTGGATATTAGAAGTGGTGAGAATTTAGATCGTATAAATGAAGTGCTTACTCACATGAAGAAAAAGGAACAAAATTACGAAATATTATTTTTGGACTGTAATAACAGCACTTTGATTAAGAGATTTAAGGAAACCAGACGTAGTCATCCAATGGGTGATGCAGACAGCGTGGAAAATGAAATCGAAGCAGAGCGAGTGAAACTTGCATATCTTAGAAAAAATGCAGATTACATAATTGATACAAGTAATCTTTTAGTGCGCGATTTAAGAGTAGAAGTGGAAAAAATATTTGTTATGAATCAAGATTACAGAAACTTATTTGTAACAATAATGTCCTTTGGTTTTAAATACGGAATTCCGCAGGACGCAGACCTTGTATTCGATGTGCGTTTTCTTCCGAATCCGTACTATATTGATACATTGAAAGAAAAAACAGGAAATGATCCGGAAGTCCAGGATTATGTCATGCAGAATGACAAGGGACCGATTTTCCTTGAAAAATTAAAAGACATGGTTGAATTTCTGATTCCAAATTATATTTTGGAGGGAAAAAACCAGCTTGTGATCGCAATTGGATGTACCGGTGGGAAGCATAGATCTGTAACGCTGGCGAATGCGTTATATCACACGCTTGAGACAGAGGAAAGTTATGGCGTCCGTATTGAACATCGTGATATCGGGAAGGATAGTATCACAAAGAGAAAGTAAAAGGTGGAAAATATGTCATTTTCTGGAAAAGTGAAGGAAGAGCTTGCAAGGAACATCAGTTCAGCCAGACATTGCCAGATTGCGGAACTGACGGCTTTTATTGGCATGTGCGGGACGGTTGTAATCAATAGTTTTGACCGGTGCAGTATCAAGATTCGTACAGAAAACATTTTAGTTGCAAGAAAGGTCTTTACATTAATAGAAAAAACATTTAATATAAGGAGTGATATTTCCGTTCGGAGAAATATAAAGAAGCAGACAGAGACCTATTCTGTTATCGTAAAAAAGCATGAAGATGCGATACGTATCTTACAGGCTACGAAGATGATGGGGGAACAGCAGGAGAATGCGGAAGAGTTGCATGCCGTGAATCCGATGATTGTCCAACAGGTTTGTTGTCGAAGAGCATTTCTCCGCGGAACGTTTCAGGCGTCCGGATCTATGAGTGATCCGAACAAGGCATATCATTTTGAGATTGTCTGTTCCACAGAAGAGATGGCACATCAGATCTGTGATCTGATCTGCAGTTTTTCTATGGACGCAAAGATCGTGCTCAGAAAAAAGTCGTATGTTGTTTACCTGAAAGAAGGAGCACAGATAGTAGATATTTTGAATATCATGGAGGCACATGTCTCATTAATGGAACTTGAGAATGTAAGAATTCTCAAGGAGATGAGAAATTCTGTGAACAGAAAAGTGAATTGTGAAACTGCCAATATTAATAAGACAGTGAATGCTGCAGTAAAGCAGATTGAAGATATTAAGTTTATCCAGGAAAAGGGACGACTGCAGGAATTGCCGGATAATCTTTACGAGATGGCACAGGTACGTTTGGAGCACCCGGAAGCGCCTCTTAAGGAACTGGGGGCATACTTAAATCCGCCGGTGGGAAAATCCGGTGTGAATCACAGGTTAAGAAAAATAAGTGAAATTGCTGAAAACATGAGAGTATGAAAAGGATGAGGAGGAATACATATGATGAAGAAAGAGGTGACCATTAAATTTGTTAATGGTGTCGAAGCAAGTCCCATTGCATTGCTTGTTCAGACTGCAAATCGTTTTTCCAGCAGTATTTATATTGAATCCGGAGATAAAAAAGTAAATGTGAAGAGCATTATGGGTATGATGTCACTGGCAATGAATTATGAGGATATGGTAACAGTTGTTACTGAGGGTGAGGACGAGAAGGAAGCCTTGGATACATTGGAACAGTTCCTGTCTGAGGGCTAGAAGGAAAAGAGAGGTTATGTAAAAAAATGAAAAAGAAATTACTTTTTATATTTAATCCACATTCCGGCAAGGGACTGATTAAGAATAAACTGTTAGAAATTGTAGATATTATGGTAAAGGCAGATTATGAAGTAACCATATATCCGACACAGAGCAAAGGGGATGCGCAGAACCATGTCAGAGAAGAAGCGAAGAATTATGATCTGATTGTCTGTAGTGGTGGAGACGGTACTTTGGATGAAGCAGTCAGCGGAATGATGGAAAGTGAAGCAAAGACACTGCTTGGTTATATTCCGGCAGGAAGTACCAACGACTTTGCCAATTCTTTAAGAATACCTAAAAGCATGCTAAAGGCAGCAAATGTAGCGGTAAAGGGAAGACGGTTTCCGGTAGATATAGGATATTTTAATGGAGATTCATTCGTATATGTGGCAGCATTTGGACTGTTTACTGCAGTATCTTATCAGACCAGCCAGCAGTTAAAGAATGTATTAGGACACGCAGCTTATATTTTAGAAGGAATGAAACAGCTTTTAGACATTCCGGTCTATAAGATGCGGGTAGAATATGATGATGAGGTATTAGAGGACGAATTTATCTATGGTATGATTACCAATTCGATTTCTGTGGGGGGATTTAAGAACCTGACAGGTAAAAATGTACTCCTGGATGACGGTGTTTTTGAGGTGACACTGATTAAAGCACCGAAGAATCCACTGGAGTTAAATGAGATTATTGCAGCATTAACCAGCCGCAAGGATGATACCGACCTGGTATACTCATTTAAGAGCAGCAATATTAAGTTTTATCCGGAAGAAATTATTCCATGGACTTTAGATGGTGAGTTTGGGGGAGACCATAAGGAAGTGGAAATAAGAAATATGCACCAGGCTTTGGAGATTATGGTCAAGAATAAAGAAACATCTGTAAAATGATTGTTATATTTTTAACTTTATTTTTGGGAAAAGCCATGGTACAATGAAAAAAAACAATGGAGGAATCAAAATGAACAAAAAGAAATGGATCAAACTGGGACTGACTGTACTGCTGGCATTTTCTCTTACAGCCTGCGGCACAAAGGACAGCGGGAATGCAGATCAGAGCAACAGTGCTGTTACGATGACGGCGGAAGCAGAAAATGCCCAGGAGGCACTTTCTACGTATAAGAAGCTGATGGAGCAGGAGAACGAGATTCTTTCGGAGAATACCGATTTGTGGGAAAAGGTCTATATGGAGGCTGACAAGGGTTCAGCCATGCTGGAAAACGGAAAAAACTACGGAGATTTTCTACTGGACACGATAGAGAATGTCAAAGATCAGTTTTCGGACGAAGAATATGAGCTGCTCAAAACCTCTGCTGAAAAGATCAGCGAGATAGAAAACAAGCTGACGGAGCTGGAGCAAAAATATCCTGAGATCGTGGAGCAATCCATGGACAGTGAAACGAGTATCCCTGGGGACAGTGCCCAGGCAGGCTCCTCTGAGGATAGCAGTGTACAGAAGTTTCCTGCCTTTGAAGGCAAGGATCTGGATGGAAACCCGGTCAAGAGTGACGAGCTGTTTTCCAGGAATGCAGTAACCGTGGTGAATTTCTGGTTTACCACCTGCAGTCCCTGCGTAGGCGAGCTTGGGGAGCTGGATGCGCTGAACAAAGAGCTTGCAGAGAAAAACGGCGCACTCATCGGTGTGAACTCCTTTACGCTGGATGGGAATGAGGCAGAAATTTCCGAGGCGAAGGACGTACTGGCCAAGAAAGGCGCTACGTATCAGAATGTGTATTTTGACTCTGACAGCGAGGCGGGAAGATTTACCACCGGCATTTATGCCTATCCCACTACCTATGTAGTAGATCGGAACGGCAATATCGTCGGGGATCCCATCGTGGGCGCTATTACGGAGAAGAATCAGGCGGAAACGCTGCAAAAGCTCATAGATCAGGCCATTGCTTCCGATACGGGAGAAAACGAGGAATAACAGGACTACAGGCTGTGGCATCACCCGACAAATTTTTGAAAAGTGCATTGGATTTCCTGATGTAAGATGGTAAAATGTCTTCAAGGCAGAAAAATGGCACGTGTCGTGCATAGCTAAAATTTGGAGGGAAGCATGGGAAAATCAACAGTTTATTTTACGGATTTCAGGTGCCCGGTTGGTACAAGTCAGCTGGATAAGTTAAAAAAGGTCTGTCTCGCGGCAGGCATCAAAAACATTGATATGGACGGCAAGTTTGTCGCGATTAAAATGCACTTCGGCGAGCTTGGAAATCTGGCATTTCTGCGTCCGAACTATGCAAAGGCAGTGGCAGATCTGTGCAAGGCACAGGGTGGCGTTCCGTTTTTGACGGATTGCAACACCCTTTATCCCGGCAGCCGCAAAAATGCGCTGGAGCATTTGGACTGTGCAAATTTAAACGGCTTTAATACCATCACAACAGGCTGTCAGATTTTGATCGGAGACGGTCTGCGGGGTACGGACGAGGTAGAAGTACCGGTTCCGAATGCAGAGTATTGTCCTGCACCGAAGATCGGACGTGCAATTATGGATGCGGATATTTTTATCAGCCTGACGCACTTTAAGGGACATGAATCTACCGGATTTGGCGGTGCCATCAAAAATATCGGCATGGGCTGCGGCAGCCGTGCAGGCAAGATGGAGCAGCATACCAGCGGAAAGCCGGCTATCGATCTGGAAAAATGCCGCGGCTGCAGACGCTGTGCACATGAGTGCGGAAGCGATGCGATTACATATCTGAATGGAAAAGCGGTTATCGATTACGACAAATGTAAGGGCTGCGGACGCTGTATCGGAGCATGCAGCTTTGATGCAGTCTACAATGAAAACAGCTGTGCAAACGAGCTGCTGGACCGGAAGATGGCAGAATATGCGATGGCTGTCTGTCAGAACCGTCCCTGCTTCCATATTTCACTGGTGCAGGATATCAGCCCCAACTGCGACTGTCATGGCGAAAATGATGCGCCGATCCTGCCGGATATCGGTATGTTTGCAAGCTTTGACCCGGTAGCACTGGATCAGGCGTGTGCGGATGCCTGCCTGCAGGCGACTCCGATCGCAAACAGCCAGCTTGGAGAACATCTGGCAAAGCCCGACTGGCATCATCATCACGATCATTTCCTGGATTCCAATCCGAATGTGGAATGGGAAGCGACGCTGGATCAGGCAGAAAAAATCGGTCTGGGCACCCGTGCATATGAACTGAAACGGGTCTGAATTGATGTGTATTACCAAAAACGGCTCCGAAAACAGGGAGCCGTTTTTGGCAGATCATCTAAAAAAGAGGAGGATATGGGGTATGTCTTATTTTCAGGATGCGTCACCGGAATCGCTGGGGATCAGTTCCGGGGGAATTCTCCGGTTTCTGGACCGGATGGAGGAAAAGAACATCGAGCTGCACAGCTTTATGGTGGTGCGGCATGGGAAATGTGCGGCAAAGGGTTGGTGGAAGCCGTATGCACCGGAGCTTGCGCACCCGCTGTATTCCTTTGGCAAGACCCTGACGGCAACGGCAATCGGTTTTGCACGACAGGAAAAAATCCTGTCACTGGAGGAGCGGTTAGTGGATCTTTTTCCGGAGCTTCTTCCGAAGGAGCCGTCAGAAAATCTGCAGAAGGTCACCCTCTGGCATCTCCTGACCATGAGCTGCGGACATGAGACGGAAATTGATATGGAATCCCCCGACTGGATTCGGGAGTTTTTACAGCATCCGTTTTTACATGAGCCGGGAACATTTTATAAATACAATACGGCGGGCACAAACATGCTGGCGGCTGTGTTGAAGAGAAAAACAGGCTGCGATGTGACGGAATTTTTAAAGCCCCGTCTGCTGGAGCCCCTGGGCATTACTTCCTTGACCTGTTCGAAGTGTCAGGGACCGGAAGCAGTGGAAATGGCTGGCGGCGGTATGCGGATGACGACGGAGGACATGGCGCGTTTTATTTATTTTGTGTTAAACCGTGGACGCTGGGAAGGCAGGCAGCTGCTGGAAGAGGAATGGTTTGACCTCGCCTGCACCAAGCAGATCGAGACTGCCGGAGACGCGGAAGGACACGCCAAAGAATGGGCTTACGGCTACGGATTCCAGTGCTGGATGTGCAGGACACCCGGATCCTTCCGTGCGGATGGCGCCTTCGGACAGTTCGGCGTTGTGCTGCCTGATAAGGATTTGTTTGTGATCCTGACGACGGGAACCTATCAGACCCAGGACGAGCTGGATGGAATTTTTGAAGAAATCGTTCCGACCCTGACAGACAGTGCACAGGAGGCGTCGGCGGCAGCAGACGTGCTGAAAGAGCGTACCGGACAGCTGACAATCAAAGCGGGCGCTTTGTCCGAAAAAATCCACCACATTGCGATCATCGGAAGCGATTATGAGCGCTCCAGACATTTTTATGTGGATCTGCTCGGCTTTACGGTGATCCGGGAAAACCACCGGAAAGACAAAGCAGACTGCAAGATCGATCTGAAATGCGGAGAGCAGGAGATCGAGCTGTTTATCAAGCCGGATGCACCCAAGCGTCCGAGTTATCCGGAGGCACAGGGACTTCGGCATCTCGCATTTTTTGTGGAGAGCGTGGAGAATACGGTTGTGCGGTTAAACAGCCTCGGAATTGTGACAGAGCCGATCCGTACCGATGAGTTTACCGGAAAACCGATGACATTTTTTGCAGATCCCGACGGACTTCCGTTGGAGATTCACGAATAAACTTTCGAAACAATACACCCTACGAATCAAAAGCTCCTGTGCAGGAATATGCACAGGAGCTTTTTGAAGTGAATTTTGGTGATTTAATTTTCCAGCTTCGAAATATCGGTTCCGAAGTATTTTTCCGACAATGCGGTCAGCTCGCCGGATTCGTCCAGCTTTGCGAGTGCGTCGTTGATGGCTGCAAGCAGCGTCTTTGTATCGTCGCCCTTGCGGACGGGGATTGCAACCTTTTCTACCTCGTCAGACAAAGCGGCAATTTTGATATTTGCATCAGGATGTGCCTTTAAGTAGTCATAATAGGTCACTTCTGTGTTGAGGGTTGCATCGATTCGGTTGGAAAGTAAAAGCTCGATGGTCTGATTCAGGTCATCGACGCCCTTTACCTCTGCACCGTATTTTTCCGCAAGGGTTGCATAGGTACTGCTGATGGTGTTTGCAGTGTGTTTTCCCTTTAAATCCTCCATGGAATGAATTTCGTCGTAGTCGCTGCGGACGATGACAGCAGTTTTATTATAGGCATAAGGTACGGAAAAATCGTATTTTTCCTGACGCTCTGGTGTGACACCTACGCCGTTTACCATGATGTCGTAGCGGCCGTCGTCCAGGCCGGCGAGCAGACCGTCCCATTCGCCCTCGACGAAGTTGACATCGACGCCGAGCTCATTTGCGATCAGCTTTGCAACCTCTACGTCGTAGCCCACCAGCTCGTCGTTTTCATCGTGATAGGTCCAGGGGGCCCAGGTACCCTCCATGGCAACCGTGATGCTGCCCCGTGCCTGGATCTGGTCTAACAGGTCTTTGCCTGCTGTGTTGGAGACAGCTGCTGCAGTGTTGTCAGAACCGCAGCCGGTTAAAGCAGCCGCTGCCAGCATAGAGCCGGAAAGCAGCAGTGCAATAGATTTTTTGAAAGTCATAAAAAATAACTCCTTTCTGATATTCTTGCCAGCGGCAGCCGGACAGGTAAAGCGCCGGATTACTGCTGGTCAAAAGACTGTAAAAATGCTTTGGTACGTTCTTCTTTCGGATTTGCAAAAAACTCCTTCGAGGGTCCCTGTTCCACGATACGCCCGTTTTCCATCAGGATGACCTTGTTGGAAACATTTTTGGCAAAGCTCATTTCGTGTGTGACGACGATCATCGTCATTCCCTCGTTTGCCAGGGAACGCATGACGGAAAGGACTTCACCGGTCAGTTCCGGGTCGAGGGCCGAAGTCGGTTCATCGAAATAGATGATTTCCGGTTGGGCGGCAATGGCACGCGCGATTGCGACACGCTGCTGCTGACCGCCGGAAAGCTGTGCCGGATAAGCGTCGCTGCGGTCGGCAAGCCCGACCTTTTCCAACGCCTTCATAGCGATTTCACGTGCCTGCTCTTTGGGCATTTTGCGGCCGACAATCAGTCCCTCTGTGACGTTTTTGAGGGCGGTTTTGTTGGCGAATAAGTTATAGCTCTGGAACACGAAGGCAGTCTTTTTGCGGAGCCGGGCGATGTCCTTTTTGGAAATTTTATTCATCGCAAAGGTTTCCTGGTCAAAGACCATCGTGCCCTCGTCGGCGTGCTCCAGATAATTCAGGCAGCGCAGCAGTGTGGTTTTGCCAGAACCGCTCGGACCGATGATGGCGATAACATCTCCCTGGTTTACGTCCAGATCGATTCCGCCTAAGACAGGAGTACTGCCAAAGGATTTATGAATATTTCGGATTTCCAGCATAGGTCAGACTCCTTTCTGTCCGTAGGAACCGAGTTTTTTCTCACCGACAGCCTGAAGCTTTGTCAGGACGGTGGAGAAGATCAGGTAGATCAGACCGACTTCGAGATACAGAAGAAGCGGCTCGTAGGTACGGGCAACGATTCGCTGGGTTACCATGAACATTTCCGTTACGGTGATGTTGGCTGCCAGAGAGGTATCCTTGACCATGGAGATCAGGGAGTTGGACAGCGGCGGAAATGCGGTACGCATCGCCTGGGGGAGCACGATGCGGAAAATGGTCTGTAAATAGGAAAGTCCTGCACAAAGACCGGCTTCCAGCTGGCCCTTCGGAACGGATTCCAGTGCCGCCCGGATGGTTTCTGCACAGTAAGCGCCTTCATTTAAAGAAAAGACGATGACTGCAGCGGGAAACGGATCCAGGACGATGCCGACTCTGGACAGACCGAAGAACACGACGAACAGCTGTACCAAAAGCGGCGTCCCACGGAAAATCCAGATATAAAAACGGGCGATTTGCTTGAGCCCCTGAATATTTGCAAACTGCACGAGGGCCGCAACCACCGCGATCACCAGCGCCAGCGAAAAGGAAATAATTGTCAGCGGGATGGTTGCCGTCAGGCCCGGGAGCAGGATTTTGGGAAAAGAGTCTAAAAATAGCTGCCATAATCGACTGCTGAACATGATAAGTATCCTCCTTATTCTGCCTTCGGGGCATAGTTTTCCAGCGCACTTAAGATCGGACGGGAAAGTCGGTCGGAAGGCTTTTTAGGGCTGTCGTTTTTTTCAGACGAATCTTCTTCCTTCTCAATAATATCCCGGATTGCCTGCATCTGCTCGTCGAGGACAGCGCTTAAGCGTGCGCATTCGCTCAGCTGGTAGGAGGTCTGCTCCATTAACTCGGGTGACAGGTCTTTTTTATAGCGGAGCTGGTGTTCGAGATTTGCCCAGAACTCCATGGCAATCGTGCGCAGCTGTACCTCCGCTTTCATGATTTTTTTCTCATTCTGTAAAAAGATCGGCACCTCGATAATCAGATGCAGACTGCGATAGCCGTTTTTCTTCGGATTTTTGATGTAATCCTTGCGCTCGATCAGCGTGATATCGTCCTGCTGCAGCAGGCAGTCGGCGAGCATGTAAATATCGTCCACAAAGGAGCAGACGACACGGATGCCTGCGATGTCGAAGATGTTGTTTTCAATTGCCTCGAGGGTAAAGGGCAGCTTTTTTCGAAGCATTTTGTCCAGAATGCTGTCGGGGGACTTTAAGCGGCTCTGGATGCTGTCGATGGGGTTGCGGTCGTGCTGGAGGGAAAAGCGTTCGTTTAATACGCGGAATTTCGTTTCAATCTCCATAATCGCGCAGCGATAGCAGGACATCAGATCCCGCGTGGAGCTGGAAAGCTCCTGAAACGCGCGGATCGAGTGGTCAGCAAGGGCGTTGCGCATTCTTTCCTGAAGGTTCTGGAAAGGGTCTTTTTTGGTATCCATTGGTTGAAAATTCCTTTCTTAACGGTGGTGGCGGTATCAGATCTCTCCGATCAGGTAGTCCTGTCTGCCGTCGCGCAGGAACACGGGGAGCGTATCCATCGGCGCATTCGCTGTGATCCACTGACCGCCCTCATAAACTACTCCGGTGCGGGCATCTGTCCAGGATGCGCCGGCAGGAAGATAAACCTGTCTGTCTACTGCATGCTCATGGCAGATCGGTGCGACTAAAAGATCAGATCCAAACAGGTAGGAATCCTTGATGTCCCAGCAGATTGGATCGGACGGGAATTCATAAAACAGAGCACGGAGCACCGGATGACCGTTTTCGTGTGCCTGCTGCATGAGGCTTCTCGTATAGTCTCGCATCAGCTCACGGACATGGATGAATTTTGTCATGATCTGATAAGCCTCTTCGCCATAGCTCCATACCTCGTTATCGGTTCCGGTTCCCTCGCGAAGCTCGCCCGCCTTGTTATAAATTGGGGTATAGGGCTGGCGGCTGCCATGCAGACGCATAACAGGACAGAAGGTACCGAACTGGAACCAGCGGATCAGCAGCTCTTTAAAATCGGGATCTGCAGCAACGCCGTTATGGAAACCGCCGATATCGGTTGTCCACCACGGAATGCCGGAAAGTCCCATATGGATTCCGGCACAGATCTGCTTACGGAAGTCCTCATAAGTTGACATAATATCTCCGGACCAGACCAGAGCACCGTAACGCTGGCTGCCTGCCCATGCGCAGCGGATCAGATTGACGATGTCGTCCTGACCGTTTTCCTTTTGCCCCTCGTAGAAAAGCCGCGCGTATTCTCTGGGATAGATATTGCCGGTTTCCAGTACCGTACCGGAATAGTAACGGTAGTTTTCAAAATCGTAGGACGTATACTCCGGCTCTGCAACGTCCAGCCAGAATGTGCGAATGCCGAGGTCCGCGTAGTTTTGTTTGCATTTTTCCCAGACATAGCGGCGTGTTTTGGGATTGGTTGCGTCCATAAAGGCATTATTGCCGTGGAAGATCATCTGGACATCGACGCCGGAGTTGGATTTTACCAGCATATTCTGCTGCTTCATCTCTTCGTAGTTTTCACTGCGAAAATCTACGGCAGGCCAGATAGAAACCATGGTTTCTACGCCAAGCTCCTGCAGCTCCTTTATCATGGCAGCAGGATCCGGGAAGAATTCTTCATCGAAACGCCAGTCACCACAGTAGGGCCAGTGATAGAAGTCGATCACGATGACGTCCAGGGGGATATTCCGTTTCTTGTATTCACGGGCAATGGAAAGCACCTGCTCCTGATTATAGTAGCGCAGCTTGCACTGCCAGAAGCCAAGACCGTATTCGGGCATCATGGGAGATTTTCCGGTTGCGTTGGCATAAGCTTCTTCTATTTCAGCAGGAGTGTCGCCTGCAGTGATCCAGTAGTCCAGCTGTTTACAGGAGCGGGCAGTCCACTGTGTCGTATTCGTGCCGAAATGGACATCTCCCACAGCGGCATTATTCCATAAGAAGCCATAACCGAGACTGGAAACGTAAAAGGGGATGCTCGCCTGTGAGTTGCGGTGGGCAAGCTCCAGATTACAGCCTTTTAAATTGAGGGTTTCCTGCTGATACTGTCCCATACCGTAGATTTTTTCTGATGGGTTGGAGAGAAAGGATGCGGTCAGGAAAAAAGAGTCACCGGGCAGGGACTGAAAGCGACGTGCCTTTAAAAACAGGGCACCGCCGTTTGGAATTTCCTGCAGCAGAAGCTCGCCCTTTTGATTATAATAGGAAATCTGCAGTTCATCGCCCCAGTCCTGCAGGGAAAGCACAGCGTGGATTTTGCCGTTGGTAATTACAGCCTGACGTTCCCCGAGTTCGATAACAGGCTCACTTTTTGCCGGAGAAAGAAGTGCCGGACTGTTGTCTGAAAGCTCGTTAAACAATGCCGCCCGCGTGCGCAGGCTGTCTTCTCCCCAGGGGGAAACCATGACGGTTTCTCCGTTTAAGCGAAAGAGCAGACTGTCATTTTGACGTTCAAAATACTGCATTTTGTAACCTCCTTGGTGTTTCGTTTGGTACCTCCTTTTAGCATACTACGATATTGAAAAAACTGCAAAATATCTTTGACAAAATAGGGGAATAATGCTATGATAGCTCCAGAATCAATTTGAGCTTAGAACTGACTGTACTGAAAAGTCGTCCTTTTCTTTATGGTGGCTTGCGGACAGTCTTTTTTTACGGATAGATTTCGTAAGTCAGCGCGCAGCGGCGTCTCCAATTGATCCAAATTATTCAGGAGGTACTTGAAAATGAACACAGGTGTAGTTAAGTGGTTTAATTCCAGCAAAGGCTATGGCTTCATCACCAACGATGCAAACGGCGAGGACGTATTCGTACACTTCTCCGCTATCCAGGTAGATGGCTTCAAAACTCTGGAAGAAGGCCAGAAGGTAACTTTCGATGTAGAAAGCGATCCTAAGGATTCCAGAAAGCTGAGAGCGGTTAACGTTCACATCGCATAAGGATGACTAAAAGAGCCCCGCATATGCGGGGCTTTTTTTAGCAGTGGAGATATCTACGCAGCGCAAAATCTTACAGAAAGGAATCGGAAGTTGGGCACAAAAAAGGTAACAGTCGGTATTCTGGCACATGTGGATGCCGGAAAGACCACACTGGCAGAAGCAATTTTATATCGGACCGGTACACTGCGGCGACTGGGCAGAGTGGACCATCAGGATGCCTTTCTGGATACGGACGCGATGGAGCGGGCCCGGGGTATTACGATTTTTTCAAAACAGGCGAAGTTTGTACTGGGCGATTTTGACCATGATGGCGTTGTTTGCGATGATGATTATGCTTACTTAATGGACTTTGTAATGAACTCTTTCGATGGATATATTTCTTACAAAGATGTATCAGATAAAATGGCATTTGAAGTTAATACAACAGCTGTTGATTTGAATATGGATGGCGTTTTGGATATACGGGATGCCATTGCATGGAATAAGTTAAGTTGAGAAAGCATATAGGGGGTATGTGCTATGAAAAAAGCGATAAAATGCATGGCTGGAATCTTGGCCTTGACATTGGCATTTGCACAGGTTGCTCCGGTTTCTGCTTTTGCAGAAGAAACAACTGCCGCAACAGAAGAAGCACAGGCTGTTTATTCTGGTGATTGCAGTGCAGAAGGATCTTCCGTCACATGGACATATAATCCAACAGAAAAGACCCTTACGTTCTCCGGAACAGGTGCAATTAAGGATTATCAGGCAAGCGGCGAAGCATTGCCGTGGCTGTCTGCTTCAGATGACTATAATGTAAAGAAAGTTGTTTTGGAAGAAGGCATTACAAGCTTGCCGGATTTTGCAGAAGAAAATGGCTTGTTTGATTTGAGAAAAGGCGGAAGACCTTGCACCATCATCTTGCCGGAAAGTCTGACAGATTTCCATTATGGAACAGCACTTTCTTTGTCAAGAGGTGTCATCCTTTATGTAAAGGATGGTTCTGCGGCTTACTGTGATGTTCATGCGATTGCAGATAGATATTATTACACCGATCGAAATTGGTTGATTTATTCTAGCGGCGTAGCAGAAAATCCAGTTGTACCAACAGAAGGGACTTCTGACACTGGTTTGACTTGGAAGTTCGATTATGAAACTAGGCAGTTGACCTTGAGCGGAACAGATGATTACCAGAATAGTTATCTGATGCAGCATCTGATGCCGTTGATGAAGGCAGCAGATAAAGTTGTCTTTGATGAAAACTTTACCGTGCCGGAAGACCCGAATGAAACCGTAATGCCGGCGACTTACACATACTTAAAGAAAGTATTGGTTGATAATCCGGCATTGCAGTATTTTAACAGTTCGCAGGGCTTTTGTTGTTACTATCAATCGCCGTTTCAAACTGCATATGAGGAAGTAAAGGAAGCTTACGAAAAGCAGTATCCGACAACAGAAGAAGAAACAAATCCGTTTGAATATCAGTGCGTTGTTAGAACCAATCCGAATCTGTCAACATATAGCGGCAACTGTGGTGTAGAGGGTGGCGACAACGTTACTTGGACATATGATGTTGCAACCGCTACAATGACATTTTCTGGAACAGGCGAAATGCAAGGACTTTATGATGTGGGAACGGAAAAATATACGCTTCCTTCTTGGTTGTATGGATACGGAGCTGTACCGAACTATCATCCAAAGCATATCATAATTGAAGAAGGAATTACACGTATTGTGGCAGATCGTTGGTATTTGTTTGGACATGATATTCCATCCAGTGAAAGCGAACGTTGCACCGTTACAATTCCAGAGAGTTTAAAAAACACGAATCTTTTTGATTATGCAATTAATCCAAATGATTATCTTACATTCCAAGTAAAACAGCAGTCCGTATTCTATTTTCAGTTGATGAATGCGATGGATCTACATCCGGACAATCATTGGATTTATGAGTCCACTGGTCTTGCAAAAGATGTGGTTGTTTCCGAAGATGGTATGACAGAGGGAAGCTCAGAAAAGGGCTTGCATTGGAAGTTTGATGGCGAAAAGCGGGTTCTGTACCTCTCTGGCACAGATGTTCCTGGCAATCAGGGCAGTGCTTTGAGTGAGATTAAGGATTTAGTGAGTGTAGCAAAAGCCATTGTGATTGACAAGGATTTTGTTCCGCCGCTTGGAACAGATTTGACCACTTGGACAAATTACTATCTGAAAACTTTTTATGGTCTTGAGATTTACCATAATGTTTATCTTTATCGGGGCAGCTTGTTTGACCAGCATTATTTGGCTGCGAAAGCACTGTATAAGGAATATGAACATTTGACAGACGAAGAAGAAGAACGGTATGGTATCTTCAATCAAGGCTATTACTACATCGGCGAGTCTGACACTTGCGGCGATGTCAATCTGGATGGCACAGTAGACCTTGTAGATGCAATTTACTTCGGAAAGTATCTGGCAGGTCTGGTGCAGATGAGTGATGCACAGTTGGCAGCAACCGACTGCAACGGAAACGGTGTTACTGGCGAAGAAGCCGATTTAAGCGTACTGATGAAGTTCTTAATCGGTGGCATTACAGATTTGCCGTATACAGAAGAATAAAGAATAAGACCTCTATCTTTTAAAAGAGAACGGCGGGCAGCAGAAATGTTGTCCGCTGTTTGTTTTAGGCAACAAGAAACGGCAGCACTCGCAAGGAATGCTGCCGCTTTTGTGTATCTACTTGTTTCAGGGGGGTGCTGCCGGAAATTACCGGAAATAAGCAACACCGCTCTGGAAGATTTTCTGATCCTTTTCGCCCGGAACATTGCGATAGAGGTTTGTACCAATTCGTTCGCTGTGTCCCATCTTGCCGAAGACTCTGCCATCCGGAGAGGTAATGCCTTCGATTGCCATCATGGAAGTGTTCGGGTTGTAGTGAATATCCATAGTTGGGTTGCCGTCCAAATCGACATACTGGGTTGCAATCTGTCCGTTTTCTGCCAGCTGTTCAATGAGTGCCGGCGGAGCAACGAACCGACCTTCGCCGTGAGAAATTGCAACGGTGTGCAGGTCGCCCACTTCGCAGCCATACAGCCACGGGGACTTGGTGGAAGCCACTCTGGTTGTTACCAGCATAGACTGGTGGCGAGCAATCGTGTTGAAGGTCAGCGTTGGAGCATCCTGTTCCATTTCGACAATCTTACCGAATGGAACAAGACCCAGCTTAATGAGTGCCTGAAATCCGTTGCAGATACCCAGCATCAAGCCGTCCCGATTCTGAAGCAGGTTGTGAACAGCATCCATAATCTTCGGGTTGCGGAAGAATGCCGTAATGAACTTACCGCTGCCTTCCGGTTCGTCACCGCCGCTGAATCCGCCCGGAATCATGATAATCTGGGCATTCTTAATGCGGTCGGTAAAGGCTTCTACAGATTCTGTAATTGCAGCAGCAGACAGGTTGCGGATGACAAAGACTTCTGCTCTTGCACCAGCCCGTTCAAAGATTCTAGCGGTGTCATATTCGCAGTTTGTGCCCGGGAATACCGGAATCAGGACGTTCGGACGAGCTGTCTTAATGGTCGAGAACTGGTGAACCGGATTGTTATAGCTGTAAACCGGCGGCTTTTCTGTCGTGGTCTTGATTCTGCACGGGAAAACAGGCTCAAGCTTCTTTTCCCAGATTTGCAGAAGCTGCGGCAGCTGCATGGTGTAGTTCGGGCAAACAATGGTCTGTTCATTGGTGGTTGTACCAATCACGGTTTCATCTGCCTTTGCATCGCCATTCAATTCAATGACAAATGCACCGCAGCACGGCTGGAACAGTTCTTCCGGTGTCAGCTGCTTGGTGAAGCGGAAACCGATGAAGTTACCAAAGCACATCTTTGCAATGCCTTCTGCAACACCGCCGAAATCTACTGCCCAGATAGCAGCTGCACGGTTGTCCCGAATGATGGCTTCTACCTGGTCGAAGCAAGCACGAATGCTGTCGAAGTCCGGCAGACCATTTTCCAGATAAGTCGGCTTTACGAGGATAACCTTGCTATCTGTGTTTTTAAATTCTGTGGAAACAACATGGTCAGCCTTTGCTGTGGAAACAGCGAAGGAAACGAGCGTCGGCGGAACGTCAATCTGTTCAAATGTGCCAGACATGGAGTCCTTACCGCCGATTGCACCGCAGGAGAGTTCCAGCTGTGCTTGGAATGCACCGAGCAGGGCTGCCATTGGCTTACCCCAGCGTTCCGGATTGTTCTGTGTCCGTTCAAAGTATTCCTGGAAAGTCAGCCAGCAGTGATGCCAGCTACCGCCTGCTGCAACGATTTTTGCAACGGATTCTACAACGGCACACATTGCACCGTGGTACGGGCTGCGTTCGCTGATCAGCGGATTATAACCCCAGCCCATGAGCGAGCAGGTATTTGTTTCGCCACGGAGTACCGGAATCTTTGCTGCCATTGCCTGAGATGGGGTCAGCTGATAAGCACCGCCGAACGGCATCAGAACCGTCCCTGCACCGATGGTGGAGTCGAACATTTCCACCAGACCCTTTTGCGAGCAAACATTCAGGTTGGAGAGCAGTTCCTTCCAGCTTTCTGCACAGTCTGGCATTGCTGCCGGAGCGTCAGTCTTTGGAGCAGGGATGACAACATCGGTATATTTTGCAGCACCGTTTGAGTTCAGGAATTCCCGGCTCAGGTTGACAATGTTCTTGCCGTTCCAGTGCATTTTCAGTCTTGGTTCAGCCTTTACTTCTGCAACAATCGTTGCTTCAAGGTTTTCCTTGCCAGCAGCCTGCAAGAACTTTTCAGCGTCTTCCTTGGCAACAACCACTGCCATACGTTCCTGAGATTCACTGATGGCAATTTCTGTGCCATCCAGACCGTCATATTTCTTCGGAACAGCGTTCAGGTCGATTTCCAGACCGTCGGTCAGTTCGCCGATGGCAACGGAAACACCGCCTGCACCGAAGTCGTTGCAGCGTTTAATCATCTGGGTGACATACGGGTCACGGAACAACCGCTGCAATTTCCGTTCTTCCGGAGCGTTCCCCTTTTGTACTTCTGCACCGCAGGATTCCAACGATTCAATGGTATGGGACTTGGAAGAACCCGTTGCACCGCCGCAGCCGTCCCGTCCAGTCTTACCGCCCAGCAGGATGACAACATCGCCCGGAATTGGAGCTTCTCTGCGAATGTTGCTTGCCGGAGCTGCACCGAGTACCGCACCGATTTCCATTCTCTTTGCCATATAGCCCGGATGGTATACTTCAGAAACGTGTCCGGTTGCAAGACCAATCTGGTTACCATAAGAGCTGTAACCGCTTGCAGCACCGATGGTGATTTTCCGCTGCGGCAGCTTGCCGGCAATGGTATCTTCGACCGGAACAAGCGGATTTGCTGCACCAGTTACACGCATAGCCTGATAAACATAGGAACGGCCAGACAGCGGGTCACGGATTGCACCGCCGAGGCAGGTTGCAGCACCACCGAACGGTTCAATTTCCGTCGGGTGGTTGTGGGTTTCGTTCTTGAACATCAGAATCCAGTCTTCTTCTCTGCCTGCAACGTCTACCTTGATTTTCACAGAACAAGCATTGATTTCTTCGCTTTCGTCCAAATCGTTCAGCTTGCCGTCTGCCTTGAGCTTATTCACTGCCAGTGTTGCCATATCCATGAGGGTAATCGGCTTGGCATCTCTGCCCAGTTCGTGGCGGATGTTCAGGTAAGCGTCATAGGTTTTCTGAATATAAGGAGCACCGATTTCAACCTGTTCAATATTGGTGGAGAATGTGGTGTGACGGCAGTGGTCAGACCAGTAAGTGTCAATCATCCGGATTTCCGTGATGGTTGGGTCACGGTGTTCGGTATTCTTGAAATAATCCTGACAGAACTGGATGTCATCCAAATCCATTGCCAGACCATATTCCCGAATGAATGCATCCAACTGTTCCTTGGTGCGGTCACAGAACCCGTGCAGGGTCTTGACTTCGGTCGGAATTTCATAGTTGGAATCGAGGGTTTCCGGCTTGTCGAGGGAAGCCTTCCGGCGTTCTACCGGGTTAATCAAATAAGACTGAATCTGCTGAAATTCTGCATCGGTCATATTGCCGCTGATGATATAAATCTGAGCGGTGCGAACCCGACAGCGTTCGCCTTGCAGCAGAATCTGAATACACTGTTCACAGCTGTCTGCCCGCTGGTCAAACTGTCCCGGCAGGTATTCGACAGCAAACATTCTCTGGTTGCCGGTACATTCCGGAAGGGTGTCATAGGTGACATCGACCGCTGGTTCAGAAAAAACAGTCGGGATGGCTTTTTGAAATGCCTCTTCGGTCAGGTGGTCGGCATCATAGCGGTTCAGAATCCGAACCCCCGTAACACTCAGCCGAAGAGCGGTTTGCAGGTCGTTCAGCACAGACTGTGCTTCTACCGCAAATTCCGGCTTTTTTTCCACATAAATTCGATAAACAGACATACGATTACTCCTTTTGTGATGAATTTGCATTGTCTTTCGGCACGATGTGACCGAAACAGCAAGCAGAATCGCTTTCTTCTATTCTAACATAAAAAATAGATTTACGCAAACTTTTTTTCTCTTTTTCTGCAGGAATTTTTACAGGGGTGAAATCCGGCGTGTGTCCGTTGTGAAATGCAGCGTCCCGTTCTCGTTCAAACAGCACGGGCAGCGTCAGCCCAATGCGGCTGGAAAGGAAAGCAGTTCGGGCAGTTTCCGCCAGCTGCTGCATGGCAACCATGCGAGTATGTTTCACAGAATCCGGAATCTGGTCGGTACGTTTGGCAGCCGGTGTTCCGGTGCGAGGCGAGTAGCGAAATACATGAATTTTTGCAAACTGCATGGATTCGGCAAATGCCAGTGACTCCGCAAAGTCAGCATCTGTTTCCCCTGGAAAGCCCACCATAATATCGGTTGTAATGGCACAGACCGGAAACCGACTGCGGATGGCTGCACAGAGGGCAGCGTATTCCTGCGTGGTATAACGGCGGTGCATCTCTTTCAAGGTGCGG
>ERZ780190.1576-NODE-1576-length-19979-cov-5.355350_pt1 | contig 19979 bp, 17 predicted proteins | sample MGYA00510980_ERZ780190 | MGnify/ENA primary metagenome ERZ780190 (study PRJEB29588, sample SAMEA1972188) | human gut metagenome | biome: human gut; feature: human-associated habitat; material: faeces | place: Denmark | collected 2008/2010 ... | reverse complement strand
CGCCCTTGGGGAAGGACAGGGTCCAGTTTTCGTTCAAGGAAATGATCTCTCTCATTGATACGACTCCTTCTCAGTTTTTTCTCTGTGTGGGTCTGCGGTGCAGACCTCATTGTGAGATTAGTATATCACAGGAAGCCTCCGGAACGTTTGTACAAAATCGCGTCAAAATAGTAATATTTTGTGAAAATTCCAACGACCGGTCCGCTTTTGTGCAGAAGAAAACGGCCCCGGCAGCTGCCGGAGCCGTTTTCAGGCTTGCATCAGATCCCGCATTCGTCCAGGATGCCGCGCAGGGTGTCTGCGGACTTCCGGAGGTCGGCGGATTCTTTCTCGCTCAGTGCGATGGGGACCAGCTCTTCGAGGCCGTCGGCACCCACCACGGCGGGCATGCTCAGAACGACATTGTCCACGCCGAAGTCGCCGTGCATCATCGAAGAGATGGGCAGGATGGACTTTTCGTCCCGGATGATGACCTCGCAGATGCGCTTGACGGCCATTGCGACGCCGTAGTAGGTGGCGCGCTTCTTCTCAATGATCTCGTAGGCGCTGTTCTTGACCTTCTCCGCGATGTTCTCCTGCGACTGGTCGTGGTTGTAGTGGCCGCGCATCTCGCAGAAATCGTCCAGCGCGATGCCGGAGACGTTGGCGCTGCTCCAGGCCGCGATCTCGCTGTCGCCGTGCTCGCCGATGATGAAGGCGTGGACGCTCTTGCTGTCCACGGACAGGTGCTCGCCCAGCTGATACTTCAGGCGGGCGGTGTCCAGCACGGTGCCGGAGCCGATGACATGGCCCTCGGGCAGGCCGGACATCTTGATGGCAGCATAGGTCAGAACATCAACCGGGTTGGAGACGATTAGCAGAATGCCGTCGAAGCCGGACTTCTTAATCTCGGGGATAATGGACTTAAAGATGTTAACGTTCTTGTTGACCAGGTCCAGGCGAGTCTCACCGGGCTTCTGGGCAGCGCCAGCGGTGACGACGATCATGGCGGCGTCGGCGACATCGGAATAATCGCCGGCGTAGATCTTCATCGGCTCGGCAAACGTCATGCCGTGCGCGATATCCAGGGCCTCACCCTCGGCGCGGTTCTTGTCCACGTCGATGAGGACCATTTCGGAGAACAGACCGCTCTGCATCAGCGCGAACGCCGAAGACGAACCGACGAAACCGCAGCCGACAATAGCGACCTTCTTCTCGTTAACCATTAGAAACTCCCATCTCACTCCACAAACAAGCCGCCCGGGAACGACCCGAGCGGCTTGTCGTAATCCCAATACATCCAATCGGGACTTTGATTATGCTCCTATTCGCAGCCAAAAATCGACCGTTTACCGAAATTGTTTGCAGGATTCGTAAAATAACTGCACGAAATCGGTTTCGATATATTGACGAGGCGAAATAGCTTTCTAATACAGGCCCGCCTCGCGAATGGCCTCGACAGCCAAAGCGATCTGGTCGGGCGGCAAGACCAGCGCCATGCGCACGTGTCCCTCGCCCGAAGGACCAAAGCTCGCGCCCGGCGTCACCACAACGCCGGCCTTCTCCATGAGCTCCTCGCAAAACGCCATGGAATCGGTGCGACCACCGGGAAGCTTGGCCCACACAAACATAGAGCCATGCGCGTTGGGACGCTCCCAGCCCAGGCCCTCAAGACCGTCGCACAGGGCATCGCGGCGTTCCTGGTACTTCAGACGCTGCGCCTCGACCTCATCGCGCGGACCGTTCAGGCAGGCGATGGCAGCCTTCTGAATCGGGAAGAACATACCAAAGTCGATCTGGCCGCGCAGCTTGGCAAAGGCCGAGACCACATCCTCGCGACCGACCAAAAAGCCGATGCGTGCGCCGGTGACGTTAAACGACTTAGAGAGCGAGAAGAACTCCACGCCCACATCGAGCGCGCCAGGGTACTGCAGGAAGCTGCCACCCGGCTCGCCGTCGAACACGATATCGGAGTAGGCATTGTCATGCACGATCAACAGATCATGCTCGCGGGCAAAGGCGATAATCTCCTCGTAGACCTCGGGCGTGCCCACCGAGCCCACCGGGTTGGCGGGCAGCGACACGATCATATACTTGGCACGATCGGGAACCTCGGGATCGATACCCGCCACATAGGGCAGGTAATTGTGCTCGGCAATCAGCGGATAGTACTCGAGCTTGGCATCGGCGATCTTGGCACCCGCCTCAAAGACCGGGTAGCACGGATCGGGAACCAGAATGGTGTCACCCGGATCGAGCAGGGCCAGGCCCAAATGGCCCACGCCCTCCTGCGTGCCGTTGCACGACTGCACCATGGACGGCGTAATGCCCGAAACGCCAAAGCGACGCTCATAGTAATCGCACACGGCCTGCTTGAGTTCGGGCAGGTCGCGCAGGGCATACTTCCACATCTCGGGATCTTGGGCTGCCTGCGTGAGCGCCTCGACCACGTGGTCGTACGGCTTAAAGTCGGGCGTGCCCACGCTCATGTTGTAAATGGTCTTGCCCTGAGCCTTCAGCGCGAGAAGCTTGTTGTTGAGCGAGGCGAAGACCTCCGCGCCAAAGCGGTCGAGACGCTGCGATGCCTGCATGGTGCCACCTTTCGATATGAAAAACGCGGCGCTCCGACAAGAGCGCCGCGCGATACGGGCCATCAGATTGCAAAAGTGTAACGCTTGCAACCCCCGCATTGGTTCAATTTGGCCAACCTTAGTCAATTGGATTGAGCGCGTCGATCTGCGCAAGCCACAAACGCGAGCTGGCGTCACTCGGCATACGCCAATCGCCGCGCGGGCTGAGCGTCACCGAGCCCACCTTGGGACCATCGGGCAGGCAGCTGCGCTTAAACTGCTGGGCAAAGAAGCGACGATAGAACGTACGCAGCCACGTGTGAACGGTCTTGACGTCGTAGACGCCCTCGAAACTCTTGAGCGCCATGCGGTAGATCTTGCCCGGCTCAAAGCCAAAACGCAGCAGGTAGTAGAGGAAGTAGTCGTGCAACTCGTACGGGCCCACCAAATCCTCGGTCTTCTGCGCAATCTCGCCGTCGCCCGTGGGAGGCAGAAGCTCGGGGGACACCGGCGTATCGAGGATATCGAGCAAGACCTCGGCAATACGCCCGCCAAAGACATCAGCCGCATAGCGCACCAGATGGCGCACAAGCGTCTTGGGCACGCTCGCGTTGACGGCGTACATGCTCATGTGGTCGCCGTTATAGGTAGCCCAGCCGAGCGCCAGCTCCGACAGGTCGCCCGTGCCAATGACAAAACCGCCAGCCTGGTTGGCCAAATCCATCAGAATCTGCGTACGCTCGCGCGCCTGGCTGTTCTCGTAGGTCACGTCCTGCACGGTCGGATCATGCTCGATATCCTTAAAGTGCTGCTCCACGGCAGCATGGATCGAGACCTCGCGAAAGCTCACGCCTAGGTCGCGAGCGAGCGACTCGGCATTGGACTTGGTGCGGTGCGTCGTGCCAAAGCCGGGCATGGACACGGCCGTGATACCGGTGCGCGGCAGGCCCAAGGCGTCGAACGCACGCACGGTCACGAGGAGCGCCAGCGTGGAATCGAGGCCGCCCGAAAGGCCGATGACGGCCGCCTTGGTGCCCGTATGGGCAAGGCGGGTCTTGAGGCCGGCGGTCTGCAGGTCGAGGATAGTCTCGCAACGCTCAGCCAGATCACCGTGGTCGGCCGGCACAAAGGGCGCGCGCGGGAAAACGCGGTCGATATCGCAGGCATCGCGCAGGACGGGCTCTTTGGCCAGCACGCCCTCAAACGAAAACTCAACGGTCGTGGCCTCCGGCGCATCGTCCGCGCGCGTCCACGTCGTCGAGCGACGGCGCTCGGCAACCAGGCGGTCAAGGTCAACGTCGGCGATGGCCATATCGCAGGTAAGCAGTTTGGTCGCGGCGAGCTTGGAGCCGTTTTCGTAGACGAGGTTCTCGCCCGCAAAGACCATGTCGGTCGTGGACTCGCCCTCGCTCGCGTCCGCGTAGGCATAGGCGCAGTACAGGCGCGCGCTCTGGTTGGATATGAGGCTGCGGCGATAGTCTGCCTTACCGATAATCTCGTCCGAGGCCGACGGGTTGAGGATCACCGTCGCACCGGCAAGCGCCATCTCGGTCGAAGGCGGCGCCGGCACCCACAGGTCCTCGCAGACCTCAACGCCCAGCACCAGGTCCTCGGCGCCCTCATCACAGCAGCGGTAGACAAGCCCCGAACCCAGCGGAACCGGACCCTGACCGGCAAACTCGACCCACACAGGATCTGCGGGCGCCGGAGCAAACCAGCGGCGCTCGTAGAACTCGCCATAGTTGGGCAGATACTTCTTGGCCGTAAGGCCCAAAAGCTCGCCCGCGCAGCACACGGCGGCGCAGTTGTAGATATTCTCGGCAACTGCAACGGGAAGACCGATGGTAAAGACAATCGGCAGCTCACGAGTCTCATCGAGGATATGCACCAAAGCAGCCTCGCAGGCATGCAGCAGCGTGCGATTATGGAACAGGTCGGCCGCGGTATAGCCGCACAAGTTAAGCTCGGGCAGCACCAGCGCGCGAACGCCGCGCTCGGCAGCATCGCGAACAGCCGCCAGCGCAACCTCGGCATTGCCCTCGACATCGGCCACGCGAATCTGCGGCGACGCCGCCGCCACACGCAAAAAGCCATCGTTCTTATTAGCCGAAACGCAGCATTGCCTTGTTGATCTGGACACTGGAGGCCCCTTCTACCCTGAGATTCAGTCTAACGAACGTTCACATACCTCTAACTAGCCAAAGCAACCTCCCAGTTTACTGAGAGGCCAACCTGTGCTAAGAGCATGTATTTCAAAAAAATCTTTAATTAAAAAAGGAGAAATCGATAATCGACTTCTCCTTTAAGCGAGGCGAGTAAATTCCGAAACTAATGGCAGAATTTATCCATGTAGTCCTCAAAGTCGAACACTTCTACCACGACGCCCTCTTCCTGAAACTCTTTCAGTTGCTCCAAGAGATCTTTGTTAATAACGTCCATGCAGAAACCTCCTCTATCTAATCAATTGTAGTATATCTGCTTTCATGCAATTATCAACCAACTTGTTTAATTGCTCCTCGTTTGCCGATAGTCCCTCTTTTTTCAAAATGTCGCGCACCTCGTTCTTAGTAATCGGCTTTTCAAACAACGAAAGCAAAGCGAACGAAAAATCATTAACCGCACACATTCTATGGGTGGCACAACTCAGCAGTACTCTTAACCCCTCTTTTGAGCGTCCGACTTCTTTCACAAACGAACTTTTAACCAATTGAAAACCATTATCGTGCATTACATAATCGGCATCGATATTTGTATTCAGCAATCCATAATGCAACAGTTCTTCTATCGCCCTTGTCAGCTCGAGATCGCCCTGATCAAGAATAAGAGAAATGCTACAATCAGCCTCCAATAAACGGGCCAACTTAAGGTATACCAACTGGGAAACAGCATAGACATGATGGTATTCAGAATTATAGAAGTAGGCAAATGGCTCAACGAGCACGACAGAGGTCTTGGAATCCAGCCAGATTCGATCAGCTGGATTTAGACTAGTTAGCCGTCGCTTTACTTTGGTCAAATGTCCCTTATACCTGACAGCGTGAATAGAATCTAGGATCCAGGTCACCTCTGAAATATGAAGCCGCTGGGGCAAGTCAATTGTGTCGCTACCGTTTATGACCTCTTGCATATAAAAATCAATATGATGCTCATCAGATAAGGATTTTGCTTCATTTAAAGTTAAACCAGTGCCTGAAACATAATCCACTTCGAGGCGCAAATCCTCATATTGGGACTTCGGCATTACAGAGACACCATACTTATCGGGATGATTCCAAACATCCGACCCCATAACGAGACCAAAATTCGTAAATCCTCTCGTGGAATATGGAACACCACATACCTGTTTTGAATAATTCAAAACATTCTCTGTATAAGCTAAGGTGTTCAGAGCCTCTTCTTTAGTTTCGGTCGGAAAGCCAATCATAAAGAATAGATGAACAGGAATACCCGCATTGAGACAATCATGGATATTGCGATCAATCCAATCAACTCTCGTGTTCTTCTTCATTAGATCAAGAACTCTTTGGTTGTATGACTCGAGGCCAAACTGAATCTGCCTACATCCACTTTGGTATATCTTGTTGAAAACGTCTGTACTTAGGGTTGGAGAGAACCTCGTTTCTCCATGCCAGAAAAACGTTTTTCCCGATGCGTTTATTTCATCCGCGAGTTGCTCCATTCTTTTGCCTTCGAATGTTTCATCCACAAAAGAGAAAACTCTCGTGCCGTATTTTTCATTTAACCGACACATTATTTCAAATACTCTCGATATGGGCATCTTTCGGTAACAACCACCAGTAGCACCGGGAATGGTGCAGAAGGCGCAATGATTAAAACACTGCCTAGAGGAATAAACCGGCAATATTAACTCAGGCATGAAGTATTTAGAAAGGGCGAAGCCATCGAAATCGGGAACTGTATCGTTGATAAATGTTTGCTCAATCCGATGGTTTTTATATATCTTTCCACCTTTAGCATGGCAAAGGTTTGGAACACAGTCGAGATTGTCATCACCAGAGTCAAGAGCCTCAAGAAGACGTGCAAGCGGCTCTTCGCCGTCATACATCATTATCGAATCAATGTATTCAAAAAAGGGATGCCATTCTTTCATGCAGTCATCTGCTAAACGAGTAATGTAATTGCCGCCCAATGAGACGTGTTTAACAGATGGACATTCTTCTTTAATCAGTTTCGCTAACGTAACTGCGGAAATCAATTGGAAACAGCCGCTCACCGAAATCCCAATAAACTCGATTTTTTCCCTCTGAATACGCTTAAGAAAGGCAGTTTCATAGAAGGAAATAAACGGATTATGCAAGGTATCCGCAAGCGATTTCATTATTTCTGGTGTCGAATAATAATCATAGGGCAGATCTATGGAGTTGAACGTGTATTTAACTCCATACGAGACGTGATTTATGATATAGAGTGCATTTCTAAAAATGTTTTCAGCATATTGTCTTTCTTTTAGATTAAAGTATCTCTTTGATCTGAAAATATCTTTTGCTTCGTCAACATTAAGTGCTGACTTTTGTATCAACTCGATTGTTAATTGAACATTCGAACTAAACGAATCCTTTGATTCCCGATACCTTTTACAGCACTCTTCGACATGTCTAAAAGATAGGAGGTCATCGTAAAATTCCACGTTTAAGTCAACAATGTCAACTTTATATTGTTCAACCTCTTGAAGATATGACTTCAAAACAGGCAAGGCAAGATACGGCCCCACTGGACTCCATCCTGGGGGAAATACTAAAAGCGTTTTAGGCATATCAACGTCACATATTTCGCAAATAATTCAATTGAAACACAACTACCATCATAATTGAAAATACACCAAGTCCTGTAACGAGAATTGAGAACATCGCGATGCTCGTGAACAGCGAAACAAGGAGTGTTGAAATAACAACAGCAACCGATTGCAAAGACTCCCTAATTGAAAACAGGCTTATCGATTCAGATTCGTCTCTCGCCAAATCCTGCAGCGATGTTATGAGAAGCACATCTTGAATGGCGTTTCCGGCACCGACGATAAAAAGGAAAATAAACGATATCCCAGACGCATAGCGATAGCCAAACGCCAGATACGCACCGAGCGCAAGATACGTCACAAAACAATATGATTTAACGCAATCGGAACCACTAATTAAACGACCATATATTGTATTTCCGAACAACAGTCCGATTGTAAGACTACTCTGAAGGAATCCGTATTGTATCGATGACGAGTCAAATTGCAATTGCGCTATAGCTGGCAAAAGAGAATTCAGAGAGCCGAATGCCACGCCACTAGAAATATCGATTAATAGGAAACCAATTGCCAAGTGCTTCGCGCTAAGATCACTAAATGCAGTCCTGTTTTTTTCATTTTTGCTTATCCCCTCTTTATCATTAACCTCGATAACCGACGGAACATCTCGCAGCAACCAGAACGACGCGGCAAAAGAAAGCGCGTCTAATGCAAGAACAGCCTCCGCCCCAAATTGAGCGACAACAAAACCGCCGGCAACTGGCCCCAGAACCATCATCAAATTCTGCAGAAACCCAAACGAATTATTAATTACGTCGCGATTGATACTATTCGTATTGGCTCTTAACAACGAGTAAAAGCAGGGCATTTCAACCGTTCGGCAAAGCGATACCGCGCACGTAATAGCAAACATACTCCATTTACTATCAACAAAAATATAGCAAACGAATAATCCCGCGCGAATTAAGTCTGCCAATCTCATGGCCTGCAGTGTCCCGATACCCATCTTCTGAGGCAGCTGCGCGAGCGCAACTGAAAACAGAGAGGGGGCAAATCTGCAGCAGACCATCAAAGCAGTTGCAGAAACATCGTGAGTTACCTCGTAAATCAGCATTGGCAAAGCAATATTCGCACACCAATTGCCTATTTCGCTTATCCCTCTAGCAATATATAGGACCCGAACCGGATGGCTAGCTCTCAATACCGTGAACATCACGATTAACCTCGTATTTCAGGCCTCGTTCATCCCTTAATAGGAATCCATAATCAACCAAGTACCGCCTCAACACGGCATAATCAGGATAGAGCTGTGACAGCACACGATTAACCTGAAGCTCCGTATAACTTGTATTTAATTCAAAGAAAGAGACGGCCCATAGCAGCATGATTCTTTTATAGCTTTCCTTTTTTGGAATTGAAACCAGCTCGCCATTCTTGAGAAATCGTTTTTTAAAGTCTATTAGCTCATCCATTCACATCCTCCATTTCATACGCATCTAATACTAAAAATGCATACGCTTTAGGTCATCTCATTCGGCTTCTATATTCGAACTAAACTCGAACTAATCTAAATGATTTGCTCAAACACTCTTCGAAAGCTCGTTTTTCACTCTGAGTAAAATGCCCTTCCCAGTCAGTCCACGAACAGGAAGGCAACTCACAACGAGCGGAGTCGAAGCCCTCTGCCGTCGGTCGTTCAAAATGCACGATAACCTTTTCGATATCCCCATCTGTTATCAGGTCAGAATGAACGACCTCGGTACCGTCTTCGAATGTCATATATGGGTACATCACGTAAACCACCTCGCAATCGTAAATCCAGTTTAGCATCAAGCTATTGCACCAAAGACAGCAAGCCCCCCTTGATGAGTTGATGGTATCTGTTAAATGTCACGTACGATTCACATCTGGTGGGTACCCTGATGGCTACACGAAACGAAGCAGATTTACACCGGGAGGACCCCGTATGACAACCAAGTACACCGACGCGCCGCGCACGCGCGTCATGACGCCGGCATCGCTCAACAACGGCGTGCACGAGAACCATTCCATCGGACAGACCATGGCCATCGCGCCCAAAAAGGGCCTGTTTGACGACATTTCCATTCCCCAGATCATCGCCGGCGCCGCAGCTGCCGCCACGAGCGTCGCGCTTGCCTCCAAGATCGGTATCGCGGGTTCAGTAATTGGCGCCGCCGTGAGCTCGGTCATCACCGTTGTGTCCTCGCAGGTCTACCGCCACTTTATCTCTGCCAGCGCCGAAGCCCTCAAAGGTACGCACGCCACCGTCGACTACCCCGCCGGCGCCTATGAACCCGTTGAATTAAATGCCGAGGAGCACTTAGGCGGCGCCGCGACTACCCAGGAGATGCGCCAGATTGCAGGGCGCGCGACCACGGCGCGCGTCGCCCCCGACAGCCTGCGCGCCAAGGCGGCGGCAGAGCGCAGCCAGACGCAAAAGAAGGTCATCATCTTCTCGATCGCCATCGCCATCGTCGCGGTTATCGCCTGCACCGCTGCCATCCTTATCACCACCGCCGGTGAGGGTCTGGGCGAGCGCCCCGAGCCAATCCTTTCGTCGCGCACGACCGAGAGCGATGCAAATGACAACACCCGGTCTCAAGATCAGCAGACGCAAACGGACGACACGCAAGACAGTTCTACCTCTGCCGACTCGTCATCGAACACCCAAAATCAATCGCAGGGTGCCAATTCCTCTACGAACAGCAGCGGCACGCAATCCGGCACGACCGACTCAAGCCAAACGACTGACGGCTCTCAACCGAGCACGGGCGACCAGACGAGCGACACCACGTCGGGAACGGGCACAGCAGACAGCAACAACAGCAATTCGAGTGGCACCACATCGGGCACGACATCTGACAGTTCAAGCCAAGGCACGACATCGGGCAACTAGGCGCTGCATCCCCAGATAGGCAACCTGTACAACGGGCGCGAATCGATAGCGGTTCGCGCCCGTTTGCCTTGGGTGCCGCCATGACAAACGCTATGCGATGGTAAGATGCTTTACGTGTGTAAAGAGGAGATTTGCCATGAGCAAGACAATAGTTAGGCCCACGCTATCGCTGGGCAACCACATCTATCTGTATCGCCTGCTGCGCGATGCGATTGGATGCGGCAAGCAAACGTTTATGACGCAGGTCGAAGAGGCGCTCGCCGCGGGCGACATGGCCGCTTATGACCTGGGCTTCGAGTCAACGCGCGAGCTGCTCGAGGAGCTCGACGACTGCATTAAGCTGATTGTCTTTAAGGGCGGTCGCCTGTATGCCACCGTCATCGCCAACGATGCCTGGGATACCGCCCTTGCCAAGGGCGAGGACAAGCCCAAGGCAGCCAAGGGATCCAAGCAATCCTACAAAAAGAAAAAACGCGGCGAGAAGGACCTCAAGGCCGTGCGCCCCAAGCATGTTAAGCGCCCCGAGCCCGAGCCCGTGGCTGAAGCCGTGCCGGAACCCGAGTCCGAGATCAAAGTCGCTATTGAGGTAACAGCAGAAGTCGAAACCGAAATCGCCGCCACGACCGATCCCGAAGTCATATCCGAGCAGGAAGCCACTGCGGAGCTCAACGAAGCTCCCAAGTCGACAACCGAAGAAGCCGCTGACCAGCCCGAAACGCCTGCGTTCCAAAACAGCGATGTCTTTGGCGACGAGACCGAGGACGATCAGCCCGACGAGCCCGACGATCAAGGCGCTACCGAGTCGGCGCCGGAGCCCGAGACGCCGCAGCCCGCCATCTCGCTCACGGTCGTCTATGACCCCGAGAACGCAAACGCCGGCATCACCACCATGGCATCCACGCCCGTCGAGGTAAAGCCGTCTATCGAGGCGGAGGACGCCCCAGAAGCCGATGCCAAAACCGAGACTGAAGACATATCCGTCTCCGTGGAACCGACAGATTCCGCAGTTAATCCGGAAGCGGTGCCTGAGTCTGCACCCGTCATCGAGTCCACATCCGCACCTGTACCGGCTCCGGTCCCCGCGTCCGCAGCACCGACCATCCCCGAGGACTTCCCCATCGATTTCGCAACCGAGGTCTTCTGCCCCGGCCCGCTTCTGCACGAGCTATCGACCTATCTCCCCTACGGCGCCGACACGCTCGGCATCGTCGGCGAGTACTACTGGATCGCCCGCGAGCGCGGTACCATCGAGGCCGCGAGAAACCGCGCAAGCTTCCCCCTGCGCTACACGCAGGCCGGCGAGCGCCGCGAGGTTACCGTGCGCATCCGCCGCAACACCGCCGGCGGTCTCGGAGCCACCTGGGCCATCGACAAGGTCGAAGCCCCGGTCGAGTAAAAAAGGCCTCGGATAGCCAATTGACCATCCGAGGCCTTTTGAATTCAGGCCTTTTAGTTGTCATCGGTGCATATAGACACCAGAGAAGCAAGCTCATCCTCAAGTTGCGGAGCAAAGTATCTAAAAGAAACCTGCGCTCCAGTCGGTATCGACTCAATCATATTCGCAGCATTATCTGAGACTCGGTACGGTGCAGTTTCACCTGTCTTTAAATCCTCTATTGAGCAGACAGCGTCTTCAGCATCAACCGACCTAAGCACGCCTTTTCCTTGTAACATCACATCGGCATGCCCGCCAGCTATTTCTAATGAACCTGAGTCTGTCGCAGTCACTTCTCCGGAACCTCCGCGCGATATCTCTTCCTTTGTTGAACAGCCCACCAATGAAGCCATCAGCACCAAAGACAGGGCTAGACGAATCGCCCTACTTCGAAAAAGTCGTTCCATAAGTCCACGCATAATAGCTCTGATCATACTTCAGGAAGGATAAAGATGAATTCCAGCCGTCCGCTATGCCAATCATCTGCCTTGTCTCTCCAGTTTTCTTACCAGTAAGTGTGGCGTAAGCCTCCGCTGTTACAGAATGGGCTGATCCGTTGTACAAACTCGCATGTAAAACATTCGGTCTATTAGAGTTAATCTCATTTTGAATGCTCGCGATAGCCGGAGAGGAGACAGTGCGGGCGATAAGAGTACTTCCTCTGCTTGCGCAGTAATTTGTAAACCCCGTTGCACAGGTTGATATCGGCGTTCCACCCAAAACAACGCCGGGAACAGTCTGTTCTTCATCGGAAAGAGCATGGGTATTGGTGTAACTCCATATCTGCATATATTGCGAAGGGTCGCTATATAAATTGGCAATGCCATACAGTTCCGCAACGTTCGAAAAAGCTGTCACCATACAAGCATAGTGGGCGGTAAGCCTCTTAATCTCGCTTTCATCATATGACATAAACTGAGAAATGGAACGAAATCCAGATACTGTGTAATCCTGCATTTGAGTTGCGTAAATTACAACATCGTTCCAGCTTGAAGGTTTATTCGATAAAACGACAGGCCGTCCTTCTATGGAAACAGCCGGGATTGTTCTTCCGCAATTTGTTGTTATTGAACCGTCCAAAGATTGCACGCCGAATTCGAATGGATTGATCATTACGACTGGGTTATTGAAAGAATAAGACTCGACACCAAGATCTCCTCCCCGATCCATAGGGCTGACTAAGCCGTCTCCAAAACGATATCCCGTAAGTATTTCATCATCTGAAGCATCTAAAACCAAATAGCCCGCGGCTCTATTGGATGTCACAACCGGAACAATGTAACCAAGCGGGGACCCATCAACATCTACAAAAGGAATAGGGTCAGAAGGCGTATACGAATAGCCGAGGAGTCCCTTTATATATTTATCGGCAAGCTCTTGCGCAATTTCAGAAGTAAATTGTATCTGCTCACCATCAATATTGCCCGTCGAAGCAAAAACCTCTTTCGGACGTGCGGCTAAGGCGACAATTGAAGACGCGACAAGTTGCAGAAAACGACGACGCGAAAGCATATGTTCTTCTTTCTAGAGAAGCGACTTATAAGGTACTCCTATTCTATAATCTTTTTTGTAACGTTACAGCACTGGTTATATTTCAATTCGATTTGCTTATGTCCTTGCAACCCAATGCGTCTTTACGTTTTAAACGGAATTAGAAAATCGCTCATAGCAAAAACGGGCTTTAATCCCAAAGAGATAACTTTGATTATGAATCAAACCAGCAGCCAGGGCATAGCTGCAGTGCAATCGCTACAAGAAAGGCCGCCCTTGGTGGCGGCCTTTCTACTTGCTACTAATCGCGCGTCAGCTTGCGGTGGATACGATGCGGCTGGGCTGCGTCCTCGCCCAGGCGCTCGATGCGGTTGGCCTGATAGGCCTCGAAGTTGCCCTCGAACCAATACCAGTTGCCCGGATTCTCGTCGGTGCCCTCCCACGCCAGAATGTGCGTGGCGACGCGGTCCAGGAACATGCGGTCGTGGCTAATGACCACCGAGCAGCCCGGGAACTCGAGCAGCGCCGCTTCGAGCGAGGACAGCGTCTCGACGTCGAGATCGTTCGTGGGCTCGTCGAGGAGCAGCAGGTTGCCGCCCTGCTTGAGCGTGAGCGCCAGGTTCAGACGGTTGCGCTCGCCACCGGAGAGTACGCCGGCGCGCTTCTGCTGGTCCTGGCCCTTAAAGCCAAAGCTCGCCACATAAGCGCGGCTCGGAACCTCGGTCTCGCCGACCATCATGTGGTCCAGGCCATCCGAGACGACCTCCCACAGGTTCTTATCGGGGTCGATGCCAGAACGGTTCTGGTCGACATAGGAGATCTTGACGGTCTCGCCCACCTCGAGCTCGCCCGAAGTCAGCGTCTCCAGACCCACAATCGTCTTGAACAGCGTGGTCTTACCGACACCGTTGGGGCCGATGACGCCCACGATGCCGTTGCGCGGCAGGGTGAACGAAAGGTCGTCGATGAGCACACGGCCATCGAATTCCTTGTGCAGATGATGAGCCTCAAGCACCTTGTTGCCCAGACGCGGGCCCACAGGGATGCGGATGTCGGTCCAGTCGAGCTTCTGGCTTGCGCGGGCCTCGGCCTCCATCTCCTCGTAGCGAGCCAGACGGGCCTTGTTCTTGGCCTGACGGGCCTTGGGCGAGCTGCGCACCCACTCGAGCTCGGCCTCCATGCGCTTGGCGAGCTTGGCGTCGCGGTTGCCCTGTGCCTCGATACGGGCGGCCTTGGTCTCCAGATACGTGGAGTAGTTGCCCTTGTAGGGATAAAGGTGACCGCGGTCGACCTCGCAGATCCACTCGGCAACGTTATCCAGGAAGTAGCGATCGTGTGTGACGGCAAGCACCGCGCCCTGGTAGTTGTGCAGGAAGTGCTCGAGCCACAGGATCGACTCAGCGTCTAGGTGGTTCGTGGGCTCGTCGAGCAGCAGCAGGTCGGGAGCCTCGAGCAGCAGCTTGCACAGGGCCACGCGGCGGCGCTCGCCGCCGGAAAGTACGTTGACCGGCATGTCGGAATCGGGCAGCTGCAGGGCGTCCATGGCCTGGCCGAGCTTGGAATCGATATCCCAGCCGTCGGCGGCATCAATCTCGTCCTGGAGCTTGCCCATCTCGGCCATGAGGGCGTCCATGTCGCAATCCGGGTCGCACATCTCCTCGCCGATCTTGTTGAAGCGATCGACCTTGGCGATCATATCGCCAAATGCCATGCGCACGTTCTCGATGACGGTCTTGTCGTCGTCGAGCGGCGGCTCCTGCTGCAGGATGCCTACGGTGTAGCCGGGGGTGAGCCTGGCATCGCCGTTGGAGACCTCCTCGATGCCGGCCATGATCTTGAGCAGGGTCGACTTGCCCATACCGTTGGGGCCCACGACGCCGATCTTGGCACCGGGGTAGAAGCTCAGGGTCACGTCGTCAAGGATTACCTTGTCGCCATGGGCCTTACGAGCCTGATACATCTGGTAGATAAACTCCGCCATTTGCCTGTTTTATCCTTTCTACCTGCTGTTTCTCTATTCTTGTTTCGCCTAAGTGGAAACGAAATGGAAAAACCAGCTCTGAAACGTAACGAAAAAGGGGCATGGTTGCCCATACCCCCTAATACTACCTGGGAAAAGTCCCCCGGAACATACTATGAACTGCATACGCTAGTTTTCCGCAACCTTAACGAGCGGCTCGCTGCGATTTGCGCCACAACAGATACGAGTAGACGTAGACGGCTCCAACCGAACCAAACGCCAGAACCGCAATCACCGCGGCGACGACTTCACTCGAAAGCACGCTGCCTGCCACGCCCATCACAATCAGGCCAATACCCAGCACCATAAAGCAGGCGCCGCCAAAACGCTGCGTACGGCGCCAGTTCTCGGGATCGGCAAGCGCCCAGGGTGTCTTGATACCGAGCGTATAGTTCTGCTTCACACGCGGCAAGTAGTTACCTACGCCGATGAACAGCAAACCGACAACACCGGAAATAAGCACGTTAACCGAACCGACCGCCGGCACCACGCCCCAGACCGTAAGCTCTCCCAGCCAGCTTATGGCGCACATGAACAAGGTGAAGGCGATTACGAAGCCCTGGTAGAACTTGCCCGAGGTTCGATATGCCTCACCTTTGGGATCGATGCGCGGCACCACGCAGAACATTGCGAGAAGCACCAGAGGCAGCACGCCGAGCGCGGAGGCCATCCAGCTAGGACCCCAACCGTCGACGGCGCCGTTCGCGCCCCAGTGCGTGGGAATCTGCGCAGGCAAGCTCGGCATCACCATGAGGTGCGCTACGACATTGGCGACGCACAGAGCGACCAGCGCAATCCACACGCGCGACGATACCCCCGTGGGGTGAATGCCCTTGTTTTCGTTATTCATCCTTATCACCTTCCGTGTTTGTAAAGCCCATAAACCAACCGATCAAGTCCTGCATGACGGTAGTGTTTAAGCTGTATACGATGTTTTGACCATGACGTTCGTCGGTTACCAACCCGGCGTTTTTGAGCGTCGCCAAGTGATGGCTCAGCGACGGCTTACTGATATCGAAATGCTCGGCAAGCTCCCCCGCCGTGCAATTGCCCTCGCGCAGCAGTTCCAAAATGCGCCGTCGCGTTGGATCGGCAAGCGCCTTAAAACCCTCTCCCGGCATAAGACCCCCTCTCATCATCTCTCATGACGCGCACACTATACTCGATATTTAGATGTTTGTCTAACTATCTAATCGCAATGCTTCAAACCACATCAAAGCAAACGCCATCGCAACCTATGGGCGATTACCTATAATGACGATAGCTAAAACACGATTCGCTTCCCCATCGGAGGATGTCTATGACCGAAACCGCTGCCGCTCTCGTCGAGACACGCGACACCAAGCTCGAGATCATCATGGGCCGCGAGGCACTCGATAAGCTCGCCGATGCTACGGTGCTGATGCTCGGCTGCGGAGGTGTGGGGTCCAATTGCTGCGAGGCGCTCGCCCGCGGCGGCATTGGTCATTTCGTCATTCTGGACAAGGACATCATCGCGCCCAGCAATATCAATCGCCAGGCCATCGCCTTTTACAGCACCGTCGGCAAGCGCAAGGTGGACGTGATGGAAGCCATGATCCACGACATCAATCCCGCCGCCACCGTTATCAAACGCACCGAATACCTGCTGAGCGACAACATCGACGAGTTCTTCGCAAGCGTTTTGGAGCAGACGGACGGCAAGCTCGACTACGTCGTCGACGCCATCGACACCATCTCGGCCAAGCTCACCATTGCCAAATATGCTCAGGACCACGACATTCGTTTGGTTAGCTCCATGGGCGGGGCCAACAAGCTCCATCCCGAGTGCCTCCGCTTTGCCGACATTTTCGATACGGTACGTGACCCCATGAGCCGCATCATGCGCAAAGAATGTAAGAAGCGCGGCATCAAGAGCCTACATGTACTGTTTAGCTGCGAAGAATCGGTTAAGACACAGCCCCGCGACCCTTCCAATATCCACGAGCGCACCGAGTTGGGCACCGCCAGTTTTATGCCGCCCATCATGGGCCAGATGATTGCCGGCGAGGTTATCCGCCAGATCAGCGGCCGCGGCACTGAGCGCGTACGCTCCGATGGCCAACGTCTGGACTAGCGGAGCGCACCGAGATGGAGCCCCGGTTATTTGATGCACACTGCCATCTTGATTTAATGGCTCACCCGGACGCCGTTGCCGATGAGGCAACGGCGCTGGGCTTGGGTCTATTTGACTGCGGCGTCAATCCGCGCGACTTTTCGGCCGCAAACGAGCGCGCCTGTCGCCAACCAGGCATCATCGCCGGCGTTGGGCTTCACCCCTGGTGGCTCGCCGATGGCCACTGCGGTTTTGTCGAAGTCAATCTGCTTTGCGAAGTTGCTGCCCAAGAACGCTACATCGGCGAAGTCGGACTCGACTTTTCCGCGCGCTTTGCTGGAAGTGAGCCGCTACAAATACAGGCACTTAACCGGCTCTGCGATGCACTCGTGCAGCATCCTCTTACCGGGCGCGTGATATCAATTCACGCCGTTCGTTCGGCAGGAACCGTACTGGACGTCCTCGAATCGCACGGATTACTCACCCCAAACCCCGACTCCCCCGTTATCATCTTCCACTGGTTTAGCGGTACTTCGGACGAACTCGTCCGCGCGCGTAATGCGGGCTGCTATTTTTCCGTCAACGAACGCATGCTCGCGTCTAAACGAGGACGCGAATACGCACGACAGATTCCACTCGATCGTTTACTGCTCGAAACCGATGCACCGGCGGAGGCAAACGCAGAAACAAGCGCGCAGTCGCTCATCAGATCACTCATAAGGACCTCAGAACGCATCGCCTCACCCAAAAACTGTGCCGCAAAGCACATCGAGTCGGAGGTTTTAGCGAATGCACACTCTGTTTTTAGCCTTCGCTGACCCCTGTGGTCAAAAAACGTCAAATATGAGTACTGCTAGCGAAATGGATACATTACTTTGAGCTTTACGACCACCAGAATAATCTACGATTGTCCATTAACTAACACTTTTACAGTCATTCCTCCTGCATTTTCGCAAGTTTAAACCCCTCCAAACGCTTAAATCACGTCTGAAGGGGTCAATTATGCTGCGACTAAATTAGTCACAGTACTCATATTTGGCATTTTTTGACCACCGAGTCACAGGGAGGCGCTAATGCAGCTCCCTGAGCCCGCTCGGCTATTCGCAAATCGGCGCTCCATGGCCCCAAGAGCCTTCCATGCCGCATACGGTCGAGGCAAACCCCGCCGCAAAGTCGAGTGCGCGCTCGATGGCCTCGGCGCCATCCTCGCCACGCTTGACAGAATCGAGATAGCACATCAGGAACGAGGTAAGGAACGAGTCACCCGCCCCCATGGTGTCCTTCATGTCTGCCACGGGTTTGGCATGCTGCCGATAGTAACGCTCGCCGTCATAGGCAATACAGCCCTCAGCGCCAGCCGTGGCCGATACAAAACGCGGACCCAGGCCCTTCACCCAGGCAAGGCGCTCGCAAATCTCATCCTCGCTCGCGGCGTCCGCAGCACTCAGGAAAGCATAGTCGACAAAGGGAGCGACCTGCTCATAATATTCATCGGTCGAATCGTCCGAGAAGTCAAACGAAACGGTAATACCCGCTGCCTTCAGCTTAGGCAGCTCGCGCTCGGTAAAGCAGTAGTTACCCGAATGGACCACATCAAACTGTTTCATATACGCCAGATCAAAACGATCGAGCACATAGCGCGCATCACCACGGATGCCGCCCTCGTTAGACCCCAGAAATACACGGTCACCATCAACCACAGTAACGCGTGCGACGCCGTTCTCGCCAATGAGCTGCTTGCACTTGGCAAGTTCAACGTCCTCATCCTCAAGACTCGCAATCACATGCTCGGCAGCAGCGTCATTACCAAAGATGCCCATATACGCGGAGCGCGCGGCTCCGCATTTCTTGGCATACACGGCAAAGTTCACCGCATTGCCACCCGGATACATCGTGTGAATATGCTCGTAGCGGTCGACGACGTTGTCGCCAAACCCAAGAGCATTAACGTTGAATGTCATAGCGTCGTCCCTCTCTTATGCCAACGGAACCAGTGTTGTGGTAGCAGTACTGCCCAGAACCTACGCGAGTTCCAGCAGGTCCGGCAGCTGGTCGATAATCTTATCCGCGGCATCCTGGCTAAAGCCAAAGCGCTCCTCGCGCTTGGCGATTACCGTCAGACCGGCGCGCTTACCTGCGGTAATGCCATACAGAGAGTCCTCCACACAGCAACAGCGGTCCGCAGGCAATCCCAAACGATCTATAGCATGCAGATAGATATCAGGATCGGGCTTGCTGCGCTTGAACTGCTCGCCCGAGACCAAAAACTCAAAGTATTCGCGAATGCCGCAGGTACCCAGCACCTCTTCGATATTGTTGAGAGGAGACGACGATGCCAGCGCAACGCGAACCCCACGTTCTTTCAGCCCCGCCAGCGTCTCGGCAACGCCGGGGTTGAGCAGTTTTCTATAGTCGCAGGAATACGCGCTCGCCCACACCTCATAGCGTGCCTCGGCAGCCTCGACGCTGAGCTTGCCCAAACCCGCACGCTCATGCCAATCGACGAGCACCTGCTGAAAATCACGGTGCGATGAACCAACAATCGCATTAAGCTCGTCGCGCGTCACAGAAATCTGCAGGTAATCGATAAACTTCTCGAGTTCCTTTTGATAGTAAAACTCGGTGTCGACCAAAACGCCGTCCATGTCAAAGATAACGGCGTCAAACGGAAATGCGGACACGGCACCCTCCCTAACAAAAGGACGCCCGCGAGCAGGCGCCCGAACCATGCATTAATCGG
>ERZ780190.1575-NODE-1575-length-19984-cov-3.919815_pt1 | contig 19984 bp, 23 predicted proteins | sample MGYA00510980_ERZ780190 | MGnify/ENA primary metagenome ERZ780190 (study PRJEB29588, sample SAMEA1972188) | human gut metagenome | biome: human gut; feature: human-associated habitat; material: faeces | place: Denmark | collected 2008/2010 ... | reverse complement strand
TACATGCATTACATTCTGATATGTACAGCAGGCAGCGGTTTCGTCTGCCCTGCGGCTCTTACTATCATCTGGAAGTGAATGAAAAAAATAATATTTCTTTCTCTGATCCCAGTTATATACTGCCTCATCCTGAATTAAATGACGGGCTATGTCTCAGGCTTCGCGATGCTGTTTCTCTGCCCCGTCATGTACAAGCTCACAGTGATGCTGTTACTGAACTTGCCTGTTGTTTATGCAATATGTTGGAATCCAATGGTTATATCTTTGACCAGAAGCTTGTTCGCTCCGGTGCACTTCTGCATGATATTGCCAGACTTCAGAGGCATCACACCAAAACAGGCGGTGAACTTTTCTTACAGTTAGGTTATCCTGAGATCAGCCAGATCATTTCACAGCACCATGGTCTGTTGGAAGCCACGCTGGATGAAGCAGCTATTGTATTTCTGGCTGATAAACTGATTCAGGAAACACAGCGTGTAACCATAGAAAAAAGATTTGCCGACAGCATGAGTAAATGCAAAAGTCCGGAAGCTTGCAAAGCTCATGAGCAGCAGTTAGAACAAGCCCGCAAACTGCAGGACATGATACAGTCGCTCTGCCATATCACGCTTTAGTTCAGGCGGGCAGACGTACACAACTGGAGCAGAAAAATCACTTAATTTAGTTAGGAGGTATTTTATTATATGAGAACATTATTTCAGACAATAAAACAACAATTCCTGGAGGGAAACGATCTTGTACTTGTTTCCGTTACAGCATCCTCAGGGTCTACACCAAGAGGTGCCGGTTCCCGCATGCTGGTCGGAAAAAACGGCAGAATTTCCGGAACCATCGGAGGTGGAGCTGTAGAATATCGTGCTGAATGTATGGCATTGGATATTCTTGAAAAAAAGGAATCCTGCGAGCATGAATTCCGGCTGAATCATAAAGATGTTGAAAATATTGGTATGATCTGTGGTGGTGATGTTACCGTATTTTTCCAGTATCTGGACCATAATGACCCTATTATTATGGAACTTGCAGTAACTGCTGAAACATTATATAAAGAACGAAAAGATTTCTGGCTGATCTGTGATCTTCATGCTACATCCGGTATGAGTCTTTACAGTGCATCCTATGGATTGACTGGAAATGCTGATGTTCCTTCTTCCATCTTATCTTCCTTATCTGCAAGACCATGCCGTCATCGCAATGAAACCTGTGACCTGTTTACAGAACAAATCGGTACATCCGGAACTGTCTATGTATTTGGAGGCGGGCATGTTTCACAAAAGCTGGTACCAATACTTGCAAGTGTTGACTTTCACTGCATCGTTCTGGATGACCGTCCGGAATTTACAGATCCTGCTCTTTTCCCGGATGCAGCGGAGACAATCCTTTGCGATTTTGATCATCTGGATCAGAGCATTTCTATCACAGATGCTGATTATTGCTGTGTCATGACACGAGGTCATGCCTATGATACGATTGTGCAGGCACAACTTCTTGCCACACCTGCATGCTATATCGGCGTCATTGGAAGTCTCGCCAAAAGAGCTGGTGTATTTCATCGTCTCGTAGAAGAGTATGGAATCGATGAGCGAGAATTAGACCGTATTATCACGCCTGTGGGACTTAATATTAAAGCAGAAACACCCGCTGAAATCGCAATATCTATCACAGGACAAATGATTCAGGTTCGAGCTGAAAGAAAGGCTGCTATGAAATGATGACAAAACATGTCTACAAAACTATTATATTCGGTGCCGGACAGATTGGGCAGATGACTGCCCGACTTCTTGGAAATTCCTATCAGATCAGTTTGGATCCAACACACGACAACGCCAATGTAGACGATTCTGGAGCATATGTTGCTGTTCCTGGCAAACCTTACATTATTGGTTCCTACGGAATAACAAATATATATCATCCGGACTTGGAAACAAAACTTGGAAAATGCAGCCTAAATGGAAAAAATGTTTCTCTCGATAAGCAGTACCAATACGTCAATTCTTGGTGTAGTAAAAACGGCACAGTTCTTGAGCCACAGTATAATTATAAAGTGAAAACCATGTATAAATGCAAAGATAATGGAATCGATTATCTTAGCTTTGATGTTTGTAAGTATTATAAAGGGATTCCGTTTGATGATATCGACTTTGATACTGATGATGATAAAATTACCCAAAACGGAATCGATCGTTTTTCCATTAGAAATATATTGGAGTTGACAACCTTAGGACAAAACAAAATTATTAGCCTTCGCAATAATAATAATAGTTTTGTCATCCGTTCAGAAAAAGATTACAGTAACAAGTTGATCGGGCTAAAACAAGCTCTAAGATTAGTGGAAACAGAAATGTCCGGAGTACATAAAAATCAAATTGTAGACATTGACATCAAGTACATCATTTACTGTACATCCAAAAATACAGACGACAGTGATACTAAGGGTCAAATTGTAGAAAGCTATGAAGCCCGTCCTGTGTGGTCTTTCATTATGGACAATAAAGAACATCAAACTAAAAATGTTCAATGGTCTAGAAAATTTATTAATGTTGATATGATCACCGGTGATGTCGAATATCATGAATCAACTAATTGGGATGATTAATTTCTTGTTATCGATTCATTCCAATACACAAGTAAGACATGTTATTGATTATGTAGTGAGATACTCAAGTACAGTCAAGACAAGGAAGTGAACTATTATGCACAAAAAATATGCAAAAACCATTAGCTGTCTTCTTGCAGCTTTACTATTAACCGGCTGTCAAGCCACCCCATCTTCCGTCAAAAACAAAGCGAAAGATTACACCAACTCGAAAGATGTAACCGTCGACAAGGAAGAATTTGTCTCTGTTGACCATCTGTTAGACAATATGGATTCTCTGTTAAAAGCATCGTATCAAAATATGATCTTAGCAGATACCATTCGTATTGAACAACCTCAATCTGTCTCTATATTGCAGCTTGAGAACCCCAAAAATCTGGCAACACCGGAAAATGTAAAAAAATTATCCAAAGTTGTCCTTGGCACCAACAAGTATGATCATTTAATTAAAAATTATAAAAATGAAAAATGGGCAGTTGGTGACACCTATGGATTTAACTATGACTCAAGAACTGATTCCTCTGGCGATATCGATAATGTGGGATTTTATGTAATGAATACCAAATTATACCTTTTAGGCGCATATGGCATTCGAAACATTTACCACCCTGATTGGGGCATTCCTCTAGGCAATTGTACCCTTAATGGAAAGAAATGCTCTTTAACCAAACAATATCAATACGTAGAAAATTGGGCAAAGAAAAATGGTAATGTTATCGAAAATATGTATGACGATTTCCATGTCAAAACAATTTATAAATGTAAAAGCGATGGTATCGAATATCTTTCCTTTGATGTTTGTAAATATTATAAAGGGATTCCGTTTGATGACATTTGGTTCTCTCCAGAACAACGCAATTCCATTGATGACATTTCTTATCCTCCAAATGTCTTGGAAATCTGCACTCTTGGTAAACCAAAAATCGAAAGCCTGCGCAATAATAATTATAGTTATACCATAAAAAAAGAGGAACCACACAATGACAAATTAATTGGACTAAAACGTGCCTTGGCATTAGCTGAATCACATATGTCCGGTACTCACAAGTATAACATTGTAGATATCGATATTAAATATACAATATGCCAAGCTACCAAAACAACTTACACAGACGATGGCAAGGAAAAAATAACGATTTCCTACGAGGCTCGTCCTCTGTGGTCTTTCATTATGGATAACAAAGAACACCAAACACGAAACATTCTGTGGTCTCGAAAATTCATTAATGTTGATATGATCACCGGAAATGTTGAATATCATGAGTCTGATAATTGGGATGATTGATAAATAGCAATATAAGAAAGGCAGTGTTATTATGAAACGCACAAATTCCTGTACAACCAAAAAATCATTTGCGGAAATAAGCATTTTTCTTGCCAGTAAATGGTTCTTCATTAGCATATTTGTTGTCACCATTCTATGCTATATGACCCCAGTTTATTATGGCGATGGTGTTTCTGAAATGTCAACTTTAGAATTATTACGTCTAAAGGCTAACCCCTCTTTTGCCATTGAGCCTATGCAGTATCAAATCTCGGTTATCCTTCCTAGAGCAGTGCAAGGGTATTTAGCAATGTTTGTACCTGTACTATCGGCTCTGCCATTTATTGTTTTTCAACAGGCTGAAAAATCCGGACGTTATCAACGATTCTATATGTTCCGCTCCACCTCCTCAAGACAATATTACGGCAAAAAATGGCTATTCGGCATGGTGACTGGCGGACTTGTTTTGCTGTTTGGAGTAATACTTTTCGAATTGTCCTTTATCGCGATGGATTATTATATCTCCGGCACAATTACTGTCGGCAAATCTGTTGAACAACTATTTTACATGCAATATTACGCCGGTATCTTTGTATATGGTGCAGTTTCTGCTATACCTGCTATGTTGATTAGCTTTTTGTGCTGTAACCTTTATTTTATCGTATGTATACCATTTATCGCAGTTTTTATGTGTAATCTGCTTGTTTCTTATTTGTACCGCTTTGCGGACAATTGTCCCATTCCACATTTCGTACAAATTCAAGGGAATTTATACAGTTTTGGATTTTGTTATATATTCAGCGATGTATTATCGTTTGTACAGCTTACAATAGAAATGATCGTGCTATTGACGGTCTCCGTAGGATTCGTAGCATTGCACAATCACCTTAAATTAGATCTAACCGATTAGCGAAAGGAGTTTGACCATGAAAACATTTAAAATGATGCGTAGCGAATATTTATGCTGGCTATTTAATTCCAGAATTATTTTGCTTCCCTGTGTCTTTATCATAGTGTATACCATGATCACATCGGATCTCGTCAAATGTGCAAATAACATGGGTGCACCAATCAATTTATTAGAACCTTTTATTGGCATCTGTAATTCTGCCACATTTCTTGGATTTATACCGATTGTTTTTTTGGTTCTAATAGCAGATTTTCCTAGAATCGATAATAATATGATTTTCAAAATTTATCGTGCAGGAAGGATAAAATGGGTGTTATCACAGTTGCTATTTTTACTTGCTGCAGACGTTACTTTTGTATTTCTATTATTTGTTGGCATTACACTTCCAATACTACAGCGCGGATTTTGGTTTAATGGATGGAGTGATGTTGTCACCGACATGACTCGAGTTTTTCCTGAACTTGCTGACTCGGATATTTCAAAATTTATTCCTGCCAACCTTTACTATCAAATGCTTCCCTTCCGTGCTGCGATTCTTTCCAGTGTTTTTTTAATATTATATCTATATTTGATAGGTATGATTATGCTAGTCATAAAAATACACGGGCAAGGCACTTTCGGAATTGTAATTCCCGGTCTCATTGTAATTGCCGGATCAGGATTGGTACAGCTGGGACATGTTAATGCTAAATGGCTGTTGCCCGCTGCTCATGGGATCGTGCGAACACATTATTCCACCTATTACCGACACATGGATTGTACACTGACAACATCCTTTTTGTATTTCTTCGGAATAATCGGGATCCTGCTTGTTCTTGTTCTGATCCAAGCACGTAAAATCAACTACACCAATATCATTCAAGTCGAATAAGGAGGACTACCATGACAAATAAAACAACTAACTCGTTCATCCAAGTAAATGACATCGTACTGCGTTTCAAAAAAGATATTTTGCTAGATCACGTTTCCTACCAATGCGAGCATGGGAAGATTCATGGCATTGTCGGACGAAACGGCAGTGGTAAAACATTACTGATGAAATGTATCTGCGGATTCATCCGTCCCAATGAAGGGCATATTTATGTCAGAGACAAGGAGATTGGTAAAGATATTGATTTTACTCCGGATACGGGAATCATCATTGAAACCCCGGGATTTATTCCTTATTATTCCGGCTATCGTAATCTCAAAGTACTGGCTGCTATCAACAATCGTATTTCACGAAAAGACATTGAAAACGCCATGTATCAGGTAGGACTTGATCCAACAATGAAAAAACGTGTCGCAACATATTCACTCGGCATGCGTCAGCGTTTAGGTATTGCACAGGCAATTATGGAAGATCCCTCTTTAATTATATTGGATGAACCATTTAACGGTCTGGATAAACATGGCGTAGAAGAAATGAGAGAATATTTTCTATCTCTGAAAAAGAAAGGAAAAACCATTCTACTCACCTCACACAACACAGAAGATATTGAGTATTTATGTGATACCGTTGTAGAAATGGATCACGGCAAATTTATATAATCTAGAATCATAGGAAGGTGGTCAAAATGAAAAAAATTTATTTTGCAACAGGCGTTTTATTAATCAGTATGTGTATGCTATTAGCATGTGAAAACAAGAACGCATCCCAAGGTGACAGTAAAAAAGCAGAGCAGTCAAAACAAGCAACTGAAGCTCCCAAAGATGCAAAAGTTGCCACCGCAGAAAATGGCAAACATACTGAAAGTAATGACGTAACCGTTGATGTCCAAAAATATCATAATACTGAGAAAATTGTTTCCGAAAACGACTATGCGATATCCTCCGATCTGCAGGACATGAGCGAAGAAGCCCAAGAAATCGTTGAAGCAAAAATACGCACTTTTCAGTATGTTGTTATTGATGGGGATGCTTGGACAAAAATTGAACTGGACATTCAAAACAGTCTGTCTGGGACCTTGAAAAAAGGCGATTCCATTACTTTATATCAGTCTGGCGGTTATGTCCCTTTGACAGATCACATTGCATATTATAAGGATGCATTCCGATACAAAGAATGGTCCAAAGAGAAAATAAACGACACTATTTTGCAGGAAACCATTAATGGCGAAGGCGAACCTGTAGTAGGTACAGAAGCAATATACTACTTAACCAAATTTAAGAAAGATGGAATCCTAAATGGCAATTATGGTCGAGTGTGTGGCAAATATGCCCAGTTAAATAAAATTAACGATAATTCGTATAAACATGAGCAAATGAGTGGCAGCAACAGCTCCGAAAAAGTGACCATTTCAGACATTAAGAAAGAACTCCACGAATAGCAGCCAACTCATCGTCTGCTCAAAATCTTCGGGTAACATAAATACAATATCGCAGCAAAAAGACCAATGACAGCAATCAGAATACCGAGCTTAAAGCCTGGGGAAACATATCGAAATTCAACGGTGTGTTTCCCCGGACTGCATTTAAATTGCATAAACGTATCGGCATATGTTGTATAGTTGACTTTTTTACCATCGACGAGAATAGTCCATCCCTTATCATAAGGAATGGAGGTCATAACTGCCTGCTGATCGTCAGCCAAAGTGATGGAACCGGTAATTTTGCCGTGGCTGTGAGACTTGACCTGAAGCGCATTCCCAGCTAACGATTGCATCGTTTCTCTAACAGTTGCCATATCTAATTGGACAATTTCGGCATAAGACGGTCCATACGTATTGCCATCATCTGTTGTTACCACCTGAACCGTTACCGTTTCGTTTTGTTTGAAATTGCCCAGATACAAAATACAGTTGGTTTCATTGGAAAAATAATCTCCAATATAAGTCCCGTTCACATAGACATTGGCATAAGGCGAATTACCCTCCATATACAAATACATAGGGTTATTTGAAGCAGCAGTTATCTGATAGGTCCATGTATTCGCAGCTTCCTGTGAGTATGTAACATTGCAATTCCAAAAATAATTTTTATGTTTGCCGGTAATTCCTGTTACGAAGGAATTTTCATTGCTAAATACACTCTGTTGTGCGATATTATCCGCTTTGCGCAGATCAGATACCGCATAAGCAAAAGGAAGTGCCATATTATTTTGATAAGAAGCGGCCATGTCGTTTAACGTGTTATCCTTACTGTCTATAGTTGCATATACTGCAGACAGATCACGCCGTGAAAGAATGTATTTACATCCAAACAAGCTGTCAGTCAGAGGCGTGGAACCATAGCCTGAATTCCAAAAATAAGATTGTGCCAATCCTAAAGTTTTTGTCAATTTGTTGACATGAACATTAAACGCAGAGGAGTAATGTGTCATACCGTTATAACCGAGCAGCATCGCATCGTTTTTAGAAAATTCATAGGTCTGGTTAATACGGTACAAATCTTTATCTTGTTTCTGAATCTTTTGCACCAATGTTTGTGTTTCTTTGATAAATTTCGTATATTCTGCCATTTCGGTATAACCAAACTCCTTGTCCAGACCGTCGAACATTTTGCGGCCGTTACCGGTCATATCAATGATCGTGCCAAGCAGGCAAAGGGTAATCGCTGCCGATAATACATATTTTTTATGAACAAGCTGCGTGATTACCATAATACTCCGCAACGCCATATAAATCAGCGTAAAGCTGCACAAAAAAGCATAGCGATATGGAAACCAGTTTGGATACTGGAAGCCATGCCACACTTTGTCCAAAGGAATATAATAGAAACTGATCGCAAATAATATCAGCATTGCTGCCATTCCAATTTTTTCCCGCAATTTTATCTGCCGCAGCAAAAAATATATCACAGCGAGCAGCAAAAGCAACAGTCCCGGATAGATCGAAGGAAGCCCGCTATTGGTAATGCTGTCGTATTTACCGGGAAGCAATTTTGTGAAAAGATTCTTGAATACAAAATTCGTAGATTGCTGTGGTTCATAACCGGTAAATCCAGAGTCCAATTTTCCGGACATGAGTGCTTTGAGAGCCGGCAATAAAATAGGCGCTGTCATAGCAACTGCGAGCAAAGCAGCAATTACAAAATGCAGTAAGCGTTTCCAATGTTCTTTATTAGAGTAAACCTCACTAATTGTGGAATGACCCGAAACGTGTTGACGACTTGAGCGAGCGTTGTAATCACGAATCCACATGATCAGAAAATATAGACCGGTAAAAATACCGACCATATATCCCGTATAATAATTACTCATACACAAAAGTGCATAGCAAATAATGAAACAGATACCACGTTTCCCATCCAATATTTTTTCTGCTCCCAGCAATACTAGCGGGAGAAAAATAACGCCATCGAGCCACATAATACTAAGAGAATATACCATAGTGTAAGACATAAAAGCATATCCGATCGCAGGGAGCAACAGCGCAAAATATCGCTGGCCATTGTATTTTCGGCGCAGATAATTCGCATAAATCACAAAAGTCAGTGAACACAGTCCTATTTTTAGGACAGTAATAATTTCAATAGCCACCGGCATTTTGCTGACTGGAAATAGTAACGTCAAAAACGAGAGCGGACTGGAAATATAAAAAGCGAATACTCCCATGTAATTGCCGCCCATAGAGCGTGCCCAAGAGAAAAATAAAGAATTATCACCATGTATCATACTACGCAGAGAAGCCAAAAATTCCACATTCTGATCGCGCATATCCATGATCAGCATTGACTTCGTACCAAACGGATAAAAATGATTTGCTTTTAGGATGAATAGCATCATCAGTTCGGCAAGAAGAAATGCCGCACTATAAAGTAATACGGATTTACTGCGTGCAGAAACTTTAGAGGTTTGTTCGTCCTCTGCAGAATATTTGGAAGCATTATTGCTCATTTTAGTATGGTTCTTTTTATGATATGTGGATATTGTTTTCTTTTTAGCTTTATGCATAATAACCCTACACTCCTTTTTTCAGCTCTATCCTATCGTTCAACACATCAATGCAAAATTGCCGACAAATTATTCATAATACCGGCCGCAACTTCCGGGTCGTTCATGGTATAAACATGAATATGTGAAATGCCGTTAGCGATCAAATCTATGATCTGATCCGTTGCATAGGCGATACCAGCCTGCTTCATTTTGGCTGGATCATCTCCAAACCAGTCAACGATGGATTTGAATCGCGCAGGAACACAACTGCCAGACAATTGAATACTGCGTCCCACTTGATTTTTACGCGTAATCGGCATGATCCCTGCAATAACCGGAACCAATACCCCCGCTTCGCGCAGACGATACATATAATTATAAAATATGCTGTTATCAAAAAACATCTGTGTTGTCAAAAATTCACAGCCTGCGTCTACCTTCTCTTTAATATGTTGAATGTCCTGTGCTTTGCTAACCGCCTCCGGATGTCCTTCCGGATAACAAGCGCCGCCAATACACATTTCCGGTGCAATTTGTTTGATATAACGCACTAATTCAACTGCATAATGAAATTGATCAGGCAATGGGAATTCAGCGTCTGCCGGAATGTCTCCTCGAAGTGCCAATACATTTTCAATCCCGGCCTCCTGCATACACTCCAACTGTTTTTTTACAGTTTCTTTGGTAGAGGAAACGCAGGTTAAGTGTGCCATAGATGGTACATCATATTCCGCCTTAATTTCCTGTGCAAGCTGTACAGTGTATGCACTGGTGCCGCCACCCGCACCATATGTAACGCTCATAAAGTCCGGATGTAATGCGGCAATTGCGCGCACCGACTGACTTACTTGTTCTACTGCTGTATCCTTTTTCGGTGGAAAAACCTCTAATGATAATGTCACTTTATCTTCCTGCAATAATTGTGTAATCTTCATTTGCTCCTCCTGTTATTTCTCTCCATGTTGTTTGCGGTATGCATGATCAGCATAACCATTTTGGACAGCTCAATCCCTCATGATCATCACAGGCATTTTAGGCAGCTCAACCTCTCATGATCATCACGGTCATTTTTGACATCCAAGATTCAACACCGAATCTGATCGCGTCCATTTTCTTTTGCTTCGTATAGTTTTTGATCTGCGCAACGAAGAATATCGTCAATTTCATCTTCTGCTTTTACAGAAACAAGACCCATGCTCATTGTCACTCGAATCTGCTGCTCCTGATATGTAATCGTCTGATTACGAAGCGTATCCAATATGCTTTGCAATATGTGTTCAGCCTGCTCTATTGTGTGACTTTCTATAACGATCAAAAACTCTTCTCCACCCCAGCGGCACACAAAACCATTTGCTAATAATTGTTCCTTTAAGACTCTGGCAACGTGAATAAGCACTTCATCACCGGCTTCATGCCCATAATTATCATTTACTTTCTTGAAAAAGTCGATGTCTCCAATTGCCACACAATACTTTATGCCGCTTATCTGCATTTGCGCTTTCATTTTAAGTAAATTTTTGTCGCCATAACGACGATTGTATAATTGTGTCATTTCGTCATATTCCACCTGCCGGCGAATAGACTCCTGCATCTTTTTGCCGCTGCGCGCCAGATCGCCGATTTCATCTTCTACTTTAAGCAAACCTGCCGGCATCTCTGCTTCAAAATCATCTTTGGTCAACTTTTTCATAAACTGCTGCAATATGCGTATTCGTTTTGTCAATATGCGTGTATACGAAATGCTGATCGCACCGATCACAAAGATTGCGGCGATACTCAATAGCAAAATCGGGCGAACTGCCATCCGAATATTTTTTTCAATATCGGTTGCTTTCCTGCATACGCCTACCATTCCAAAGCAGGTGCCATCTTCCAAAAAAATCGGCTCATAGTAAGCAAAATACCGCTCATCTCCTACATTTGTCGTACTGCGATAAAAATGCGCTTTTTTCTTTTTCAAAACATCTTTCGTAATCACCGAAGAAACTGCTGTATTGATAAATAAACGTCCTTTGCTATCCCGAAGCGTTGTCTGCAAACGTACATCCTGACAAAAAAGTGTCACTTCCACACCCATAATTTCTTTCATGTTATCAATAAATTCCGTGTCTTTTGTAATATCTTTTCCGCCTTTATAAATATGATAATTTCCTTTTACATCTTTATTCAACGAAAACTCACCTGGATAATTCTCGTCTAATATTTTTAAGATCAGTTTCGTCTGCTGCGTCATCTCTTTTCGAACATGACCTTCCATTTTGTCAGAAAATGTTTGCATGCTGACCACCATCAACACAATACCCAGCACCAAAATCGGCAACACCGCCAACGCAAGCATTTTATCTCCCAAACCATTTCCTCTAAACTCTCTCTTTGGTATCTCCATAGCCATCCTCATTTCTGTTTGCTAAACTTTAAGGATCCATATCCCCCTATTTGCTGTGCATGCTTTTTTTGCACCTATCGGAGTTTCAAAGAAACTCCTAAGATAAACTCGTCAGAGTTTATTATATCATATAACCACACTTCTTTCAGAGCTTTTTCTCGCATTACATCCTATTTCCCAACAAATATTTTCCATTTTAGTAGTGTCTTTTTACCCAATTTTCCTTATAATATATCCATACATACAACTCTAAGATCTGTACAACGCAAACTTCCCACACAGTGGCTGTTCACTAAAGCCCCATAATAAGTATTACGGGACACGGAAATGTAAATTAGTGTGTGAAGTTTGCGTTAGGAATATTTTTTGAAGGAGGTTTAAGTCATGAAGACTCGTGAAGAAGTTTTAGCATATGGGTTATCCTTTCCTTATACGTATCAGGATGCCCCATTTCGCGATACCAACTGGCAGTTGGTTCGAGTTCACGGCAGCAAAAAAGTGTTTCTGTGGACTTATGAAAAGGACAGGCAAATACGGATCAATATCAAAGTCGATCCGGAATGGCGCGACTTTTGGCGCAATGCCTACGATGCTGTACTGCCCGGTTACCACCAAAACAAAGAGCATTGGAACACGGTTATCTTAGATGGTTCTGTTCCAGATGACACGCTCAAACAAATGATTAGCGAAAGTTATGATCTGGTAGCTGACAGTCCGACCAAACGAATCTACGATGCTGTCAAGCAAATCCCACGAGGAAAGGTCGCAACCTACGGAAAAGTTGCGGAGCTTGCCGGCAATCCACGCATGGCACGTGCAGTCGGCAATGCGCTGCACCACAATCCGGATCCGGAGCATATTCCGTGTTACCGTGTCGTAAATTCAAAAGGGGAATTAGCCGGAGAATTTGCATTTGGTGGTAAAGATGTGCAGACAAAAATGCTGCAAGCCGACGGCATTGAAGTTGTTGATGGACGCGTTGACCTTATAAAATATGGAATCTGACAAGCCGTAGACAAAACAAGAGCAAAGCCCACGCTTTGCTCTGCAAGAATCACTTCGTGATTCTTGTTAACATCTTGTATATTATGATTCCCTGCCAAGTTCCCAAAACATAACTGCACTTGCAGCCGCTACATTTAATGAATCCACACCATGTGACATCGGAATCCGTACTGTATAGTCGCATTGCTCGATCGTACTTTTCGCAAGTCCTTCCCCTTCCGTTCCTAAAATAATGGCAAGCTTTTCTTCCTGCCGCAAACTTGGATGATCAATCGAAACAGAATCATCACATAATGCCATTGCTGCAGTTTTGAACCTCAATTGCCGCAAGAGTTCTACATATTGCTCATCATTTGGCAAAAATGTCCACGGAACCTGAAACACCGTTCCCATACTTACTCGAATTGCACGACGATACAATGGATCACTGCAAGCCGATGTAAGTAGTACAGCATCCATATTCAATGCTGCCGCCGAGCGAAAGATTGCTCCAACATTTGTCGGATTCACAACATTTTCAAGCACAGCGATCCGTCTCGCCTGTCGACAGGCTTCCTCGACAGACGGCAATTCTCCGCGGTACATGGCACACAACATACCGCGCGTGAGCTGAAAGCCGGTGATCTGCGTCAACACTTCAAACGGCGCCGTATACACTGGAATGTCTCCACATCGTTCAATAATTTTGCGCCCTTGTTTGTCAAAGTGCGCATCTTCCATAAGAAGAGAAATCGGTTCGTACCCGGCATCAAGCGCCCTCTCTATCACAATAGGACTCTCCGCAATAAAGATTCCCGGCTGATGCGCCGGGCGAAATTTCAACTGTGCCTCCCGCTCTCTGACATAAATATCCAGCTCCGGATAGGTTATGTTTTGTATTTTGATTCTATTCTGTACTGCCATACAAATTATCTCCCCATATATCCGCACTCCGTTTTCACCGGATGATCTTTTCCTGAAATATATTGCGCGCGAAATGCCATATTGCATTCACGAAGCTCCATTTTTCCTTCGATGTAAGGTTCGTACATTTTTAAAATTCCTGCAGAGCAGCCGTCGCATCCACCGGCATCGTCTCCGACAGATTCTTCGATAATAGCCATTCTTTCTTCCTTGGTCGTGTCTTTTATCAACAAACTTTTCATTGCGATTTCTCCCTTCGTTCTTAGGTATTTCATTTACGGACTTACACTATACAAAGCCCGTTTCGCATTAAAATTATCTTAACGGTACCATCCTTTTATGTCAATGCATTGAATCACAAAAACAATTTGACTTTTTGATTTGATATTATTATGATAGAAACTGTTTGAATTATAACTTTTCACAAAAAATGTGACCGACTGTGAAAAATACAACTGATACTGTATTTTATTGCAATGAACGCTCAGAAATGGAGGTTAATATGGAACAATCATTTCATTATCAGCTGATGGCAGTTCAATCTTTAGTACAAAAAAAGATTTTAGAGCAGCTTAGCGATACCAATCTGACGATTGGACAGCCAAAAGTTTTAGAATATCTGGGGCATCATGACGGCATGAGCCAAAAAGATATCGCACGAGCTTGTCACATTGAACCCGGATCAATGACTTCCATTCTGAATCGAATGGAAGATAAAAACTTGATTGAACGCAAAATGCTTCACGGAAACCGCCGCAGTCTTTATGTATTTTTGACACCTTATGGCAAAGAAATGTGGCAGCACGTGGAACAGGCATTTGCACAAATTGAGCAGGAAATTTGGAAAGATATCTCTGTCACTGCGCAGAAAGAATTTATGGAAACTTTGCAACAGATTTACAATAATCTGTCAACAAAATAAAAAATGAAAAGAGAAACAATTAACAAAATCCCTTGTTTTAAGAGAAAAAAGACTTGACTATGTAGGGAGGATTATCATGGATAAACTAAAACGTTATATTATATTTTTAATAGGACTTTTTATCAATTCATTGGGCGTAAGTCTAATTACGAAAGCCGCACTTGGCACTTCTCCAATCTCTTCCATTCCCTATGTATTGAGCCTAATTTTTCCTTTTACATTAGGACAATTTACCATCTATTTCAGTGTCCTATTGGTCGTGTTACAGTTGCTTATACTCCGCCGAAAGTTTAAGGTCGAGCATTTGCTGCAAATACCAATCTCTATAGCTTTTGGCTATTTTATTGACCTGACAATGGAAATGTTATCTTTTGTCAATCCGCAATTGTGTCATCGTCGGCAGAGCAGCCGATTATGTGCTTCGCGAAGATCCAAATTGTTTGAAAATCTTTCTTCATGCAGATGCAAACGCCAAAATTCAGCGTATTAAAGAAAGAGAACAACTTTCTGAGAAAGAAGCTGAGAAAAAAATAGCTCATGAAGAGAAACTGCGTGCTGCCAACTACCACTATTACACACATCGCATGTGGGGTCATGCCGGCAATTACGATCTCACTCTGGATACAGCAATTGGTATTGATCACATCGAACAGATCGTACGAATAATGTTGTCCAATGAATAACAAACGAATTCATAGTCATTGCGATTACATGTCACCCGATGATTTTGAAAGGCTGTATCAACAAGCAAAATGATTTTATTTCTGCGAATACACAACTGCAAAGTATTTCACTTTATTTCTGCGAATACGCAACCACAACTCTAAAAAAAGTGTCTTTATAAGTAGAGGAAGCAAATTACATTTGATATTGGCTATATTGTGCCGCAGGCGTCACAAAGCAGCCTTGATTGCAGATGCTAAAAATGTGAATATAATTCGCATAAATATTTAGCTCGCAATTCCTTCGACGCAAAAATCGTCTGCGGAATGGAGATTTTTATGGAAGAAAAACAGATCATAGCAATGCTATGGAAGCGGGATGAATACGGATTAAAGCTGCTTCAGGAACAATATTCTGCAAAGCTTATGACATTGGCATGCAACTTTGTTTCTGTAGAGGACGCAGAAGAATGTGTAAACGATGTGCTACTTGCAGTATGGCACAGTATCCCACCAAAGAAACCAGATAATTTATTCGCATACACTGCACGAATCTGTCGGAATAAGGCACTAAATAAGATTCGAAGTAAAGAGCGTCAAAAGCGCAAAGCGGAAGTCATAGAATTATCTAATGAACTCCAAAATATCATCCCAAATAAAGTGGACGAAGAAAGTTTACTGACGGAATTGATTAATGATTTCCTGGCTGTTGAACAAGCACAAGACCGCTATCTCTTTGTACATCGTTATTGGTTTGGGGAGTCTATTGCTGAATTATCTGAGCGAACCGGTTATGGAGCGAGTAAAGTCAAAAGCAAATTATTTCGTACCAGGAAGCGACTTAAACATTATTTGGAAGGGAGATATCGCCTATGAAGAATAAAAACTATTTTGAGAAGAAGGAGCTTGTGAGTGATCACCAACTTTATAAAGAGAAAAAGCTTGCGAGAGATAACCAACTTTGTAAAGAGAAGAAACTTGCGAGAGATAACCAAATTCGCAAGAAAAAAGAGCTTGTGAGTGATAAGATATATTTGGAATGTCTTGCCAACATAGAAGACCGTTTTTTATTAGAATCATGGGAAGAGTGTACTTCTAAAAGGAAATCGAAGCATCAATTTCCCAAAGTTGCTGCAGTTATCCTTGTCATTCTATTGGCTATGGGTTCTACCGCATATGCAACACGGAAATATGGAATGTGGATGAGTAAGCATCATTCTAAATACGGGGAATCAGAATACACTATAAATTGGAAAGCACAGGAAGTAGACCCAAATTCCCTTCAAGGCAGTTTTGACAGCATGAAAAAGGCTCTTGTTGAAAAATATCATCAAGATAACTTGACCGAAGAAATGCCGGATTCCGGTGCAATGCCGGGTTATTATGAACAAACTTTTTCATCTACCGAAGATGCCATCGATTTTTCCGGATATAATAAATGGGTGGCCGCCAACTGGAAATATCGCCCCAATGACAAAGTCACGCTCACATTAGAAGCAACTATAGGAGAAAACGACTACACTTTAGATACTCTTTGCATCGAAACCTCGTACGAAATTGACCACATTCGTCTCGAAGAAAATAAAGAGCTATATTTCAAAGGTGGAAATGCAACCCCAGGGCAAATGGGAACTATATCAGATGATGTAACTGCCAAAACGAAGCAGACCAGATTAAAATCAAAGCAGGGTGATGAATGGCTGATTGTCGATAGCAGCAACCTAAACGGTAAGTTCCCTTATTATAACAAATGTGCTTATCTTTTCCATGATGGTGCTTTGTATGATCTGTACATGGTTTGGAACATCAATGGCATGGATAAAAATCAAATTGCAAAGGGCAAAAAAAGAATGGATTCTCTGATGAACGAGTGGATCAACGCTTTTCATTTTTAATTCATTCGATGATCAAGCTATTAAAATTTCATTTGCAACAATATATTTAATGAAATAAGCCGCCTTAAAGATGCATCCTATTCCATCCAAAGTTGGATCGACGGCGAAGATGCTGAAACAGATCATGTTGGGCTATTCCGATACCGAGCAGTATATATATGTCTTGGAAGCGGGACGTATTCTTCGCAAGATCCACTCCATTCCTGCTCCTGCAACACAGGAGGATTGGGAAATCCGTTTTAACCGCATTGTGTGGTGTGCTCAGAAAGCCCCTCTCTTTGCTTCCGGCATTGTGAACGGATACTTTGATGATAACGTACCTATGGGGCTTTGGAGATTGCTTGCGCTTTACATTTCAAGCAATACTCTCTCGTCTATATATTCCTCCATTGTAAAGACGTTTTCACGTTCAATCAAATCCTCTATGTAATCAAAATACCCTGTAATAGCACGTTCCAATTGACGAATCTGTTTTTCGTCCAAATAGTTTTTTTTGCAATCGGTGTATCAGATTTGAGAATACGACCATCGGGAGCATTTTTCCATGTGGTCAAGCCCATATTTTCCGAGTTGTGGTCAGCTTGATTATAGACGATTTCAGCCGCTGTTTTACCGGTAATGGCATAGTGGAATTTATTCTGTATGGTGGCATAAAAATGATATGCGGTATCGGAATCTCTATCATAATCAATGCTGCACCCGGCAAATATATCAGTTATCTGTTGCTGTATTCTACGTTCGCTGGCACGGATGGAACGAACTCTTTCCAGCAATTCACGAAAATAGTCTTTTCCAAAAGCTGTTTTATCCTGCATTGCTCCGTGCTGAGTTGTTATTGCAATTTTTGCAACAATCATTTCCTCATCCAGCTCACCGGATTCAAAAATCTTTGCTAAATGGCGGCTGATCCCTTTTTTTACAAAATCAATCTTATCAAATAGAAAGAAGTAAGAAAGATATTTTTTCGTGGTCATGCTTTCCTCTTTGATGAAATGGTTTTTCAGCAAATACACCGCATGGCAGGTAATAAAGCCCGGTGTGGTAGGAAGTGCGGTCATAAAGCCAAGCAGTCCGTAACAGGTAACAAAATCCATAATGGCATTTTGTTACTGTTCCTTCGTATTCTTTTTATCCATGCACATCAGTCCGAGGTTTACCCCGCCTTTAATACCATCTGCTCCGAATTCTTTAGCGGATTATAAAGAGACACTTTTGCATCCGGTGAAGGTATGATGTACAACGTACCTTCTTTATCTTCCTTCCATTCATATTTGTCATATCGTACCCAATTGGAGCTGGTTTTCTGGAATAGGTTACTCATAAAAGCCTCCAATCTGTCTGTCCCAAAATGTAATCTGTATTATCAAAAATATATTACTACCATACCAAGGCTGTCTTATAAGGTCAAATAGTATTTGCGATTTCTTTCATTTTCTTATTCTTTTTACTCTTTCATCTTGATCAAAAAAATTAAGGAGACTATATCACAACAACACAAAAAATAAAACAAGCTTCAATTACAGATCTCATACCACTTTATAACAAATATTTTTGTACTAGTTGTTCTATAATTTGGGAATTTAACAATGTCTGTTCTGTCTCAAAGGTTGCTATTAGACGTTCCCCTAAATAGATACCGTTTTTTTGATATGACTCTAACTTTTTTACTGCTGTCTTAGCATAATCTGATTTATCCATCATACCTTCATGTTCCCAATAAATTTCCTCCCCTGTTTTCCTTGATAAAAAAGTAAAATCCGGATATACCGTACCATATCCTTTCAGAAATAATGGTTTTTCATATTTATATATAATATTGTTTCGATAAAAATAATCTGCAAGAATTTTCTCTGATTTTGATCTGACTCGCTCCCCTTTTTCTGTAATAATTACTGCCGTTCCCTCATAAAATTCTTTTCCTTGATATGTTTCTCCATCCCACTGTGCCAACTTCTGCTCCCATGTTGGCTCAATGGGCATCACTAGCAATTGTCTTTCCTTATGTAATTTGTCGTAAATTTGCTCAATTTCATCATCAGAATAATCTCGCGTGATCTTCTTAACCTGTTTAAGTCTTATTTCAGCTTTCTTCAAGATTGATTGATTATATTTCTTTTAGGCAAGTTGTCTTACTAACTCCATGTCATTGCTTGAAATATAAGTCCCGTTACGATTTGTCGTGCAATGATAATATCGAATTCTATACTTATCTTTTGATACACGCAAGCATCCATCCGGGGACGACTTCAATTCTTCTTCTGCCTTACTACAAATAGTTTCCAAATACTGTTGTTCCTTTAGTAACATACTCTTTAATCCCTTCATAAATCTACTCCTTCCATATTTCACAATTGACTGCTTTGATGGTTTTGGCGATTCCAGCTTGCTTTTATCGCCTTATTGGGTGACTGCTTTTACGGTTTTGGTGATTTCAGCTTGCTTTTATTACCTTATTGGGTGACTGCTTTTACGGTTTTGGCGATTCCAGCTTGCTTTATTGCCTTATTGGGTGACTGCTTTTACGGTTTTGGTGATTTCAGCTTGCTTTTATTGCCTTATTGGGTGACTGCTTTTACGGTTTTGGCGATT
>ERZ780190.1569-NODE-1569-length-20044-cov-3.334434_pt1 | contig 20044 bp, 14 predicted proteins | sample MGYA00510980_ERZ780190 | MGnify/ENA primary metagenome ERZ780190 (study PRJEB29588, sample SAMEA1972188) | human gut metagenome | biome: human gut; feature: human-associated habitat; material: faeces | place: Denmark | collected 2008/2010 ... | reverse complement strand
TGGCAGCTCCTCCACCGTTAGTCGAATCCTCTACTACCAGACAGTCCTCCGGCTCCATTCCCAGTTTCTCTGCCGTTACAAGGAAAGTATCCGGTGCCGGTTTTGGATGCTCTACATAATCTCCACTCATGACCACTGTAAAATATTTCTCCATATCCAGAGACTTTAATGCATCTTTGATCGCATAAGCCGGAGAGGAAGACGCTACTGCAAGCAGATATCCTTCGTCTTTTAACTGCTTCAATGCTTCTTTAATTCCCGGCATCTCCGGAAATCCTTCTGCCTCTGTAATCTGCGCTTTTTTCTCTTTCATGAGCGCATTCATCTTATCCACATCATCAAAAACCGGCCCATAATTCTCATTGATCAAATCCATGAAGAATCCACGGGTAGAACCGATACACGGAAGGTAAACCTCATAGTCAAGATCGATTCCGTTCTTCTCTTTTAAAATTTCTTTCCAGCAACGATAGTGTAATGGTTCTGTGTTGATCAGAACACCGTCCATATCAAAAATAATCGCTTTTAATGTTCGCATTGTATAGAACACCTCCCCGTAAATTCGCTATTGAACCTTTATTATAGCAGAAAAATCATTGTGCCACAATCTCAGTCATGGTATAATTATAAAGGTGATTTATATATATGCCCCCGAGGAAATAGAGAAAGGACGAGAGAAGATGGCAGTGATCAGACCGTTTTGTGCAGTGCGCCCGGCAGTAGAATATGCCGATAAAGTAGCCGCATTGCCATATGATGTATATAATCGTGCAGAAGCGAAGAAGGAAGTGGAGAGAGAACCGTTATCCTTTTTGGCGATAGACCGCGCAGAGACACAATTTGAGGATAGTGTATCCGTATATGCACCTGAGGTGTATGCCAAGGCAAAGGAACTGTTCGAGGAACGTATCTCTCAGGGGATTTTTATAGAGGATAAGCAAAGTGCTTACTATATTTATCAGTTGGAGATGAATGGACGCACTCAGACGGGTATTGCAGCGTGTGCCAGTGTAGACGATTATCTGGATGGCACGATCAAGAAGCATGAAAATACAAGAGAAGAGAAGGAACAGGATCGTATTCGGCATGTAGACACTTTGTCTGCACAGACCGGACCGATCTTTTTGACATATCGTTCCCAGGCAACGATCAACCAATTGGTGTCTAAGATCATGGAAACGCAGGAACCGTTGTACGATTTTACGGCAGCGGATGGTATTGCGCACCGTATGTGGAAGGTGACAGAAGAAGCGGTTACCACATTACAGGAGGCTTTTGCCGGAATACAGGAGATTTATATTGCAGATGGGCATCATCGTGCAGCATCCGCAGTCAAAGTCGGCTTGAAACGCCGTAAAGAACATCCGGATTATGATGGAACAGAAGAGTTTAATTATTTCCTTTCCGTACTATTTCCGGACGATCAGTTAATGATCATGGATTATAACCGCTGTGTGAAAGATTTGCATGGACTTACGAAAGAAGCATTTTTGAAGGCTGTGGAAGAGTGCTTTGATGTTACTGTCTTGGATGGTGCGAAGCATCCGCAGGCAAAGGGACAGATCACCATGTATTTGGAAAATCGCTGGTATTTGCTGCAGGCAAAGCAGGAACTGCTTGCTATCACGGATCCGGTTGCCGCATTGGATGTGTCATTGCTACAGGAATATCTGTTAAAACCGGTGCTTGGTATCGAGGATCCAAGGACAGATGAGCGTATTGATTTCATTGGAGGAATCCGAGGCTTGGAGGAATTGGAACGTCGTGTGCAGACGGACATGACGGTCGCATTTGCGATGTATCCGACTTCGATCGGAGAGCTGTTTGCTGTGGCTGACGCGGGGCTGCTTATGCCGCCGAAGTCGACTTGGTTCGAGCCAAAGCTTCGCAGCGGATTGTTGATGCACCGTATTTGATCCGGCCTAAAATCAATGTTTGCGGCTCGAACAGAGCCATGGAGATTTGCATATGAAAGAATTTTTTTCTATTGAAGGACCGTTTATGCAGTTTTTTGGAAAACTGTGGGATATTATATTATTAAGTGTTGTATTTTGTGTGTGCAGTATTCCGATCATTACGTTTGGGATGAATTGTATTGCACTGTATTATACGGTTGTAAAGGTGGTTCTGCCCGGGGAGAGACATGCTGTGCGGACGTTTTTAAAAATGGTTCCCCGCAATGCAAGACAGGGACTGCCGCTTGGAATATTGTTTGAAATAATTATCGCTGTTTTAACGTATTCGCTTATAGTGATCCTGCATAACGATATGGGAGCACTCGGTGTGTTTTTTGGTGTTGTGTTTGTTATGTTGTTTATGATCGTGTTAGTAGTTATGGCGTATGCATTTCCAATGTCTGCACGTTTTGAAAATACAATCGGAGAAATTGTTGCTAACAGTGCTTTTATGGCATTGGAACACTGGAAAGAGACAACATCTTTGCTGATCCTGCAGGCGGCATTTCTTGTGGGAATGATATTGATTGTGTATATTCCACCGATCATACTGATCTTGCCGGGAGCAATTATGTGGATGCAGGCAAAATTGTTGGAGCCGGTGTTTGACAGCTACTTAAAAGAGGGGGGAGCAAATCATGAAACAGAGACTATATGATCTGATGGACTGGGAAGCCATTGAAGCAATCGTTTATTCGGAAGAGGATCATCCTCAGCGCGTACTCGGACCGCAGAAGGTAAAGGGCGGTATTTTAGTACAGGTATTTGTGCCGGGAGCAGTTAAGGCAAAGCTTCGTCTTAAAAGTACAGGTAGAAATTATACAATGGATCAGTCAGACGATGCAGGCATGTTTGCAGTTCTTTTGCCGGGAAAGACAATCACAGAATATACGATCATTGCTTCCTATGAAGATGGTTCTAAAGTGGAGTTAGAGGATCCGTATCTATATCAGGATTTATTCGGGGCGAATCACATTGAGCGTTTTGAAAAGGGGATTCACCGGGAAATATATCGTTATATGGGTGCGCATCCGGCTGCAGTACGCGGCTGTATGGATGACACAGACATTCTTTGGGATGTAACGGAAGATGCCGTGAAAGACGATGCAGCACTGTTATATGGAACACACTTTGCGGTGTGGGCACCGAATGCAATGCGTGTCAGTGTTGTTGGGGATTTTAACGGCTGGGATGGCAGAAGACATCCTATGATGCGTCAGGGAGATTCCGGTGTATTTTCGCTTTTTATTCCGGGGATCGGACCGGGTGAATTATATAAATATGAGATTAAATCAGCACCGCAGAAAGTGACGATGAAGACAGATCCATATGGGTTTGCCTGTGAAAAGAGGCCGGCTAATGCCAGCATTGTGACGAATCTGCAGGAGTACCGCTGGAACGATGATAAATGGCTTGCAAAGCGTTCTAAAAGGGATTACACCAAGGAGCCTATGAATATCTATGAAGTTCATTTGGGATCTTGGAAAAGGCAGCAGGGAACTGAAGATGGATTTGTCAATTACCGGGAGCTGGCACGACAGCTTGTGCAGTATGTTCAGGAAATGGGATATACGCATGTGGAGTTACTGCCGGTCATGGAGCATCCATTAGACGAGTCTTGGGGTTATCAGGTGACTTCGTATTATGCACCGACTTCCAGACATGGTTCGCCGCAGGATTTTATGTATTTTATGGATACGATGCATCAGGCCGGGATCGGTGTTATTTTGGACTGGGTACCGGCACATTTTCCAAAAGACGAGAATGGACTGGCGAGGTTTGATGGAACTTGTCTGTATGAGCATGCGGATCCGAGACAGGGAGAGCATCCACATTGGGGGACATTGATCTACAATTATGGAAGACCGGAAGTTGCTAATTTCCTGACGGCCAATGCATTGTTTTGGATCGAGCAGTATCATGCAGATGGAATCCGTATGGACGCTGTAGCATCAATGTTGTATCTGGACTATGGCAAACAGGACGGGGAATGGGTTGCTAATATGTACGGCGGCAATGAGAATCTTGAGGCAATAGCCTTTTTGAGGGATTTAAGCGATGTGATGCATGAGAGAAACAAAGGTGCATTACTGATTGCAGAGGAATCGACGGCATGGCCGAAAGTGACAGAGCCTTCGACAGTTGACGGTTTAGGGTTTGATCTGAAATGGAATATGGGCTGGATGAATGATTTTACAACGTATATGCAGACGGACCCGCTGTTTCGCAAGGGCCGACACGGCATGCTTACGTTTAGTATGATCTATGCATACAGCGAAAAGTTTGTGCTTGTATTCTCGCACGATGAAGTGGTGCATCTGAAAGGCTCTATGTTTGCAAAAATGCCTGGTGAGCCGGAAGAAAAATATGCGAATCTTCGCGTGGCGTACGGTTTTATGATGGCACATCCCGGCAAGAAGCTGCTCTTTATGGGGCAGGAGTTTGCACAGGAGACCGAATGGAATGAGAAGCAGGAATTGCCTTGGGAGCAGGCAGAGGAGCCGGATCACAGGGCATTGCAGCAATATGTAAAGGCATTGAATACGTTTTATCAAGAGCATCCGGCTTGGTACGAGACGGATTTTGATGCAGAGGGTTTTGAATGGCTTAGCAGTATGGATGCCGATCACAGTATTATTACCTTTATGCGGTATGATGCGAAGAAAGAGGAGCGGCTTCTGGTGGTGTGTAATTTCACTCCGGTTACGTATGAGAATTTTAAGATTGGAGTGCCTGTTGCCGGAAAATATAAGGAAATCTTTAATAGCGATCAAATTTCCTTTGGTGGAACAGGTTGCATTAACGCAAGGCAAAAGAGTGCGAAGAAGATACCTTGGGATGGCAGGGAGTATTCGCTGACGATTTCCGTGCCGCCGTTAGGAATGAGCGTATATCGCTGTGTGCCGACTGACACGACGACAGCGACCGTTCCGTCGAAACGTGGAAGTGCTAGAACAGGAAAAACAGTAAAAAAGAGGAAATAAATGATGTTGTATGGTAAAATGGGAATAGGCATGATGGAACTGCAAAATGCAATGCTTGCAGTGCAGGATAATACAACCGTCAAAGAGCTGACCAAGGTAATGGGGGATGACTCTGTTTCCAATGAAAAAAAGACCAGCTTTTTATTACAGTATTTATTAGATCAGCGAGAGCCGCTGCTTCGCTTCGGTCAGACGTTGCTGATCGCTTTGATCGTGTTTGTGATCGGTCGTAAAATGGTGAAGCTGTTACTTCGTTTTACGGATCGCTGGATGGAGCGGCGCAATGTAGAGGTTAGTGTCCGCAAGTTTGTGATGTCATTAGCCGGCGTTATCTATAATGTACTATTGATCTTTGTGGTTGCAGGTATTCTTGGCGTAGGAACCAGCTCTATTGTGGCTATGGTCGGATCGGCAGGATTGGCGATCGGCCTTGCTCTGCAGGGCAGTTTGGCCAATTTGGCGGGTGGGGTTTTGATCTTACTCCTCAAGCCGTTTCAGGTTGGAGATTATATTATTACGCCACAATCGGAGGGAACCGTACAGAGTATTGATATTTTTTACACACGATTGACGACAACGGATAATCGGGTGATCGTGATACCGAATGGAACGATTTCTAATTCGGATATTACCAATACAACGAAGCAGGATAGGCGTTTGCTTGTTTTGGAGTTCTCTGTCAGTTATGATGCAGATGTTGCATTGATCCGAGACATTTTACTCAAAGAGATGAAACACAGGAGTGACATTTTGGTGAAAGAGCCAATGAGAGTTGTTGTGACCAGATTAAACCCTGTGAAACTGCGGATGAATGCAAAATGCTGGGTGGAAACATCAAAATATTGGGATGTTTATTATGATATGTTGGAGAGGATCAAAACATTGTTACAGGAACAAAACATCTCCATAGGATAAGAAATTAGCAGAAATAAGAGGTGACGATAATGATCAAGTTTTATCGAACAGATGACCGTAAAATTCATGAGGAGGGTGGAATTGTTCCGGGAGGCTGGATTGATATGGTTAATCCAACAGTAGCAGAGGGTGAGTTGATTGCCAAAAGACTGCAAATTGATATTCAAGATCTGTTGGCTGCTTTGGATGAGGAAGAAAGTTCTCGTGTGGAATTGGAGGATGGATATACGTTAATTCTGGTGGATATTCCAACAATTGAGATTCGTCATGATAAAGAAGCATATACGACAATCCCACTGGGTATTATCTTGACGCAGGATATTATCATCACCATTTGTACAGAGGAAACTCCGGTGCTGCAAGCGTTTGTCAATGGTCGCGTGAAAGAATTCAGTACCAAGAAGAAAATGCGTTTTGTGTATCAGATCCTGTTCCGTGTGGCTGCGTTATATCAGAATGACCTTCGTGTCATTGATAAGAAACGAACCGAGATTGAGGAACGCATTGATGATGATACCGAAGACGTAGATCTGATCGATCTGCATGCATTAGAATCAACATTGGTTTACTTTGCGACATCTTTGCGTGCAAATGGTGTTGTCTTAGATCGCTTGACACGTTATAAGCGATTGGAACAGTATCCGGATGACACGGATCTGTTAGATGATGTCATTGTCGAGAACCGGCAGGCGATCGAAATGACAACGATATATAGAGATATTATCAACGGAACGCGTGAGCTGATGTCCTCTGTGCTTGATAATCGTTTGAATAATGTCATGAAAATACTGACGATTGTAACACTGGTTATGGGTATTCCGACTCTGATCTCAGGAATTTATGGTATGAATGTTTCCAGTAAGTGGATGCCGTTAGCAGATACGCCGCATGGTTTTTCCATTATCTGTCTGCTCATCGTGTTTATTTGTATGATTGCAATGTTCTTATTAAAGAAAAAGAAAATGTTTTAGCCGGTTAGGCTTACATGACAGTAATGTATCAGGCTACGTTACGAGCATTTTCCTATCAATTAATAAAAGGTATGCTCTGTAGAAAAGAGCATACCTTTTTACGTTCTGGAATAGGAAATTGCTGTTGTGTAGCGTGACATCGCCAAGAATTGCCACCCTGTACAATTTATTCTTCAGCGAGATAAGCTTCATATTTGGCGATCACTTCTTTCATAGCCTGTGGTCCCGGAGCACCGATCGTATTACGCTTAGCAACACAGGTTTCCATGCTGATCGCATCATAAATATCTTCTTCGAATACCGGGCTGATCGCCTTATACTCTTCCAAAGACATCTGACCCAGTGAAATATTCTTGTCAATGCAGTACAAAACGAGCTGTCCGACAATGCCGTGTGCATCGCGGAATGGAACACCATGATTTACCAAATAATCCGCTGCGTCAGTCGCATTTGTAAATCCACCCTCAGCGCTTGCACGCATACGGTCTTTGCGGAAGGTGATCGTGTCTAGCATACCGTTAAATAATACGATACATCCTTTCGTGGTATCAATGGCATCAAAGACAAATTCCTTATCTTCCTGCATATCTTTGTTGTAGGCCAAAGACAGTCCCTTCATCGTAGTCAACAGAGAGATAAGAGAACCGTATACACGACCTGTCTTACCGCGGACAAGTTCTGCAATGTCCGGATTCTTCTTCTGTGGCATGATACTGCTTCCGGTAGAATAGGAGTCATCAATATCAATGAACTGATATTCGTTCGTGTTCCAAATGATGATCTCTTCGCAGAAACGGCTCAAATGCATCATAATGATGGACATTGCTGCACTAAATTCGATCAGATAATCACGGTCAGATACAGAATCCATACTGTTTAATGTTGGACCGGTAAATCCAAGCAATTCTGCGGTGCGTTCACGATTGAGCGGATAGGTTGTTCCGGCAAGTGCACCGGAGCCGAGAGGGCAGTAATTCATGCGCTTATGAATATCCTGCAGACGGGAACGGTCACGGTAGAACATTTCGAAATAAGCACCCATATGATGTGCTAAGGTGATCGGCTGTGCTTTCTGCAAATGAGTAAAGCCCGGCATGATCGTATCAATATTTTCCTTCATGATCTTTAACAGGCTTTGCAATAAACCGAACAACAGGTGCTCCATTTCCTTGATCTCTTTGCGGGTATATAATTTCATATCCAAAGCAACCTGATCGTTACGGCTGCGTCCGGTGTGCAGGCGTTTGCCGGCATCGCCAATGCGCTCGATCAAATGTGCCTCCACAAAACTATGAATATCTTCGTGCTCTTCGGTAAAAACAAGTTTGCCATCACGAATATCATCGCGGATCGACTGCAGACCTCCGATGATCGCTTCTTTGTCTTCGTTGGTCAAAATTCCCTGCTCAGCTAACATTGTGACGTGTGCAATGCTGCCTTCAATATCTTCCTCATAAAACTTCTGGTCAAAAGAAAGAGAAGCATTAAAGTTATGTACTAATTGATTGGTTTCTTTCGTGAAGCGTCCGCCCCAAAGTTTCATAGTGGTAATCCTCCATTTTATGTAGTAAATTATGCTTTACGGTGAAATGTGCTTTACATAGTTAAATCTGCAGAAACAATGGAAGAAAAACATTCTGCCATCCGGTTACTGCAGATTTAACGGTAATTTTTACGCTTAGTTGTTAAAATTAGTCCTCTGCTTCTGGTGTTGTATCTGAGAACTCAATAAAGTCATCATCAAAATTGTCACCAAAATCATCCGCATCAAAGTCATCCAGATAATCGCGTTCCAGATGGCGGAAAACAGCATAAGCAATAGTTGCAACTGCTGCAACTGCGCCTATGATAGCGAGTGCAATGATGATGCCGTTTTTGTTTTTCTCCTCTAACTCTTTCTTGTGGAGAAGTTCGTTGATCTTTGCTGTATTCATTAATTCTTCGAGCTTATTTGACATAGCGCCACATCCTTTCCCTGATTGGTCAATTGTTATACGAATAGTATAACACATCACACGTGCAATATCTATATTTTTTTAAGTTTCGCAAAGGAAGCCATCATGCGCCTGGTTGAGCCATTATCGAAGTCGACAGTCACTTCGTGATCCCCATTTTTTTCCTTGAGAGCAATTACGGTTCCCTCACCAAATTTTTTGTGTTTGATGCGGTCACCCTCACCGTAGGACAGTGTGCCGGATGTGGTCTTGCCGCTATTTCCCTTGTCAAATATCGAGCTGTCCCGCAGAGAGGATCCTTTGGAGCGATAAATATCTCCAGCCTGGGAAGAGCTTCCGATCCCTTTGCGGATCAATGGATTGCCGGCAAACAGGTCAGCTCCGGAACTGCGTCTGACTGCCTGTTTGGCACTTCGTTCTGCCATAGGATCCCAAGTAGATGACGCATTTGTGCGTACATTTGGAAGTTCGTTCATGCGAACCTGATGATACGACTGCCTGCGGCTTTCAGTAAAGGAATTGCCGCTAAAAGGAGAGGAAGCAGTTCGGGAACTGTCCTGAAAAGCATCTCCATTTTGCTTGAGCAGATACCGCGGGATTTCATTCAGGAATGAAGATGGACGGTTGTATTGCTGCTCACCATTGCGAAAACGGCTTCGTGCACAGCTTAGCGATAATTTCTGTTTGGCGCGGGTAATACCGACATAACATAAGCGGCGCTCTTCCTCCATTTCCTCCGGGTCATCGCCCATGACAGCAGCATATCCCGGGAAAATACCGTCTTCCATGCCGACCAGATATACATAAGGAAATTCCAATCCTTTCGCGCTATGTAATGTCATAAGTAACACCATGTTGTTGTCATCGTCTACCGTGTCAATATCTGCAACAAGAGCAACTTCCTCCAAAAATCCGCTGAGCGTTGGCTCCTCTTCACAGTTTTCTTCATAAGTGACCACTTTATTAATGAACTCTTCGATATTTTCAATACGTCCGTTGGCTTCTTCGGTATCCTCTTCCTCCAGCAGGCGGACATAACCGGTTTCTTCAATGATCTCACGGATCAGATCTTCCAAGCTATACTCGGGAGATGCTAAATGTCGCTTGAACGATTCGATCAGACTGACAAAACTGCCCAGCTTGCCGGCGCTGCGTTTGATGCCGTCAATGTATTCGTAGTTTTGCAAAGCACCGTAAAAACTGGTCTCGTGCGTGAGTGCATAGTCGGCTACCCGGTCGATCGTCGTAAGACCAATGCCGCGCTTCGGTACATTGATGATTCGTTTTACGGAAATATCATCTAAACCGTTTTCCACCGTGCGCAAATATGCCAACAGATCCTTGATCTCACGGCGCTGGTAGAAGTTTACCGCACCGACAATACGATATGGGATATTGGCCGTCACCAGTTTTTCCTCCAATACACGAGACTGTGCATTCGTACGATACAAAATGGCAAAGTCCTTGTAGTCTGCGTCGCCGGTCTGTACAGCGTAAGAGATACCGTCGGTAACAGCCTCCGCTTCTTCGTATTCATTACCATATTGTGCAAAATAGATCGGATCACCTTTTTCCTGGTCTGTCCAAAGCGCTTTATCCTTACGCATGGAGTTATGACTGATCACAGCGTTTGCCGCATCCAAAATATTTTGGGTGCTTCGATAGTTTTTCTCCAGCTTGATCACTTTAGCGTCAGGATATTCGGTCTCAAAGTTCAGGATATTATATATATTGGCACCACGGAATTTGTAGATAGACTGGTCATCGTCACCGACAACACACAGATTCTGCTCGCGTCTGCCATCTTCTCCGGTAGAGTCAGCCAACAGGCGTACAAGCTCAAATTGAGCTGTGTTAGTATCCTGATACTCATCGACCATAATATAGCGGAAACGGTTTTGGTAATAGTCCAGGATTTCCGGGTTATCCTGCAATAGCTGAATAGTCTTCACGATGAGATCATCGAAATCCAATGCATTTGAGTCGCGAAGACGTTTTTCGTATTCCCGATAAGCTCTGGCATATATTTCTTTGAGATAGTCACCGGCAGCACGGCGTTCATATTCTTCCGGAGTGATCATCTCATCTTTGGCAGATGAGATAGCACCGAGTACACTACGTTCTTTGAACTTTTTGGGGTCTAACTGCAGATATTTCAAAATATCCCGCATTAATGTCCGTTGGTCGTCTGCGTCATAGATCGTGAAACTTCTCGAATAACCGAGAGCTTCAATATGGCGGCGCAGTATGCGCACACATGCGGAGTGGAAGGTGCTGACCCATATGTATTCTGCACCGGAAGTAACAATATTATCAACTCGCTCACGCATTTCTCCGGCAGCTTTATTGGTAAAGGTAATGGCAAGGATGTTCCAAGGGTTGACGCCATATTCCTCGATCAAATAGGCGATACGGTGTGTCAATACACGGGTTTTGCCGGACCCGGCACCTGCTAAGATCAGAAGTGGTCCCTTAAAATGTTTAACTGCTTGCTCCTGCTCAGGATTTAATCCTTCTAATACGTTCATTCGTCACCAAGCCTTTCTTTAGAATCGAATATGATCGCGGTAATTCTTTGCCGCTTCAAAAAAATGCATTAGTCCATCTTTGTCGCCGTCAGCGATCTGTTGTTTGGCAGCGGTCAAAATTTCTATATATTTGTCTAAAAAACTGCATATTTTGTCGGAGTTGGTCAGACAGATATTCTGCCACATTTCCGGAGAAGAGGAAGAGATTCGCGTCGTTGTGTGAAATCCTCCTGCCGCAAGTGTGCCGTAGGTACCGTCTTCATCAAGGGCAGCAACCGCATTGACCAGTGCCGCAGATATTACATGTGGACCGTGGCTGATACCGGCTACTACGGCATCGTGGTAATCCGGGTCGAGCAAAATACAGTGTGATCCGATGTCGTGAATGAATTGTTCCATCCATGCAACATATTCCGGTCTGCTCTCTGCAAACGGTGTTAAAATATAGTATTTATCACGGAAAAATGCAGATTCAGAATGTTCATAACCGGTCTTTTCAGAGCCGGTCATTGGGTGCCCGCCTACAAACTGCTCACAGAGACCATGTTCTCTGACTGCAGCAAGAATATCGCTTTTGACACTTCCAACGTCTGTCAGCAGGCAGTCTTTGGAAAGATAAGGAAGCAGCTTGTCCAAATAGGCGATATTTTTGATGACAGGTGCGCATAGAAAAATACAGTCACAGTCAGCAAACTCAGCGAGATCTGTTGTGATCTTGTCTAAAATCCCATCCATTGCAGCCAATTCGAGGCGTGGGTGTGGTTTGGTAATATAGTAATTGTATGCCATAAGTTCACTGTCCGGATACTGCTCGCGCAGTGCATGTGCCACGGAGCCGCCAATTAATCCGAAACCAATAAATCCAAAACGATGCATCGTTGTCATAATAATTTTTACATTCCTTTCAATAGAAACATATGTTTGCGTTCTGTTCTATTTTATATGACGATAGTGAGCGTGTCAACTTGAATTATTGCATAAAAGCAAGTATAATGTTTCTTGTCATGCTCTGTCCTAAAATTTGGATAGCATAGGATGGACTGTCTTGTGATCTGAATGGAAAGACGATACTGCAGACTGAGACAGCAGAGTAAAGAATATACTTGGAAAGGCAAGGAAATTTATGAAGCAACTAAAGAAATATATCGGTGGAGCCGGCGATGTGTTGGGCATAATCGGAAAGACTTTAGGAAGTTATTTAGGAGTTGTTTCCAATATAGCGGGGACGATCATCGGCATTTTTGCGACGGTATTGGTAATTGCCGGCATTGTGGGATTATGCTTGTATGTGAAGTTTTTGCCGATGTTTACCGAAGCCAGAGAGACGGTATTCGACAAGTTAGTCAATATGAGCGAAGATGACTTTGTGATGAAAGAAGATACCGTTGTTTACGACAAAGACGGTAAACTGGTCGGTTCTGTAAACGCAGGAAGATATAAATATGCGGAGATCAAAAGTATTTCTCCATATTTGTATAATGGTTATATCGCTGTGGAAGATAAGCGTTTTAAGACACACGGCGGTGTGGATCTGCTTGCAACGATGCGTGCCGGCGTTGCGTTAGTCAAAAATGGCGGAGACATCAAGCAGGGCGGTAGTACGATCACACAGCAGGTGATCAAAAACAATTTATTGACACAGGAAAAGAGTTATACACGTAAAATGATCGAAATTATGCTGGCACCAACGGTGGAACAAAAGTTCACCAAAGACAAGATCATGGAATTTTACTGTAATAGTAATTATTACGGGAACCGCTGTTATGGTGTAGGGGCAGCGAGTGAATATTATTTTGGAAAATCAGCAGCAGATCTCGAGCCGTATGAGGCAGCAATTCTGATCGGTCTGTCCAATAATCCATCTGCCTATGATCCGGTGAATAAACCGGAAGCGGCATTAAAGAAACGGAATGAAGTACTTAAAAAGATGTACGATGAACAGGTGATCACACAGAAACAGTATGACAGTTCTGTCAAAAAGAAGATCAAGATCCAGCAGTTGACCAAAGACGGTACGAATGAAAGTTATGTGGTAAGTTATGCGATCCACTGTGCTGCGCTGGCTCTGATGGAAAAGGAAGATTTCAAATTCCAGTATACGTTTAAGAACAAAGAGGACTATGAGAGTTACAACGAGAAATACAGCAATCTGTACAGCCAGAAGACCAACGACATCCGTGAGGGTGGATACAAACTGTATACGGCAATTGATATGAAAAAGCAGAAAAAGCTGCAAAAAGCTGTTGATAAGGGACTTGCCTACAGCAAAGAGAAAAACTCGGACAAGACAAAGTATGCACTGCAGGGAGCAGCGGTCTGTGTAGATAACTCCACCAATTATGTTGTGGCGATCGTCGGTGGCCGTGGCACGAAGGATTCCTATAACCGTGCTTATTTATCAGCACGACAGTCCGGTAGTTCGATCAAACCATTGATCGATTATACGCCTGCCTTTGAAACAGGAGCCTATTCACCATCTACTGTTGTAAATGACCAGCCGATTGAAAACGGACCGAAGAATTCCGGTGGCGGTTATCGTGGCAGCCTGCATTTGCGTGAGGCGGTACAGCGTTCGATCAATACGATTGCATGGCAGGTATTAGAAAAGATCACACCGAAATATGGTATGTCTTTCTTAGATAAAATGCATTTTCATAATTTGAGTTATGTGGATAATGACAATTTATCGTTATCGCTCGGCGGATTTACCGAAGGTGTCCGCGTAGTCGATATGGCAAAGGGATTTTCAACACTTGCCAACAACGGAAGCTATAGTGAAAAAACCTGTATTCAAAAAATAGAACATGTATCAGACGGAACGGTATATAAGAGCTCTAATGATACGACACAGGTATATACTGAAGATGCGGCTTGGATGATGACAGATGTATTGAAAGGTGTTTTGAATGAGCCGTATGGTACCGGACGTTCTCTCAAATTAGACAATGGTCAGATCGCAGCCGGCAAGACCGGAACGACCAACTCCAGCAAAGACGTATGGTTCTGTGGATATACCAAATATTATACAACTGTAGTATGGGCCGGCTATGACACGCCGAGAGCTATGCCGGGCGTATATGGCGCATCTGTTCCGGGAGGTATTTGGAAGAACTTCATGAATCAGATCCATAAAAATAAGAAGCCACAGGATTTTACGGCACCATCGGGTATTTGTCTTGCAAAGTATGACGGCAAGGGAAATATGATCAAAGGAACAGAAAGCACGGATCTGAAGCGTACATCGGGCAGAGACTTCTTCTCGATAACGATCCTGAAAGCAAAGGCAGCGTATGCGGACAACCTGGAAGAGGCATCCTATGAGAAAAAAGTTCGTCGTAAGCTGGAAACATTTGAAAAGCTGACAATTCAGAGTATGGCAGATTACTATACGTTAGAAATCAGTTATCAGGAGCTTCGCGATATGATCTCTTCAATTGAGGATGATGATATCCGCAAATCATATGCGACGCGTGCGAAGAACAAATATGATTCGCTGAAAGACGAGACTGTAAAGTGGAAAGATGTTGTGAAAGCATATGAAGAGCAGCAGAAGGAGTCTAATGCAGAACTGGCCCGTGAAAAGAAAACGGCGTCAAAGAATGCAAGAAATAAACAGCTTCGCAAAACCAGGGTTGCGCTTGCTAATACAAGATTGAAGGCATTACGTGGCTATGATTATCAGCCGGACAACATGGTGACCCTGTTAGAAAAAGCCAAGAGTGCGGTAGAGGCATGCAGGGGATATTCAGAATATGCAAGCTTAAACAGCAAATACCAGACTTACCGTACCGAATTATATATGTTGCCAACGAAAGCGGAATATGATGCACAGAATAATCACCATACTCCGGGAACCACAAGTATACCACAAGCGACAGCAACACCAATGCCGACAGTAACGGCTCAGGCTGGTGCACAGTAGAAATTGGAAATCGGAAGAAAAGAGGACATATATGGCAGAAGATAGAAGAGAGCAGGAATTGCGCGCGGCGGCAAAACAGCTTGCCGGGGTACAGAGACAACATCGGCCGGATCAGACAGCAGCCGCACGATCACAGGCGGGCCAGAAAGCACAGCCACAGAGAGCAGCACAGCAAGCGACAACTCAGACAGCAAATTCCAACGGTAGCGGAAAGGCTCTGTCCGGGCAGCAGATACAGCAGATGCGGACGACAAATACACCTGCGAAAGAATCCATGTCACAGACAAAGCAGATCCAACATCAGTTGGAACAAGAAGTCGCAGATATTATGGATGCAGAATCCTTTGCGGATCTCGTCTTTATCGATCCGGATCCGTTGCCGGAAACGTCCAAGAAGGAAGAAGGTCGTACCGGTTTCTTTGCAAAGAGAAACAAAGACAAAGAGACAGATGCAGCCACAAAAGCACAGACACCACAGGAAAATGATAAGGAGACAGTCGCTTCTGCAGGGCATACCGGATATAAGGAGACAGCTGTAGACAAGACGACGGAACAGGTGCAAGAATCGGATAAACAGGAAGAACAGATCGAGAAACTTCAGAAATGGGGCAGGATCGGTCAGTGGTTTCAGACTTTTTGCTGGATGCATATTCCGATTTTTGGATTCTGGTATATGGTTGTACTGGCTGTTCGTAAGCGGACGCCGGAAGAAAAGAAAACCTTCGCCCGAGCCTATGTACTGTACCGAGTGCTTGTGATGCTGTTGGCGCTTACCATTTTGTATGTGTTCTATCGAATGGGACTGAGTTTCGTAGAACAGATCCTTGCCTACATTGATATGCATTCCTAAAAAGGTAAGGGAAGTTTGAGTCAATATATTTTAAGCAGCAGACGCTTATTGAGAAAAAACATCAATAAGCGTCTGTACTTTTTTTAGGAAAACCGTTATTCTATAGTATGGTTAGTGAAAACTAACTGGCTTGAGTCTTACCGGTCAAACAATATGAAGAGGTCATAAGCAATATATGATCTCGGTATATCAGGGAGGTTTTGTGTGACTGGTGCTGTATAGAAGAAAGGTATGGTAAACGAATATGTTTTTGGAAATTCATGATCTGAGAAAGGGATTTGGCGAGGGAGAAAATCGAACAGAGGTATTAAAAGGGATTTCTTTTGAAGTAGAGCGTGGAGAAATCTGTGTATTGCTTGGACCTTCCGGATCCGGAAAGTCCACTTTGCTCAATATTATAGGCGGGATCGATAATGCGGATGCAGGATATGTTGCTATTGACGGAGAGCGAACTGCAGACATGTCCGAGAAAGTATTGACATCATATCGGCGTAAACACTTGGGTTATGTGTTCCAAATGTATAATCTGATCCCGAATCTGACCGTACGGGAAAACATCGAAGTAGGTGCCTATCTGAGCGACAAACCGCTGGATGTGAACGAACTGTTACATACCCTCGGACTCTATGAACACCGCAACAAACTGCCGAATCAGTTATCCGGAGGTCAGCAGCAACGAACTGCGATCGGACGGGCCATCGTCAAGAATCCGGACATCCTGCTGTGCGATGAGCCTACAGGTGCGCTGGACTATAAGACATCCAAGGAAATCCTGAAGCTGATCGAAACCGTCAATGAAAAATACGGCAATACCATTATCATGGTTACCCACAACGATGCGATCAAAGACATGGCTACCCGCGTGGTGCACTTAAAGGACGGCATGATTCGAAGCAACGTGATCAATGAGAAGCGGCTACATGCGGAGGAACTGGAATGGTAAGGGGAAAGAAGATGAAAAATCCACTGAGAAAACGTCTGCCCCGGGAACTGAAAACAGAATTCGGAAAATATCTGGTGATTTTCCTGCTGCTGGTAGCAACAATCGGACTGGTGTCCGGTTTTCTGGTTGCAGATGGCAGTATGATCATTGCGTATAACGAAGGATTTGAAAAATATAATGTTGAAAACGGGAATTTTCTTCTGGAAAAGCGGGCGAATAAAGCGCAGATTAAAGCCATCGAAGCGGCGGGTGTGACATTATATGAAAACTTTTATACCGAGGAAGCACTGACGAACGAGAGTACGATGCGTATTTTCAAAAACCGACAGGAAGTGAATACGGTCTGCCTGATGAAAGGCGAACTGCCGGCACAGGCAGATGAGATTGCTATTGACCGGATGTATGCGGACAATAATTCCTTAAAAGTAGGAGATACCATTAAAGTAGGCGGCGAGAAAAAGACCATCAGTGGTCTGGTGGCATTATCGGATTACAGTGCTCTGTTTTCCGATAGCAAGGATCTGATGTTTGATGCCATAAAATTTGGCGTTGCCATTGCCACAGAGGATGCTTTTGATGCTTATGGCACCGGCAATCTACAGCTATTCCTGGAAATATGAAAAAACTCCGGCTGATGATACGGAAGCAAAAGAGAAAGCAGAAGATTTTATGAAAGTGCTGGGCAGTAAGGCGGTAATAGCAGCATACATACCGGCATTTTCCAATCAGGCAATTCATTTTACGGGAGATGATATGGGTGGAGACAAAACAATGGTAATGACGTTGTTATATATCCTGATAGCGATTATGGCATTTGTCTTTGCAGTTACCACCAATAATACGATTACAAAAGAAGCAGCAGTCATCGGAACACTGCGTGCATCCGGCTATACCAGAGGAGAACTGCTGCGGCATTATCTGCATCTTCCGGTACTGGTGACAATCGTAGCAGCAATTATTGGAAATATACTTGGCTATACCGTATTTAAAAATATGGTAGCAGATTTGTACTATGGAAGCTATAGTCTGCCGACCTACCATACCATCTGGAATGGGGATGCGTTTATCCTGACAACGGTGATTCCGGCAATCATAATGATTGTTATTAATCTGCTTTTGATTTCTTCCAAACTGCGTATTTCACCACTGAATTTCCTGCGCAGGGATTTGAGCAGAAGAAAGCGGAAAAAAGCAGTAAAACTGCCGCATTTCAAATTCTTTAACCGGTTCCGTATCCGTATTATTTTACAGAACCGTGCGGGCTACCTGACTTTATTTATCGGTATTGCTTTTGCAGAAATTCTGCTGGTTTTCGGCATGATGATGTCACCACTTTTAGAGCATTATCAGGATGAAGTGCTGTCCCACATGCTTGCAGATTATCAGTATGTATTAAAAGCACCGGTTCCAACGGAAACAGATGGCGCAGAGACTTATCTTGCCGGTAGTTTAAAGACAATGCCGACAGAATTCAGCAGCGAAGAGGTCAGCGTCTATGGAGTTGAAAAAGACAGTGCTTATGTTGATATTGATTTCCCAAAAGAAGGTGTTTACATTTCGGATAGTTATGCAGAAAAATACCGGCTTGCAGAAGGCGATACCATTGAGTTAAAGGAAACTTATGGAGATAAGAAATACAAGTTTAAGGTGGCTGGAATCTATGAGTATCCGGCAGCAGTGGCAATTTTTATGCCGGAAGAGGAATATCGGGATGTATTTGACAAAGAGGAGGATTATTTCAATGGATATTTCTCCGATAAGAAGATTACCGATATTGAGGATGCCTATATCATGACGACCATTACAGAAGATGACCTCACTAAGGTATCAAGACAGCTTGATGTATCTATGGGCGGCATGTTCTATCTGATGAATGTATTTTCTTTTGCACTGGCAGCAATCCTTATTTACCTGATGACAAAGCTGATTATCGAGCGGAATGCTTCATCCATATCCATGGTTAAGATATTGGGTTACAACACCCGAGAAATCGGGAAATTATATCTGACAGCCACCACCTGGATTGTGGTGATATCCGTTATCCTGGGTGAAGCAATTGCTACCGAGACCATTAATGTCATCTACCGGGCAATGATGAGTGATTACTCCGGCTGGCTGAGCATCTACTATGACCCGAACATCTACTGGAAAATACTGCTTATGGTACTGGCAGCATACTTCGTAGTGGCATTGTTCTGCCTTCGGAAGATTCGGAAGATACCGATGGACGAAGCTTTGAAAAATGTAGAGTAGAATCGGAAAAGTTTTTCATTACTCGCATAAAGCGAAACTTAAATATTGTAACAATAAGAAATTAGAGAATATTAACAAAACCAGCAGTTTCACTGAAGAGAGGGCATCAACCATATCAATTAGAGCTGCTTAGAATTTCATCACAGACTGGCAACGCCGGTGCAGGGATGTACCGGCGAGGTGCAATGGAGCATGGATGCGACTTTGCACCGCTTGCCGGAAAGACCAATATATAAAATGGAAATTCTTAGCAGCTCTTATAGATATGGTGCCGCCCTTTTTCAGCGAAACTGCTGTTTTTTTATATTATTGACATTATGAAAATATTGCTATTTTTATACAAGTATAATTTCTCCCCACCCTGCCAAACTAAACCATATCAGACCACCCGAAATTCTCAATATGATAAAGAATTCTCACCACGCACATTTTGTGTTGACAACAGAAATATAATTAGTTATGATAAACACAAGTTAGAAATAACTAACTAGAACGAAAGGAAAAGAAGCTATGAGTACAGAGATTCTGGAAATTGTACAACAGATGGATTTACACAATGCAGAGACGCAGTTAGCGTTACAATGTGCCCCATTGATCGCAGGAGTAAAGATATCCAATCTCTTAGTCGTTTCAACAGGCATGGAGGATGCGGTAAAACAGTGCCTGAGAAAATCCGGAATTTCATTCCTGCTACTGCTCAGGACCAGGGAAAAAGCTCGTTACCTTCTTTTTCGGAAGAAACCGTTGGAGGCGTATCTGATGCGTAAA
>ERZ780190.1539-NODE-1539-length-20372-cov-2.953930_pt1 | contig 20372 bp, 19 predicted proteins | sample MGYA00510980_ERZ780190 | MGnify/ENA primary metagenome ERZ780190 (study PRJEB29588, sample SAMEA1972188) | human gut metagenome | biome: human gut; feature: human-associated habitat; material: faeces | place: Denmark | collected 2008/2010 ... | reverse complement strand
TATTGCCAAAGCCGGAAGATGGGTTGGTGTAAAGAGCGGTGTATATGTATCACATGATAATTCTGCCAATAGTGAAAACAAAGGTTTTGTTACGGTAGATTATGTAAGATACAGCCGTTAAATATTCTTAATGTTTTTCTTAGCCCACAATTCAAGGGCTTTCGCATTATTGGAAATAAGGTCGAGGGATTCAAGTATCTGCTTGAATTCCTCCTGTTCTCCAATATCAACTGGCCATCAGCAGAGATATTGATAATAGAAGCACGCAGGTTTTCGATATCATTCAAAGAACCAAGCATTTTTAATGATAATCTGTCAAATGAATTAATCTCGACTTCCTTCATTGTAAGCCTTCCAATCGGACATTCGTTTGAGCAGTAATTGTAGCAGAGTTCAGGAGCGTTGTAGCATTTTGACATAGATACAACCTCGTCTGCATAAGGTGTTACATTGCCAAGTTCAATTCTTGCAAGTCTTGTTCTGTCTATACCTACGACATCTGAAGCTGCTTCACGGCTTTCAAAGTCAGTATTTTTCTGTCTATATAATGCCAGTTGTTCAGGCAGATTTTTGAAATCGCCCAGAACGGCTGCCTGTTATCCAATGTCTCCAAGAGTCTCCTCCTCTTCTTCCCGGCTGCTTCCAAATGATTCCAGAACTTCTCTCACCGCATCTCCCTGCAATACTGCATGGATACACGGATAGATCAGAAGTCTTGTACTTTCATTTAACTCTTCCAGTACATCCAATGGCTCGATCAGCTGGTATTTTTTCAACATGGCAATAGTTCTTTTCATCTCGGTCGGTGACGGGATACTGCGAAGCACGCGAAAATCTCCTGCTTTTCCGTTGAGTGCCCCCAAGGTTGTCACAATCTGGCTGCTCGACGAAACCGATGCCATCTGCTCATCATAGATCAGCTTCAGCAATAATATGTAAATAGTCGCAAGACGCGGAAGCTTTTCTCCCCAGACCATCTCATCCTGAATATAGATCAGACCCAGATGTACATTCTCGCATAATGTAATGCCGGTAATCTGGAAATACATTTTCAGAAAATCAATGTGCTTTTCGCAGATACGGTACTCTCTCTGATACTGGAGTCTGCCCGCACGCTTGTCGAACTTCCTCTCCAGAAGAAATGTCTGTCTATAGAGAAGCCTGATCACATCTGTCAGATCTTCCTGTTCTTCCTGCGTAAGCTGCTCAAAATATTCTATCATTCATTCTCTCCAATTTTGTCTTCTTTTTCTATAAATGTCTTCTTACAAACTTCAGTGCAGGATAACGGTATCCGTTCTTTTCAATCGTCTCCGCATCCTCTTCCAGCGTTTTATATTTGCTGTTCTTACGGGTACTTAAGTCATATGCCAGAATCAGCTTTTCAAAATCCTCCTCTGATGTAAGGGAAAGTTTTTCTGTATCCAGCACATCTTTCTCTATATGCTCTTCGATAAATTCTTCAATCTGCTTTTTGCTGAATCTGCGCTTGATCCGGTTCAATCTGAGCACATCTTCCCTGTCCAGATCATCCACTTCTTCTTCCTGTGCCATCTGACTTACAAAATCCTTCCGGTTTTTTCTTCGCTTATAAAGAGATTTTTCTGACAAGATTTCAACCAAAGACAGATTCATCTTCTCCCCCGTCTTTTGAATGACCTCTTCATAGTCATCCTCTGACATCCGGTTCAGGAGCTGAATAACCAGTCCCTTCGTGTCGCTCTCTCCGCTCAGAAGATAATTCAGTCTTGTCACCGTCGCACGCACATATTTGCTGTGCTCCTTATCCATATTGGAAATGCGGTGCTCGATATCATCAAAGCCTCTCTCGATCATATCCAGAAGTTCCAGCACATCTTCTCCCGTATCTCCGGTTGCACGGGCACGCTCACGGATCTTCTCGATCCATTCCTCATCATCCCGCATCTGACGCAGACATTCTTTGATATCTGTCTTATAGATATAAAAATTATCCGAAGTCTTCAGGATATGGTATTTTTTCCGGACAATCTCTTCCACATATCCGTCCAGATGCTCTTTCAGAAGATCCCCGTAAAACTGCTGTTCCAGAAGCCTTGCAAAAAATTTATCCATGTTATGCAGCATATCCTGCAGTGCTTTGTTGAGCCGTCTGGTATTGATAAGTGCTGTCCGGAGCATATTCAGATTCACCCTCGGATCATTTTTAAACGAGAACAATGTCGCATAGACATTCTGGATATAGATCTCTGTCTCCTCCAGGTCCTCCGTAGAAAGCCGCTCAAAGGCATCCACAAATATTGCTGCATAATCCGGAATTACGATATTCGTCACCAATGTATTATAATCTTCAATTTTCTTCAGCCATCCTTTTCGGATCAGCCAGTTCAGAATCCTTGCCGACGGAGTCTCCAACATATCAAACTCAGTCTCATCTTCTTCTCGTTTAAGTTCGATCTGTTTCTTCATATACAGATCCCGAAGCACCTGAATACAGACTTCCCTGGTCAGAAAATAATTGCTGTACTGGTATTCTTCATTGATCGCCATCAAAGCCTCAATGTATGTCTCTCTGTTCACAGAACGAAACAGACTCCAGAAACTCTCCGGAATTTCAAAACGTAACTGCATGCCTTGCCTTTCTGTAAATTCATAAATTTTTCTATTATCTATAAGTATACCATATTCTACCCTTTAAATGGGAAAAACATTGTAAAAAGGCATTACGAAAAAGTGCTGCAAAACCGATCACTCTCATCGGCTTGCAGCACTTCTTCATAACGAGACCAAATATCTGGCAGAATATTTGATTATTATTTTAATTAAGCAAGTATGGGTTCCATATTTTTCTGTATGACTATTTGATAAATCCAACCTGTTTGCTGATTATCTCATACTGTTCGTCTTTTCTCTTATTGTAGATTACTTTTCTTTCTTCAAAGAGGTTGTTTCCTTCTGTATCGATGGATACGATCAGTGGTCCAAACTCTTTTACGCGGCAGTTCCAGAGTGTTTCCGGCATTCCGAGATCTCTCCACTCAGCTCTTACGATCTCTTCTACTTCTGTAGCAGCTACTACAGCGTTACCTGCAGGGAATACGCAGTGGATTGCTCCGAATTCTTTACATGCACGCTCTGTATTTTCTTTCATACCACCTTTACCGATGATCACACGTACACCAGTTTCTTTTACGAATTCGTACTCGAATTTTTCCATTCTCATACTTGTTGTCGGTCCTACAGATACCATTTCGAATTTGTCATTTTCCAGTGGACGGATGATCGGTCCTGCATGAAAGATTGCGTTGTTTCTTACATCTACAGGAAGTTCTCTTCCTTCTTCTACCAGACGGCGATGAGCAACATCACGGCATGTTGTCATACTTCCGTTCAGGTAAATGATGTCTCCGATTTTAATGTCTTTTAAGTCCTCTGCTGAAATTGGTGTTGTTAAAATTTTCTTTCCGTCTTTTACTTCTACCATTATAATTCCACCCCCGAATGTGTTGTGATTGTGTAATTAAGGTCCTTGTCAAATACAATGTGTCCTCTTCTGTGACTCCAACATCCTACGTTTACGGCCACACCGATTGCAGATGGATGACGTGCTGTATTTTCGATGTTAACACCCATTACTGAGTATTTTCCGCCCATTCCCTGTGGTCCAAGGCCGATTGCGTTGATTCCGTCTTCCAGAAGGTTTTCCATCTTTGCAGCTCTTTCGTTATCATTGTGAGAGCCAATCGGACGCATCAGAGCTTTCTTGGAAAGCAGAGCTGCTGTTTCTACAGAAGTTGCTACACCTACACCTACAAGAAGCGGAGGACATGCATTCAGTCCGTAGCTTGTCATAACATCGAGAACGAATTTTGTTACACCTTCGTATCCTTCACCTGGCATCAGAACCATAGCTTTTCCCGGAAGTGTACATCCGCCACCTGCCATGTATGTGTAGATTTCACATTTGTCAGAGTTTGGAACGATATCCCAGAATACGGTCGGTGTTCCTTTTCCTACGTTCTTTCCTGTGTTATATTCATCGAATGTCTCAACGCTGTTGTGACGAAGCGGTGCTTCGAATGTAGCCTTTACTACTGCTTCTTTCAGTAATGCTTCCAGATCATCGATCAGTGGGAATTTTGTTCCACATTTTACCCAGAACTGAAGGACACCTGTATCCTGGCAGCTTGGTCTGTTAAGAGCTACTGCGAGTTCCTGGTTACGGAACATGGTATCGTAGATTACCTTAGACAGCGGGCTGTCCTCTTTCTCTCTGAGTTCCTGAAGTTTTGCGATGACATCATCTGGAAGTTTTTTGGCAACGTGTGCAATGAACTTTGCCATGTAATCTGTAAGCTGTGTTACCTGTTCTTCTCTAGACATTTTAAAATCCTCCTCTTTTTATATTGCATTTAATTTAATTACTTTGTTATCCCTTCTTACGGGAAGAATGGATAGAATATCGGAAGTAAGATCATACTTACTACGGTGGATACCAGAATCAGCGGCACACCTGCTTTTGCATAATCTTTAAATGTATATCCTCCGGCTGTGACAACCATTGTGTTTGCCGGCATTCCGATCGGTGTTGCGTATGCGCATGATCCTCCGATGACACATGCCATAAGTACTGCGCTTGGGTCTGCTCCCATTCCCTGTGCGATTGACACAGCGATTGGTGCCATAAGTGCTGTTGTTGCTGTATTCGACATAAAGTTGGTAAGTACACAGCACAGCATGAAAATTACAAATGTAAGTACATAAGGTGACGGATTCTTTCCAAGAAGTCCGATTACTTTATCAGCAATCAACTCTCCTGCCCCTGTCTGATCAAGTGCTGCTGCAAGGGAAAGTGTTCCACCGAACAGGAAGATCGTCTTCAGATCGATGGAAAGAAGTGCATCTTTCTCACTGATAACTCCTGTAAGGATCAGGGCAATTGCTCCGACGCAACCCGTTACACAAAGCTTGATTCCGATCTGTTCTTCAAAGATCATTCCGAGAAGTGTAAGAATCAGAATAACCAGGGAAAGTGTCTGTTTCCACTTTGGTACATTGCTGAAATCCTGTACCTCATCATAAATGCTGTCTCCAGCTGCATCTGTCTTGTTCGGAAGAAATTTGTATCCGATCAGTGCGAAATAAATGACTCCGACGATCAGGATCGGTACACCTACTTTTGCATAATCGAAGAATCCAAATTTCAGTCCGATGCTTTCCATCTGTGACTGTGCGATCATGTTACCCGGAGCTCCGATCAGAGAAAGGTTACCTCCCATCGCTGCTGCAAATACAAGCGGCATCAGAAGTCTTGATCTTGAATATCCCGACTTTGCTGCGATACCGATGACTACCGGGATCAGAATTGCGGCTGTTCCTGTGTTGGAAAGGAAACCGCTCATCACGCCTACGATGATCATAATCGCAACGATCAGCTGCTTCTCTGTCTTGGCGAAATGTGTTACAACTCCCCCTATTTTGTTTGCCATTCCTGTTTCAAAAAGTGCGCCACCTACAATGAACATCGCGACAAACAGGATGACGTTGCTGTCAATGAATCCTGAAAATGCCGTCTTCCAGTCCAGAACTCTCGTGACTACCAGTCCCACACAGACAATCATGGATGTCAGTCCTAACGGAATTTTTTCCCACATGAACATCACGATCGCAAACAGCAGGAACAATAATGTGATAGTTACCTGACTCATTTTGCTACCTCCTCATTTCTCTTTTTAGTTTCTTTTCTGGATGTCTTTTACTTGATATCTGATTTTTGATATCTGATTTTGTATCCAAATCTTGATTTTAATATAATTCATTGACACCAAAATGTCAATTACTTTTTATCATTTTGGCGGATAGCATAATTCTGCATATTCTATTTTGTATATTCTGACTAAGATTCTTCTGTCATATTGCACGAAATACACTTTCAGAATGGTTTATTGTATGCAATACACAAATATTTGTATATTTCAATGCACTTATTACAGACTGTTTTTAAAAGCTGCGTATCGAAACCAACCCTTTTTTGAAGTATATTCTGAAATTTTTTGCAAATAAAAAAGACTTCAAGAAGTATCTATACTCTCAAAATCTTTTTATGTTCTGTGTATATCTTTTATTTTCTTGCACTTATCTACTTGTAATACGTCAGCATATCATCGCGGCTTCGCATGATATGCGCATACATCTCTTTTTCCGCCACTTCGGCATTATGCTCCTGAAGCGCCTTCAGAATCCTTCCGTGCTCTTTGATCGATACCTTTGCGTAATCGCCTTCGGAAACCATGCTTCCCATGGAAAGTCCGTTCCATAACTCGGAGATCATCTTTTTCATCTTTCCATTGCCTGCCGCGCTCCAGATCTCATTGTGAAATGCACGGTTGAGATCCGTGTATTTCTGGGCTTCCCCACTTTCCAAAGCCTCACAGGATTCCTGATAAACATCTTCTATTTCCGCAATATCTGTTCCCGGTTCTGCTGCAAGCTTTGCTGCCGCACTCTCGAGGATCGCGCGGAGCTGGTAATGTTCCCGGATATAGGTCTCCGTGATTCCAAGAACGACTGCCCCTTTATTCTTCCGAAGCTGGATCAGCCCGTCCCTCGCCAGGATCTGAAACGCTTCTCTTACCGGCATTGCCGACACATTCAGCTGGGATGCCACACTGTCGAGTGAAAGGATCTCTCCTTCTTTCATCTGCCTTGATAAAATCGCTTTCCTGAGCTCCGCAGCAACTTTTTCCTTCGCTGACGGCATCTTGATCGGTTTTAAACCATTCATCTATTCTTCCTTCTTTCTTCCTTCACCTGCTCTGCCAGAAGCAATACCCATCTGTCAATCTCACTATTGACCGCTTTTGCAAATGTTTTTGTATATTTTTCTGCACCATTTAATGCACCTGTTATCTTTTCGCAGATTGCCTTTTCTGCCTCTTTTTTTCCATCCGTCTCTTTACATTTTGTGGCAAACCGGATATAACACTCCGAAGCATTTTTCAGCAGATTCGTCAGATATCCATTCTCCATCTGTGCAAGAAGCAACTGGTCCGGTCTTGTTTCCGTCGAAAAAACTTCCTTTTCCTCTGTTTGACTCTTCGTATTCAGGACATGCTGAACCGCTTTTTTGAGGATTTCCCCGATCATCTCAAAAATCAGTTCTATCTGCTCTTCATCCAGCTCAACCGTATAAATTCTTTTTGTTGCCAGCCTCACGATCAGCCCCTGACTCTCCAGAACCTGAAATGCTTCACGGATCGGGATTCTGGATGCTCCAAATACCTCAGCAAGCTCTTCCTGCTTTAACTGGCTTCCTCCTTCTATCCTGCCCGCCAGAATTTCATCCGCAATCTGTTCTGCCATATAATCGCTCAACCGCTTTTCTGATAATCCTTTCATCTTCCCCTCCACCATACCGCAGTTAATTAGTAGGATATACTAATAATGTATCCAAAATCAGTCTAAATGTAAAGAATTATTTTTCTTATTCCACGAATATTCTCAGTAAATGATTTTAGAAATATGTTTTCAGAATTTCCTGTTAAATAAAACAAAAAAGGAAACCGCAAAAATGATTCCTCATCTTGCGGTTTCCTCGTTTTACCTCTTCTTATACCATACACTCGTGGATTTCTTCTTCTTCAAGACCGATTCCCTGCATGACATTTTTCAGTTCTTCCCTGCATTCCAGTGGTGCGCACCAGGAAAGCCCGCATCCTGCTGAAATACTTCTCGGCACCGGAATCATACGTCCCTGTGCACCAACTTTTTTACATTCTTTTTCCATCGCCATCGCATCCGCTGTTGTATGGAATGTGATAACCAGCTTTAACTCTTTTTTTCTCATTATTCAATCACAATTTCAAATTCAGAGCCCTTCTCGGTAGAAGTTGCCTTCTTTCCTTTGTCCTTCGCAAACTTCTCGATATTAGTCTTCTGGTGAGGTTCGCTCACAAGAACCTTGATCGGTCCGTTTGCATTCTTCAGTGCCTCTGCGGTAAGCATCAGCGGTTCCGGACACGAAAGTCCTCTTGCATCTACTTCTTTCATATTTTTTACCTGCCTTCCTAGCATATCATATTTCTTATGAATTATCCATCTATATCTTGCGGTTTCTGACTATTTTGCCTGCTCTCTTTTGTTTGTAAATGCAATGATAAAGCATGCGATAATACAGATAATGCAAGCAACTTTTCCATTCGGCGTTACGGCTCCTGCAACGAGTTCCTGTCTCTGCATTCATAGCTGTTCCGCTTGATGCAAGTCCGAAGTTATGGCAAAGTGCTGCTGCAAAGAACATGCCAAGTACAGTAACTGCTGAATCAGAAGAACCCTGTCCTGCAAGGATCAGCTGGCGAAGCGGGCATCCGCCGGCAAGAACTGCCGCGAATCCTACTGCATACATGCCAAGAATATTCCACAGATGGTTGGAATGTGCAATGATTCCAGGAGTGTTAAATCCAAGTACAAATCTTCCTGTTGCCAGATTGAAGATCAGCATTACTACAAAAAGACCTGCAATAATTGTAAGAAGATCAAAGTTCTTCATTAAGATCGCATCACGGATTCCGCCGGCGAAGCACATTCTTGATTTCTGAGCAAGTGCTCCGAAAATAAGTCCGCCGATCAGTGACATGATAATTGGTGCATGAAAGCTTCCAGGACCTGCTTCACTTGCTTTGAGAAGTGTTGAGCAGGTTGCAAGGATCAGAATACCAAGCATCAGTACCGGAAGCACTGCTCCACTTTCTTTGTTTGTCTCATGCGCACGTCCAAGGCTGAAACCATTTTTGAGTGCAAATGCTCCGGTTCCAACTCCAAGTACAAAACCGATCAGTGCTACCCATGCATTCAGGTCACCTGCTGACATACGGATCACCATACGGAGCGGGCAGCCAAGGAAAATCAGGGAACCGATCATAATTACCATACCAAGGATAAAGCGGATCATCGGTGAAGATCCCGCTGTTGAACGGTATTCTTTTGTTGCCACTGAAATAATAAATGCTCCAATCACAAGACCGATGATCTCCGGTCTTGCATACTGCACAACTTCGGCCTGGTGAAATCCCAGAGCTCCTGCCGTATCACGGATAAAGCAGGCAATACAGAATGCCATGTTTGCCGGATTACCAAAGTAAGCCAGACATGCAGCTACAAGCCCACACAGAGCCCCCGCAAGTGCAAGCTTCTTCTTTGAATCTGATAAATTCATTTTTCTTCCTCCTTCGTCTTTCTCTCATTCGTCATTTTGACTATTAAAGACTTTTTTGTTACCCTATAATTATATCTTTTGCACAACTTCTTGTCCAATTCATAATTAAAATAGACCGATATATATATTGATACTATCAATATTATATCGGTCTTCTATCAATCTCTGATCTTATAAAATTTTACTCTTCTTCTGCAAGCTCGCAGATTGCCCGGATTGCCGTATCCACTTCTTCCTCTGTATTATAGTGGGAAAAACTGAATCTGACAGCCCCCTGCTCTACGGTTCCAAGTGCCTCATGCATCAGTGGTGCACAGTGTCCTCCTGAACGGGTAGAAATCCCATAATCTGTCAGAAGTGCATCACTGACTTCTCCCGAGTCATAATCTCTGATATTCAGGCTCACTACCGCACAGCGGTCCATGCTGCTGAAATCCCCATAAATTTTGACTCCCGGGATTTCTTTTATCCCTTCATAAAACCGCTTCATCAATGCCTGTTCCTTTGCGCGGATCGTATCAATTCCTGTTTCTTCCAGATATCCGATCGCAGCATCCAGTCCGGCAATTCCATGTCCGTTAAGTGTTCCTGCTTCCAGTGCTGTCGGCATCTCTTCCGGCTGTGTCTTACTATAGGTCTGCACACCGGTACCGCCTGAAAGAAGTGGCCGGACATGAACGCCTTTTCTCACATACATTCCACCAGTCCCCTGCGGTCCTAAAAGTCCCTTATGTCCGGTAAAACACAGAATATCAATATGCATCTTCTGCACATCGATCGGAAATACACCGGCAGTCTGTGATGCATCTACCACAAACAACAGATCGTGTTTTTTTGCAATTTCCCCGATCCGCTCCACATCCACTTTGTTTCCCGTCAGATTGGACCCATGGGTACAGACAATTGCTTTTGTATTCTCTTTGATTGCTTTATCAAAATCTGCGTAATCCAGAGTTCCTTTTTCATCACATCCAAGGAATGTCACTTCAACTCCCTTTTTCTCCATCTCATAAAGTGGTCGGAGAACAGAGTTATGTTCCAAAACCGTAGAGATCACATGGTCTCCCGGATTTAAGATCCCCTTGATCGCAATATTCAGACTCTCCGTTGAATTCATGGTAAATACGATCTGTCTTGCATCTTCCGCCCCGAAAAAACCTGCTAGCTTCTCTCTTGTGTCATATACGGTTCTTGCTGCTCCGAGAGATGCCTCGTTGACGCCTCTTCCTGCATTCCCCATTGAGCACATTACTGCGGTGATCGCATCAATTACTTCCTGTGGTTTGCGCATTGTGGTTGCTGCATTATCTAAATATATCATATTGATCCTCTTTTCATTTCCCCATATGTGCATCCGGATAGAAATCCTTTACAATCCGGATCAGATGCTCTGCTGCTGCAGGCAGCTGATAGTTTTTATTGTATACAAGGTTCAGATAACGACTGCTTTCATCCTTCTGTAACGGGAATTCCAGAACCTGTCCGGTCCGGATCTCCTCTTCTGCTGCAAGTCTTGATATGATCGTGATTCCAAGCCCACTCTTTACTGACCTTTTTATTGCTTCCGGATTCTCAATGCATGCTACTATATTGAGGGTATCAGGCATAATTCCTGCTTTTCTCAATATTTTTTCTGTTTCCTTGCGGGTTCCCGATCCTTCTTCCCGCATAATGACCGGTTCATTCTTTATCCATGTTGCTGTCTTATAGCGCTTCTGTATTTCCTGATAAAACTCGGTATTCGGCATGATAACAACCAGTTCATCCTGATAAAAAGGCATATATCTGCAATGCTTTTTTTCAAGTACCGTACCTGTGAATCCAATATCTACCATATGCCCTGCTACCTGTTCAACAACACCGCAGCTGTCATTTTCTGAAATCCGGAACTGCTCATCCGGATAAGTCTCTCTGAATTTCGCCAGAATCGCCGGAAGAACATACTGTGCCGGAATCGTAGAGGTCGCAATTGTAATACATTTTTCCTCACGATGCGCATCCTTGGAAAATACCTGCTCGATTTCTTTTTCGAGTTCCACCATCTGGCGCGCATACTGGTATAATTGCTTTCCTTCTTCCGACAATTTTACTTCCTTTGTATTTCTGACAAAAAGCCGTGAGTCCAGTTCTTTCTCCAGAGAAGAGATATGTGCACTGACCGTTGGCTGCGTCAGGAACAAAAGCTTTGCCGCTTTTGAAAAACTTCCCGACTCAGTTACCTTAACAAATGCCTCCAGCTGCTTTAAATTCATAAGTATGCCACCCTCTCACTTTCTCCGCCTGTCTTCTTTGTCACCTTAATGCTGTCCATATATTCTAAAATCGGTTTCGCACTCTTTCTGCTTGTTGAGAACATATCTCTCACCTGTGCGATCGTGATCAGATTTTCTTCCTTCAGATGATTCTGAATTTTTTCCTTCGCTTCATCCATCAGGTGTTTCATCGTAAACATCTCTTCATTGATACGGAGTACTTTTCCTTCGTCAATCATCATGAGAACCACATCTTCCGCTGTCTGGCGCGGAATTTTTCCAAAATCAATCTCTGAAAATCTCACAAAATCATAGCCTGCTTTTTCAAATGTATCTTCGATCAGCTTCTCTGTCTGAAGATACATCGCGTCCTTCGGAACTTCATATCCCGGAAGCGAAAGATATTCTTCCCTTCTTCCATAGACGTTTTCTCCCGTCATTCTTTCGATATACGCATCAAATATGTTTGGTTTGATCTTTTTCAGGAATGTGTTGTGAATTTCGGCTTTCTTCATTCCATATCGGTATGGATGCTCACTGTGATATTTCTGCAGTGTCTCCTCTATCTTCTGACGTACTGCAAATTCGCTGTCTCTGTGCCACAAATATGTGTCCTTCTTCATTGGGAATACAAAGATTGTGCCCGATTCTTCCAGTTCGTCAAGATACTCCTTCAGTTCATCTACGGAATGTGCCATCACCTTTGCAAGCTCAGCAAGTGTGATCATCGTGTCGCCGTGTTCTTTGATCTGAAGCTCCATAACATCGCCAAGAGAACCGGATTCTTTTTTCTTCAGTTCTTCGATTGCCTGCGCATCAAAACGTTTCTTACGCACCGGATTCGGTTCCAGAACGATCCCGCCTCCGATAGTCTCCATCGGCGAATAGAAACGTACTACAAAACGGTCGCCTCGTTTGACCGCAATCTCTTCTTCCAGTCTGAGCTGTACCAGTCCCTCTTCTCCCGGTCCGATCTGCTCCTTATCCAGCAGAACAGCACGGCAGAGAATCTCACTCGTACCCGTGTATAAATGCAATCTCTCATGATTTGTAAGGATACGCATGGAGTCTTCCAGAACTTTCAGCTTCACATCCAGAAGATCTGTATTTTTCATACTGTTCTTCGGTGCAAGCACACACCCTCTGCGAATCTCCTTTTTCTTCACATTTGACAGATTGATCGCCACTCTCTGTCCGGCATAGCATTTGTCCTGATTCTGCCCATGTACCTGAATATTACGAATCTTGCACTCTTTTCCGATCGGATACATTTCCAGAACGTCTTCCCTGGTGATCGTACCGGATATAAGTGTCCCTGTGATAATTGTCCCAAAGCCTGACAGGGTAAATGCCCGGTCAATCGGAAGTCTTGGAATAGTCTGTGTATCCTTTGCAACCACCTCATCCGACATCAGTTGCTGAATCGTATCCGTCAGTTCATCAAGCCCCTGCCCGGTTGCAGCCGATACTTTAACAACCGGTGCACCTTCCAAAAAAGTACCTTCCAGTTCTTCCTGGATTTCTTCCTCAACGAGTTCCATCCATTCTTCATCGACCAGATCACACTTGTTGATCACCAGAATGCTCTTCTTGATCCCAAGGAGTCCCAGAATGTCCATGTGTTCTCTTGTCTGCGGCATGATACCTTCATCCGCTGCCACAACCAAAAGTACCAGATCCATTCCGACAACTCCCGCAACCATGTTGTTGATAAATTTTTCATGTCCCGGAACATCAATGATCCCTACACGGTCTCCATTTTTCAAATCAAAATAAGTAAACCCGAGGTCAATGGTGATCCCTCTTCTCTGTTCTTCTTCCCACCGGTCCGTGTTACGTCCGGTAAGTGCTTTTATCAGTGTCGTTTTCCCATGGTCAATGTGACCTGCGGTTCCTACGATAATGTTTTTCATAATAATTCTCCCAGCATCTCTGCTATCTTCTTAAAGTAGCAGGATTCAATTGTCCGCACATCCAGATAAATCGTGTCGTTGGCTGTACGCGGAATGATTGGCATAGAAAGATGCCGCATCTCTTCTTCCAGCTTCGGTACACTGATATTCTCCGGCTTAATCGTAACTGCCATACTCGGAATACGTTCAAGCGGAAGAGAGCCTCCACCGATCTGTGATTCACACGGTTCCATCCCGATCGTTGCAGCAAGCTGTGCATTCTGCAGAATCCGCTTCAGAGATCTTGCACGCTTTTCCACATCCGCTTTGGACTCTGTGATCATACGCAGTACCGGAAGATTCTGGATTGCCTTTTCTTCTGATAAATATTCCTGTAATACCAGTTCCAGTGCCGCTGCTGTAAATTTATCAATTCGCAGTGCACGTGTCAGCTGATTCTTCTTCATCTGGTCAATATATTTCTTCTTACCGATGATGATTCCAGCCTGCGGACCACCGAGCAGCTTGTCTCCGCTGAAGCATACAACGTCCGCTCCCTTGCGGATGGAATCCTGAACCGTCGGTTCATAGGTCAGTCCGTATTTACTCAGGTCGATCAGCACGCCACTTCCAAGATCTTCGATAATCGGGATATCGTGTTCCTGCGCAATCGGAATCAATTCATCGATCGTAACCGTCTCTGTAAATCCAACAATACGGTAATTGCTTGTATGAACTTTAAGGAGTGCTTTTGTCTCCTCTGTGATCGCTTCTTCATAATCAGAATAATGTGTCTTATTCGTCGTTCCGACTTCCACAAGTGAAGCTCCACTCTGCTCCATTACATCCGGAATCCGGAATTTGCCACCGATCTCAACCAGCTCTCCGCGGGATACTACAACTTCCCCGCCTTTTGCCATTGAACTTAAGATCAGCATAACAGCCGCAGCATTGTTGTTAACCGCCATCGCAGCCTCTGCCCCGGTCAGTTTGCAAAGCAGTTTTTCAAAATGAGAGTATCTCTCTCCACGTGCTCCTGCTTCCAGATTGTATTCCAGATTGGAGTAACCACTCACAATTCCTGCCAGTCTCTCAACATGCTCCTTACTGATCGGTGCACGGCCGAGATTGGTGTGGAGAACTGTTCCTGTTCCGTTGATCACCATTTTCATATTCGGCTCATGCAGCTTTCCGGCATGCCGTTTTATATTCTGCGTAAGCATCCCGATCTGCGCTTTCGCTTTTTCTTCTTCCTCGCACTTTCCGATAAATGTTCTGAGCGCATCCATCTCTTCACGGATCACATCCATCACAAATTCACGTCCATATGCATCAATCAAATCCTGTATCTCCTGTTCTTCAAGCAGAATATCTACTTTCGGAATACTGCGAAATAATAAATTTTTATTCATTTTCTCCTCTACCTCTTTGGATTCCTAGTGCAGACGAATCAGTTTATCGCTCTTTTCTGTTACGGTTCCGATCAGGGATACCTTGGTATCCAGTCTCTTCTTCTCGAATGCTTCCATCACGGCTTCCGCATACTGCGCTTCCACGCTGATGAGCAGTCCACCTGATGTCTGCGGATCATATAACAGATCGATAAAATGATCTTCTACATTTCTGAAATCTACTTTCTGATAAGAATATCCCTTGTTCTTGTAAGCCCCCGCCGGAACAAGGCCCATTTTTGCATAGCTGATTGCTTCATCAAGATATGCAATATCGTGAACATTCAGTTCAAATGTCACATTACTTGCCTCTGCCATTTCAACGCAGTGACCTAAAAGACCAAATCCTGTAATATCTGTACATGCATTTACAGGGAAATGCTCCACAACTTCTTTTGCTTTTTTATTTAAAGAAGACATGACAATCTCAGCTTCCCTGATTGCGGCTGCAGATGCCATTTCTCCTTTGATTGCTGTATTAACAATTCCTGTTCCGACCTGTTTGGTAAGGATCAGCACATCCCCCGGTTTACATCCGTAATTCTTAAAAATCTTCTTTGGATGTACAAATCCGGACACACAAAGTCCGTACTTCGGCTCATCATCCTGTACTGTATGTCCACCAACCAGAACAGCTCCTGCCTCTTTTACCTTATCGGCTCCACCGGCAAGAATATCTCCTAAGATCTGTGGATCAAGACAATTCGGAAATCCTACGATATTAAGTGCTACCTTCGGCTCTCCTCCCATTGCGTAAACATCACTGAGCGAGTTTGCTGCTGCAATCTGGCCAAACATATACGGATCATCCACGATCGGCGTAAAAAAATCCACGGTCTGGATCATCGCAATATCATCTGTAACCTTATAAATCGCAGCATCATCTGATGTCTCGATTCCGACGATCAAATTTTCATCTTCAAATTTCGGTAACTTACCCAGAACCTGGGCAAGGGTCTCCGGACCTACTTTAGCGGCTCACCCGGAAGTTTTTGCATACTGTGTCAGTCTTACTTTTTCTTTATTCATTGTTTATCCCCAACTTATACTTTGCATTTAACATGTTACCTGCCGCAAAAAATGCGCATATAGATGAATTCTATCATTCATACTTTCTATTGTAAAGACTGCTTTTGCAATTCATACTTTTCTATGATCAATTCTCTCACATGTTCAGCCGCTGCCGGAAGTTTGTAGTTCTTATTATATACAAGATTCAGGTTTCGACCGCTGCCATCCTGTGAAAACGGGAATTCCAGAACTTCTCCTGCCTGGATCTCATCTGCGGCCGCAAGTCTTGAAATAATTGTAATGCCAAGACCACTTTTGACAGATCTCTTGATCGCTTCCGGATTCTCAATTGTCGCAACAATATTCAGATCATCCAAAGAGATTCCAATCTTTTTTAATTGCTTCTCTGCTTCTTTTCTGGTACCGGATCCCTCCTCACGCATAATCAGAGGTTCTCCTTCCAGCCATTTTAAATCCTTCTGCTCTTTTATGATTTTCTGATATTCTTTCGTATTCGGCATAATAACAACCAGATCATCCTGGTAAAACGGTATGTATTTACAATTTGCTTTTTCGATTACTGTACCGGAAAATCCAATATCAACCAGATGCGATGCTACCTGTTCAATGACAGTACTGCTGTCACTTTCCACGATTCTGAACTGTTCTTCCGGAAATCTCTCTCGGAATTTCACCAGAATATCCGGCAGAATATACTGCGCCGGTATCGTAGAGGTTGCGATCGTAATACATCTTTCTTTCTGCTCTGCTGCTTTTGAAAACATTGACTGGATTTCCTGTTCCAGTTCGATCATCTGACGTGCATACTGATAAAGTGTCTTTCCGTCCTCAGATAATTTGACAGTCTTGGTATTACGCACAAACAATCTCACTTTCAGTTCTTTTTCAAGTGTCTGTATATGCGCACTTACTGTTGGCTGTGTCAGATACAGTTCCTGTGCTGCTTTTGAAAAGCTCTTTGAATCGGATACTTTAATAAATGCTTCCAGCTGCCTTAAATTCATAATTATTCCCTCTTTCTATTCGATCAAATTCGTATAAATACACCCTCACCGGATTCCGTTATTTCCTTTGATCAAATTGCGCAGCCACATCTATCTTCTACCATCCGATATCAAATACCAGAGAGCAAAGTGCATCTGCCCGAACAAACAAATTCTTTTTATCCAGGAGGTTACCATCTTCAGTTTTTAACAACTTGTCCAGAGCCTGAACAAGGGTCCTTCGACCTGCTTTGACGCCTCAACATGATGTCCTTATACACTGTGTCTCTCTGATATCTTTATTCATACTTAATTTCTCAACTTTTCTTAAATATTCTCTGTCCGTTATACGAACTTCTTTGTTATATAGTTCTCAAACTATGGTCTGATGATCTTTCCTGCTTCAGCCATAGATTCAACAATACTGTACATATTGGTTACACCACCAACAACAAGTTTGTCTTTTAAATGATAGTAGTCAAGACATGTACCACATGTAAGAATCTCTACTCCCTGTGCCTCCAGAGACTTCAGATCTTCAATGGAATCTGATCCTTCTGTTGTAAGAGTAGCTCCTCCATTGTAGAAAAGCATCTTCTTCGGAAGTGTATCAAGCTGTGTAACTGCATAAATAAATCCCTTAATCAGGACTTTACCAAGTTCATCATTACCTGTTCCCATGCGGTCAGAAGATACCACTACGATAAGGTCTCCCTTCTGATCCGGTGTACATACAACTTCTGCATCTACTGCCGGTACTCCCTGCATCTTGATCGTTACTTTGTATTCTTTTTCTCCAAGCTTTTCAGAGCTTACTTCTCCGCCCTGTTCTTTTGCCAGCTTTGTAACATTCTGTACAGCAATCTCATTATCTACTAATACTTCAATTGTCTCCGGTCCTGTAAGAGCCTGCATTGCTTTTTTTGTTTTGATTACCGGAATCGGGCAGTTGTCTCCCATTGCATTCACTGTTACCATAATATTCATTTCCACCTTTCTTTTACGTGAATCATTTCACTTATAGATACATTCTATCACCCTTCGTCCCTTATGTAAACAGATAGTCCCGTTATTTTTACCAAAAACTAATTGTTATCGCGATAGCTTTTTGTATATTATTGCGATATTTTACATTCGCTTCTTGCAGTATCCTTTCTTCTATAATAAAATAGAAAAGTAAAACAGTATGTCTATAAATATGCATTGAACAAGACTATAGAAAACTGGAAATTTATCAAAAAGCACTTCAGAAAGGATTTAATAATATATGTGGTTAGCAGATGGTTGGAAAGATTATGAAGTAATTGACTCCTCAGACGGAGAAAAGCTGGAACGCTGGGGGCAGTACATCCTGGTTCGTCCGGATCCGCAGGTGATCTGGGATACACCTCGCACAGACAAACGCTGGAAACATCCGAACGCACACTATCACCGCAGTAAAAAAGGCGGCGGTGAATGGGAATTCTTCGATCTCCCGGAACAGTGGCAAATCAGTTATAAGAATCTTACCTTTAACTTAAAACCGTTTAATTTTAAACATACCGGACTTTTCCCGGAACAGGCAACCAACTGGGACTGGTTTGGACATCTGATTTCCGAAAAGGTAAAGAAAAATCCGGATAAGCCGGTAAAGGTATTAAATCTCTTTGCCTATACCGGCGGTGCAACCCTTGCCGCAGCTGCTGCCGGTGCACATGTCACCCATGTTGACGCTTCCAAAGGCATTGTTTCATGGGCAAAGGAAAATGCGACATCCTCCGGACTGATTGACAAGCCAATCCGCTGGATTGTCGATGACTGCGTTAAATTTGTCCAGCGTGAAATCCGCCGCGGCAACCACTACGACGGTATTATCATGGACCCGCCATCCTACGGCAGAGGTCCGAAGGGTGAAATCTGGAAAATTGAAGAATCCGTTTATCCGCTGATTCAACTGTGCGCACAGCTGTTATCCGATGACCCGCTGTTTTTCCTGATTAACTCTTACACCACCGGCTTACAGCCTGCTGTGCTTTCCTATATGCTTTCTACGGAATTAAAGGCATTTGACGGACAGGTTGATTCACAGGAGGTCGGACTTCCGGTATCCTCTAACGGACTGGTGCTTCCGTGTGGCGCTTCCGGCCGCTGGTCCCGCCCACTTTAAGCCGGAACAGCTAAACTTATAAAAAATTATAAAAAATGCAGGAAAACGCAAAGCTTTACAACCTCCTTGCGTTTTCCTGCATTTTATTTTTACTTAGAAAACATAATCTTTTCGCTGTTAAACATTCTTGTCAGTACCCATACGAAAATTCCCGCATAAACCAGATTGGATACAAAGGTAATCATTACATGCACGGCATTGACCGAGAATAAAAAGACACTGCTCATGCACTGCACGCTGTTGTAAATCGGAATCAGATACCAGTAATTTTCCTGCGGCGTTCCGTTTCCAAACATCGTACTGATTGACACAATCATTATAATTATCATTAACGGCGATACATATGTCCCCGCTTCTTTCACATTTTTTGCATATGCAGATACGACTGAAATCAATGAAATAATCAGCAGTACCGAACACAGCACAATCATTAACAGCAGTGCATAGTCCTGTACATGATAGACATTAACATTCACCCCTACGTCGTCACCGCTCATTGCCATAAGCTTCGGCAGGGACAATGCCGTTCCCGTAAAGCTTGACAGACCGCTCAGCAGTGCAAGGATACTAAGGGCAAGAATCTTTCCAATCGCAATTTCAGAGCGGCGTACCGGTGTTACAAGCAGTGTGGTAAGCGTGCCGCGCTCCTTTTCCCCTGAAATCGACTCTGGTGCGAGGGACGTACATGCACTGAAAATAAACGTCATCAGAAGCATTGGGAACAGCATGGAAAAGATTTTTCCCGTAATATCCTTATCCGATGCCAGATCATACCCATCGTCTGCATTTGCGTTAATATCAAACTTGTTAATCATGCTGCTTTCGTACTGGTTTAAAACCTCTGTGATCATGCTGTAACCGCTTGCCGATTCGGTCTTTGAGGAATTATAATAAATTTCAACCTGCGGTGCCGGTGTCTGTGCCGTCATGCTGTCGTAAGCTGCCACTGCCTGTTCAAAATCCTTCGGAAATACGACAATCAAATCACAGTCCTGATTTTCCACCTGCATTTTCATCTCGTCCATAGATTTATCCGCACCCCGGTAATCCAGATTCAAGCTGTCAAATACCGGCTTTAAGCTCTGCGGCGTATCCAGCATAAATACCGATGTCTTATAATCATCTTTGACCTCAAACTGGCTCGACATCGCCTGCCCCATAATCGAATACACAATATAAATCATCAGTCCCGGCAGGAGAATCGTTGTCAGAAGCATACGCCTATCCGAAAGATACCGGAACAGTTCCTTTTTCATGATTGTAAAAATATTATTCATCTGTCTTACCCTCCATATTTTCATACAGTTCAAAGAACCGGTCTTCTAACGGCTGTCCCGCCATAACATTTTCCAGCGTATCACAGCACACGGATTTGCCACGGATAATAATGACCACACGGTCACAAATTTTTTCAATCAGGCTG
>ERZ780190.1533-NODE-1533-length-20444-cov-2.868802_pt1 | contig 20444 bp, 19 predicted proteins | sample MGYA00510980_ERZ780190 | MGnify/ENA primary metagenome ERZ780190 (study PRJEB29588, sample SAMEA1972188) | human gut metagenome | biome: human gut; feature: human-associated habitat; material: faeces | place: Denmark | collected 2008/2010 ... | reverse complement strand
AGGATCAGTACTGCTGCACGGTTACGGAACAACCGGCCAAGATCTCTTTTGAAAATCTGAAATGATTTCTTCATCCACTAATCCTCCTTTGTTATTGTCATATAGACATTAGTATAACAAAAACACTTCTGAAAATCTACCCAAAAACTGACGAACGGTCATATTTTTATTGTGCTATTTGCACTTCTGAGATGAAGCGCAAAAATGCATCAGTACAGGTCAATTCCCTATATTGATGCATTTTTATCATTTATTTATTTTACAATGCCAACCATATCTTTCACAGATTCAAATCCATTTTTCTTCATATATGCTTCGATTCCGTCAATGATCTCTATTGTTGCATTTGGATTATAGAAATTCGCGGTTCCCACAGATACTGCGGATGCTCCTGCAAGGATCATCTCGATTGCATCTTCCGGTGTAGCAATTCCTCCCATTCCGATAATCGGAATATTCACTGCCTGGGCTGCCTGATATACCATACGCACTGCAATTGGATGCACTGCCGGTCCGGACATCCCACCAGTTCTGTTTGCCAAAGCAAATTTTCTGCGGTTTACATCAATCTTCATTCCAGTCAGTGTATTAATCAGGGAAATTACATCTGCTCCGCCTGCTTCTGCCGCTTTTGCCATCTCTGTAATATCCGTTACATTCGGGCTCAATTTCATAATAACCGGCTGTCTTGCATATTTTTTCACTTCTTTTGTAATTTCTTCTACAGAAGCTGCATTCTGTCCAAAGGCAATACCGCCTTCTTTGACATTTGGGCAGGAAATATTGATTTCAAGCATGTCCACCGGCTGTTCGCTTAACTTTTCCACCGCATCGACATAATCTTCCTCTGTTTTTCCACAGACATTGACAATAATCTTTGTATCATACTGCTTTAAAAACGGAATATCTCTTGAAATAAACGTATCCAGTCCCGGATTTTGCAGACCGATTGCATTAATCATGCCGCCGTAGGTTTCTGCAATACGCGGTGTCGGATTACCCGGCCACGGTACATTGGCAACGCCCTTTGTCGTTACGGCACCGAGCTTATTCAAATCAACGTATTCTGCATATTCCATACCGGAACCAAACGTGCCGGAAGCGGTTGTAACAGGATTCTTCCATTCAACTCCTGCAATATTTACGGATAAATTCATTACAGTTCTACCTCCTCTGCGTTAAATACCGGTCCTTCTTTGCAGACTCTCTTGTTGTGTACTTTCGAGTGGTCGTCTACCTGTGTGGACTTACATACACAGGCAAGGCACGCACCGATTCCACATGCCATTTTTTCTTCTAAGGACAGGTAACATTCCAGTCCGTTTTCTTTTGCATACTGCTTAATAGCACGAAGCATCGGTGTCGGACCGCATGCAAATAAAATGTCACCTTCAATGCCGCATGCCTTTACGGCATCCAATACATTGCCCTTTGTTCCGGCACTGCCGTCTTCTGTTGCCAGATACACTTTACCGTATGCTTCAAATTCATCATTTAAAAACAATTCATCACGATACCCTAAAACAATACTCTTTTCACAGTCCAACTGCTTTGCCAGCTCCAACATCGGCGGAATCCCGATACCGCCGCCAAACAAAATAGCCTTGCGTTCCTTTGATACCTTTGAAATGTCATAGCCGTTGCCAAGCGGTCCCTGTACTTCAAGGATCTGTCCTGCGTGCATTGTTGCAAATTCCTGTGTGCCTTTTCCGATTGCCCGGTATACAATGCGCAGGGTATCACCCTCAATGCCGCAGATACTGATTGGGCGCGGAAGAAGCCGCGAACCGTCGTTAGAATAGACAGACACGAACTGTCCCGGCTTTGCTTCCTTTGCAATATTTTTTGTTGAAAAACACATTTCATAAATGTCCGTTGCGATTTCATCTGCACGTACAATCGTTACTTTTTCTCTATATGCCATTTCTGCTCCTCATTTCCGCCTACTTGTGTAATGCACCGTTAATGTCGGCAATCATATCGAGTGCCGCCTGTCTGGAAGCTTCTGCGAAATGCTCCTCACCGAATTTTGCGTACTGTTCCTTTGTATAAGCCGCAATAATGCCTCTTGAGCTGTTGACAATCGCACCTAAACCGTCTTCGTTAAAGAAATGTACCAAATCCTCTGCCTTACCGCCCTGTGCACCGTAACCCGGTACTAAAATATAAGCCTTTGGCATAATCTTACGCAGGGTCTTGCCCATTTCCGGATACGTTGCACCGACAACGGCTCCGACATAGCTGTAGTCATCACCCATACATTCACTGCCCCACTCGGCAACCTTTTCACCTACCAGCTCATAGAGCGGTCTGCCGTCAATTAAACGGTCCTGAAATTCGCCACTGGACGGATTGGAAGTCTTAACAAGAATAAAGATACCCTTCTTTTCTTCCTTGCAGACCTTTACAAACGGATCAATGCCATCTGAACCCAGATACGGATTCACCGTTGCAAAATCTTCGTTAAATGCGGAAAGCTTCTTGCTTCCAACCTGCACCTTTCCCAAGTGTGCAACGGCATACGCTTCTGATGTCGAACCGATGTCCCCACGCTTTACGTCACCGATAACGACCATGTCCTTTGACTTACAATAGTCTACGGTCTTTTGGAATACCTTCATGCCTTCAATGCCAAACTGCTCATACATTGCAACCTGTGGCTTGACTGCCGGTACAATATCATAAATATTATCTACAATCGCCTTGTTAAACTGCCAGATTGCTTCTGCCGCACCTTCTAATGTTTCACCGTATTCCGCAAATGCGGCTTTCTTTAAATGTTCCGGTATAAACTTCATCATCGGGTCTAATCCGACTACAACCGGTGCGTTCTGCTTTTTAATTTTGTCTACTAACTTGTTAATCATTTTTGTCTTCCTCTTTCTGCCGGTACAGGCGTATTTATTATATGAGTTTTGGAACGTCTTTGTCTACTATAATTTCACAGCCCGGCCTGTATGAATATACAACCTTGCCGTCTGACATTGTATATCTGACTCTGCCCTTAACTGTCTTTCCGTTAAACGGTGTATTTTTTCCCATGGATGCAAACAGGGTGCTGTCAATCACATATTCTTCATTTGGGTCGATAATCGTAATATCTGCCGCACGTCCCGGAAGCAGTGTTCCTTTGTCGCTGTTGATAATCTGCGCAGGCTTATAGCTCATGCGTTCTGCCATCTGAAGCGGTGTTAAAACACCCTTGTCCACCAGCTCCGTAATCGTCAGGCTCACAGAAGTTTCAAGTCCCGTAATGCCAAATGGTGCTTCAGCAAACGGACGCTCTTTTTCTGTTCTGTGGTGCGGTGCATGGTCTGTTGAAATCACATCCATAACCCCTTCCTTTAAGCCTTCCTTTAACGCTTCGCGGTCTGCCTTAGCACGCAGTGGCGGATTCATTTTGTAGTTTGCATCATCACCTGTGATATCATCTTCCGTCAGTGTAAAATGGTGTGGCGTAACCTCTGCTGTTACATCTATTCCTTCTTCCTTTGCAAGCTTTGTCATCTTCACACTGTCCACGGTTGAGCAGTGGCACAGATGCAGTCTTGCGCCTGTGTTTTTTGCAAGCAGGATATCTCTTGCCACAATGACGTCTTCCACCGCATTCATAATGCCGTAAAGTCCGAGTTCTTTGGCTCTGTTGCCGGCATTCATCACACCTCTTGCAACTAAATTTTTATCTTCGCAGTGTGCAAATACAGGGATTCCAACTTCCGCAGCCAGACGCATTGCCTGTCTTGCCACTCTCGCATTCATAACAGACTTGCCGTCTTCGCTGACCGCAACCGCACCGTTTTTGTACAGATTTTCAAAATCTGTGATAAATTCTCCGTCCTGTCCCGCCGTAATTGCCGCAATCGGAAGCACATGGATGTCTGTTACTTCCTTTGCCTTGTCAATCACATACTTCACCATTTCCACGCTGTCTACAACCGGCTTGGTATTCGGCATGACACAAACGGTTGTAAATCCGCCTCTCGCCGCTGCTCTGGCTCCGGTACGGATTGTTTCCTTATGTTCAAATCCCGGCTCCCGGAAATGTACATGCAGGTCAATCAGTCCAGGCATGACATAAAGACCTTCTGCCTCAATTACATTTTCCGCATCGGTACTGATATGTTCTGCAACCTCTTTAATAATACCGTCTTCCACAAGAATATCCCTGATGCCGTCTGTGCTGCTTGCTGGGTCTAACACCCTGCCACCTCTGATAATTGTTCTCATCTCTACCTCATTTCTGCGGCATGCGCCGCCCTCGCATTTTAATTTCTTTTATTGTTCTTATATTTATGGTTCTTCCTTACTGCTCCGGCTTCCATGATGCTAAGTACTTTTGTTCAAAATCTTTTGCAGCTGCCGGTTTTCCAAAATAGAATCCCTGTATATAATGCACCCCCAGACCTCTGAGCAGCTCGTACTGTTCCTGATATTCCACGCCTTCAACGACCAGCTTCGTGCCGATGGTTTTTGACAGTTCCACAATCAGCCGTACAAATGCCTGTGCATATTCATCTTCCAGAATATCATCGATAAATGTCTTATCCACTTTGATTAAATCCAGCGGAAGCTGCTTGATATAATTTAACGAAGAATATCCGGTTCCAAAATCGTCCAATGCAATCCGCGGACCTAATTTTTTAAGTCCCTTGATAATCTCAAGGACACGGTTCATATCGTTAATAGCAAAGGACTCCGTGATTTCCAGAATAATATTCTTTGGATTTACACCCGTCTTTAAAAGGATTTTTTCAATATTTTTTACCACATCTTTCTGGAGCAGCTGAACTACCGACAAATTGACATTGACATGAAAGTCAGGATAGCCGTGCTCGTTCCAGTATCTACACTGACTGCAGGCTTCTTCTAACACATAGTCCCCGATGGAGGTAATCAGTCCAAGGTATTCTGCAAGCGGTACAAAGTCGCTCGGTCCCATAAATCCGAGTGATTTGCTGTCCCAGCGCACCAGTGCCTCACAGGATGTGCATTTTTTTGTCACTGCATCTACTACCGGCTGGTAGTATACCAGAAACTCCTGAATCTCTGAGGCCACTGCCTGCCGCATATTATTTTCAATATCCAGCCGCTTGCTGACATTTTCACTCGATGTATTGTCGTAAATGCTGTACTGGTTTTTACCGGCTTTCTTTGCCTCATACATGGCAATATCGGCAGTCTTTATAATATCATCTACTTCTGTCCCATCATCCGGGAAAAAGGCAACACCCATACTCATCGTACAGAAGTATTCTGTTTCCATCAGATACCACGGTTTACGGAACATCGCAATAATATTTTTAACAATCTTTTCCCAGATGTTAAAATACTGCGGCAGAATAATGATGACAAATTCATCACCACCCATTCTGTAACAGTGTCCGCGGATTCCCGCAATTCCCTGCAGTCCTGCGGCGACCTGCTGTAACAGCACATCGCCGTACTGATGTCCCAGTCCGTCATTGATATGTTTAAAATCGTCCAAATCCATAAACAGCACGGCACCTTTTTCTTTGTCCCGCACCGCTTTACGGACAATGTGGCGCAGATCATTTTCACATTTCATACGGTTATACAGACCGGTCAGGAAATCATTGTGCGCCTGATACTCGATTTTCTGCTGGTTCTTTTTCTTCTGTGTTACATCAACCGCCGTACAGACTACTGCCGGATTGCCGTTTAACCACCTCAGATCCGAAAAGCGGACCTCGTACCACAGCCCGGACTGGGCATCACAGTGTTCCTGGATGCTTTTTGTATTTTCACCTGTAAAATAAAATGTCACACAGGTCTGAATGACCCGTTTAATATCATTGCAGTTTTTCACAATATCATTTTCAAACAGCACTTCTTTCGCCTGTCTGTCATACACCATAATACCCGAATCAATACTTCCAAGAATTTCCTTTAATACCTCATAGGAATAGGATAAGGAATCTTTGCTGATACGTTCCTGCATAATGCTTTGAATTACATTTGCTACATCCGATACAAACCGAAGCTGTTCTGCATCCAGTTCTACATCGTTTGTACTGTCCGATACACACAGATACATCCGGACTTTATCTTCCGCTTTTACCGGAGCCGTCACGCTCGTTTTGATATTTGCATCCGCAAGTGCCATACGCACCGGCTCCTGTGCCGTGTCTGCCCTGTAATAGCACAGTTTCTCACCATAAAGCGGACTATCTGCCGCCGCTTTTACCTGCCGCTCTACAGTTCCCTGCGGCGCAGTCTGTGCCGCTGCCGCCTGCACTTCTGCAGCTTGTATCAGATGGTGTCTGCCGCCATAGGAAAGTACCGGATACAGACAGGTTCTTTCTTCATCATACTGCATAACAGTGACATCCGGCATTTTCAGATACTTTGATACATTTTCCAAAATGACATAAATGACATCTTTAAAAGGTCCTTCATTTTCCAGCATACGAACAATGTTAGACATGACCTGACTTTTCACCTTCATTTTACCTCATACCCCAAAACTTGTGTTTTGTACTATTATACCTTATTTGCACAGGTTTGGAAACCATCAGTTAGAATTTTATTTATTTTTCATTGTATTCATTTTGCCGGCATGGTATTATTTGATATAGACTTAAAGAACAAAGTGTCCTGCACTTTGGAACGGAGAACATTATGGATTATATTAAATACGAAACCACACTCAAGGCAAGTGGCAGAGAATATTCTAAGATTGTATTCTGGAACCGTTTTATCAGAAATCCCATTGAGCTGATTTTAACATGGCTTCCCGCCGCGATTACAATTGTCTGCATTGCACTCGGCTGCTTTTCTTCTTATCTTGCCGTCATTTATGCAGCATGCTGGTGCTATCCCATTTATATTTTTGGTTTCCAGTTTAAAAGCAGCGTGAATTATCACTTAAAGAACAGAGATGCTTCCGAATCCGCACCATGTACAATTACACTGATGGAAAGCGGCATCCTTGCTGAAATCCCGGAATTTGAACTGACCTATAATTATAGCTGGGACGATTTTACAACCATTTATGATAAGTTTGGTTATTATATGTTTTTTGAAAAAGGGAAAATGACCGTCATGCTGCGTCAGGCAGATATGCCTGAACAGGAACGTCATGCCGCCGCAGATTTTATTAAAAAGAATGTCAATCAAAATATCTGCCGCGTATTATTTTAATGATATCAGGGTCACAAAGTCTTTTAATTTAAAAATAAAACCGCAGGAACATTTTGTATCTGCACCTGTCTTATGACTTGTGCTTACCGGAAGTTCCTGCGGTTTTTATTTACGTTGCTTTTTTACATCGTTTATCGTGCGAGCCAGCCACCGTCTACCGCTACCGTGTAGCCATTTACATAATCCGATGCTTTGGAAGCCAGCCATACAACTGCGCCCTGCATATCTTCCGGTGTTCCCCAGCGGCCTGCCGGAATTCTTGAAAGAATCTCATCACTTCTGTCATCATCACTGCGAAGCTGTGCGGTATTGTTCGTTGCCATATAACCCGGCGCAATCGCATTGACATTAATGTTGTATTTTGCCCATTCATTGGCAAGCGCCTTTGTCAGCCCCATAATGGCACTCTTGCTTGCCGTATAGGAAGGCACGCGGATTCCGCCCTGATAGGAAAGCATGGAAGCCACATTGATAATCTTGCCGCCGTCCTGCTGCTTGATATACTGCTTTGCAAATGCCTGGCTTAAGAAAAAGACGACCTTTTCATTAATATCAATGACCGTATCCCAGTCTGCTTCTGTCACATCGACAGCATCACAGCGCTTAATAATTCCTGCATTATTTACCAGAATATCTACTCTGCCGTATGCGTCCAATGCACCGGAAAGTACGGTATCTACTGCTGCGGTTGTTGACAAATCTGCCAATACCTCTGTAAAGCTTCCGCCAAATGCTTCAATCTTTTCTTTCGTTTCCGCACAGGAACGTCTTCCGACACCGACAACCTTTGCACCTGCCTCGGCAAGTGCGACTGCCATTCCCTGTCCCAGTCCGGTATTGGCACCGGTCACAACTGCAACTTTTCCATCCAGTTTAAACAAATCAAGAATCATTCACATTCCTCCTAGTTAAATCCAATCCACTTATTCATTACTTTGTAACCTGTCTTTGAAATCCATCTGCCGGATTTCCCCGGAAGATTGACTGAAAAACCAAGCATACTATAACGAAGCATTTTATAAACTTCCTTATCCTTTGCCTTGACGTAATTCCACAATTCCTGCTTTTTGGCAAGGTTTTCAGGCGTGCCTGAAAGAATCAGAAAGATCGATGATACTTCCATCATAATACGCAGATAATTGCGCATATACATACGGCATTTCCGATTGCTGATTTTCTGCTCTGTATAAAAATCTACCATTCTGCGTGTGACGCGCAGCTGCTGGTCAATTCTTGAAATCATGACCGTCTCATTGACAGACTGGTCATCCCTGCCGATAAAATAGCGGTAAAAATTCGTATTGATATAATACATTTTCTTAACATACGGCAGCGGTTCAAATACAAAAATGTTATCCACATAAAATATATGTTTTGGCAGCTGCAATCCACATTTTTTCAGCAATTCCGTCTTATAAATAACCGTATGCATTAAAATGTACTGGTCCATCTTAAAATGTCCGATATCATTCCATGTAAAAAGAGTTTCTTCCGGAAATACATTGTCATAATGGATGACTTTCTTACGCTTTGCACCCACTTTTTCATAGACGTAATTTGCAATGACCATATCCGGTTCTTCTGCCTCGTCAAATTTTTTGAGCGTTGCCAGTACTCTGCGGTAGCTTTTTAAGTCCACCCAGTCATCACTGTCAACCACTTTAAAATATTTACCCGTTGCATGTGCCAGTCCTGTATTAACTGCCTGTCCATGTCCACCGTTCTCCTGATGAACCGCCTTAACAATCGTCGGATATTTTGCTGCATATTCATCTGCAATTTTTGCCGTTTCATCTTTGGTAGAACCATCATCTACAATGATAACTTCTACGTCCTCACCGCCTGCCAGAACAGACTGAATACATTTTTCCATATATGCCGCCGAATTGTAGCATGGAATAGCAAATGATAATAATTTCATAACTTTATACGGATTTCCGTTTCCTCCTTCTATAAATCCTATCCCTCTAAGCTTCTGACCTGTACAGCATATCGTCCTTTTCTTATCTGCGGCCGCACAAAATCTTAGCTTTTTCTTTTGATATTCTTATATATTCCTACATTCTGTCCGGGCATTCAATTGCCAGCAGTTCTATACACTGCTCTAATACGGCTTTTGTCAGACAAATTAACGCAATATAGCCCTTCTGCTTTGCTTCGTCTGTTTCTGCAAGAATCTTGGTATCGTGATAGAATCCGTTAAATGCGTTAGATACTTCATAAATAAACTGGCACAGCTTATGCGGCGCTTTTTCTGTATAGACTGCCGCCATAATTTCCGAAAACTTTGCCAGAGAAAGCATCAATGCCTTTTCCGTTGCGGAGTCCGCCGGATTCATGCTGAGATTTTCCAGTGTCTTTCCGCTATCGGTATATTTGTTTAAAATAGATTTAATTCTTACAATTGTATATAAAATATATGGACCTGTATTTCCTTCAAATGATGCAAAACGTTCAATATCAAATACATAGTCTTTGGATGCCTGATTGGATAAATCCCCGTACTTTAAGGCTGCAAGTCCAACAATCTTTGCCGTTGCTCTTGCTTCTTCTTCATCCATTGTACGGTTTTCCATCATCTTTTTATAGACTGCTTCATTGATATCGGCAATCAGATGTTCCAGACGCATCACGCCGCCTGAACGTGTCTTAAACGGCTTTCCGTCTTTTCCGTTCATTGTTCCGAAACCTAAAAATGTCATTTCTGTCTGTGGATTTACAATACCTGCTTTCTTTGCCACACGGAATACCTGTGTAAAATGCAGTTCCTGTCTTTTATCAGCCAGATAAATATAAGCATCCGGCTGATACAGCTTTTCTCTTTCCACCAGCGTTGCCAAATCGGAAGTTGCATACAGTGCGGCACCGTCTGATTTTCTGACAATACATGGCGGCAGTTCTTTGGTATCGCCTTCTTCCTGAATATCCACAACCATAGCACCCTGACTTTCGTAAGCCAGTCCCTTGTCAATCATCTCCTGTACCATAGACGGAATATACGGCTGTGCATCGCTTTCCCCTTTCCACAAATCAAAGGACACATTCAGATTATCATAGTTTTTCTTTAAATCCGCTTTGGAAACTGCCATAATATGTTTCCAGATTGCCGTACATGCCTTATCCCCGCTCTGCAGCTTTAAGGTTGCATTATGCGCTCTTTCCATAAATGCTGCATCTTCTTTGGATTTTGCACTGGCTGCCGGATAGATTTCCTCCAGCTCGGAAATGGTAAACGGTGCTTCTGCCGGATATTCACCTGTAAACTGCTCGTCAAAATACGGAAGTTCCGGCTTTCTGTCGCGCAGTTCTTCAATAATTAATCCCATCTGAAGACCCCAGTCGCCAAGATGTACATCACCGATTACTTTATTGCCCGCAAAACGCTGGATTCTCTTTACACTCTCACCGATTACCGCAGAGCGCAGATGTCCTACGTGAAGCGGTTTTGCCGCATTGGCTCCGCCGTAATCCACGATGACCGTCTTTGGCTTTTCAGGATTTTCATAACCAAACTGCTTTGCCTGTGTCATTTCATTGACATAGTCTGCAACTGCCTGTCCGCTTAAAATAATATTGATAAATCCCGGTTTAACGCTTTCGATACGGTCAAACAGCGGATTTTTGTCCAATTTTGCAACAACTTCATCTGCAATCATAAAAGGTGCTTTTTTGTATTCCTTTGCCGCTGCCATCGCACCGTTGCACTGATATTCGCACAAATCCGGGCGGTTTGATAAAGAAACTTTTGCATACTTTCTATCATAACCACATTCGGCAAATGCATTCTGTAACTGTTCCGTAATCTTTTCAACAATTGTATTCATGACTCTCTCCAATTCTTTTTACTATATAAAAGGGCTGCTTCATTAAGAATCTATGTTCATTAACGAAACAGCACCTCATCATACACTAATATCGGACTTCTTCCAAAAACAGTCCATAACTTTCTGCCGGCAGTGACATCTGAACATCTTTTCCATCCAGAATGTCCCGTACATTTTCCGGCTTTTTTAGACCGGTTCCAACATCCAGCAGAATTCCTATCATCAGCCTTGCCATATTATGCAAAAAATCATTTGCCGTAATACGCAGCTGCGCAATACCGCTTTCATCACAGCTGATAGTAATATTCTTAATTTCCCGTTCGGTAGACTTGCTCTTTCTTGCTGTGGTGAAAGCCTTAAAGTCATGCTTTCCAAGAAAATAAGCGGCTGCTTTATTCATTGCTTCATAATCGAGCGGATGAAATGTGTGGTAACTATACTTTCTTTCAAACACACTGGCAATAGACTTCGTATCAATCCGATACAGATACGTTGTTTCCTTTGCAAGCAGCTGACTGTGAAAACGTTCATCAACTGCTTCCACTTTCAACACGGCAATGTCACGCGGCAGATATCTGTTCAGATAATTCCTTAATTCCATGCAGTTCTGTCTGGAATTCAGCTTGAAATTAGCCACCTGTCCATAAGCGTGAACGCCCTTTTCTGTTCTGCACCCGCAGAACAGTTCTGCTTCCTCACCTGTCATCTTTTTTAAAATCTCTTTAATTTTAAATTCCACAGTATTTTCCGAAGCATCTTTGCCAAGACGCTGCCATCCGTCAAAACGTCCGCCGTCATACTGTATCAAAATTCTGTAATTATACATACTGCCTCATTCTGCCGCTTATACGGCTTTATTATTCTCCCATAACCTTTTCGAGTACAGATACGATTGCACTGCTCTCAAACGGCTTTTGGATAAAATCAGCCGCACCTCTCTTTAATGCTTCTACAATATTGGTCTTCTGTCCGGCTGCGGTAACCATTACAATCTTAGCTGCCGGATTAATCTTTAAAATCTCACTGACTGCATCAATCCCATCCAGCTTTGGCATGGTAATATCCATTGTAACAATATCCGGTTTAAATTCCTCATATTTTTTCATGCCATCTTCGCCGTCAACTGCTTCTGCTACAACTTCGTATCCCGCCTCTGTAAGCATATTTCTTAAAAAACGTCTTGATGTTCTTGAGTCATCTACTATTAATACTGTAACCATACTATTTCTCCATTCCTCCGCTTTTGCGGTTTTTTCATTTCTTTACAAATAGGTTTCCTGGCTGGCAAGCTCCACATTCTCATTGATTGCCATAATCAAGTCAAATTGACTGCCTTCGTAACCGATGGTTACGACATAAAATCCTTTTTCACTTGTAATATGCACGTTATCATAAAATACCGGTGGATATAATACCACATCTATATCATCATCGCAAAGTCTTGTTGCAAATGCACCATTCGTACAATTAATCAGTTCGCAGACTGCATCGTATGCATCCATATCAAATTCCTGAAAATCTTCCATTGCAAAATCCGATGCAACCTTTAACAATACCTCATCGCTTCCGATAATCCCAAAGAAAATATCCATATCGCCATCCATCATCTGACTGCCGATAAAATCCCCTTCATACTCCTCTTTTATCGTAATCTTTTCCAGTGTCATTTCGTCACCAAGATAATGTTTCAGGCTTTTTAATACACACTTTAACTGTAAAATATACTCCTCCTGACGCATCTTTACAAATGTAGACACCATTGCATCAATATCCCCATCTTTTAATACCCGCAGTTCCCTGTCTGTCAGATTGTTGCCAACGTGGTTGCGGGCGATATACCCGCCAAACATCATATCCTTCATTGCTATACCTCTCTTAACCCATCCATCATTATACTGCTCGTACAATCCCCTATGAATATCAGCACAATTATTTATTACATTATACAACATATAAACTATATTAATCAAGCAGTTTCCCAATAAAATGATATCATACCATATTCGGGCAGCACTGGCATTCTCCGCTCTTTTTCTATTACTGTGCCTGTAATAATATTTTCCTTGAACATAACAACAGCCGCCCGGTCAACACGTTACCGGACGGCTGTCTTGTTATGATTATTTGTTTTTTACTTATCCTCTACACTGTAGTTTGGAGCTTCCTTTGTGATATGAATATCATGTGGATGACTCTCTCTTAATGCTGCAGATGACATCTTGATAAACTGTGCTGTTTCCTGTAATGTCGGAATATCCTGCGCGCCACAGTATCCCATACCGGAACGAAGACCACCCATTAACTGGAAGATGGTATCTTCTACAAGTCCCTTATATGCTACACGGCCTTCAACACCTTCCGGTACCAGCTTCTTAGCGCCGGTCTGGAAGTATCTGTCCTTACTGCCGTTTTCCATGGCAGCGATAGAACCCATGCCTCTGTATACTTTATATTTTCTTCCCTGGAATAATTCAAATGTTCCTGGGCTTTCGTCACAGCCTGCAAGCAGACTTCCGAGCATACATACGTTGCCGCCTGCTGCGATTGCTTTTACGATATCTCCGGAGTACTTGATACCACCATCGGCGATAACCGGAATACCGTACTTCTTCGCTTCTTCGTAAGCACTCATAACTGCTGTTACCTGTGGTACACCGATACCTGCAACAACTCGTGTTGTACAGATAGAGCCTGGTCCGATACCAACCTTAACCGCATCTACGCCTGCTTCGCAAAGAGCCTTTGCAGCTGCACCTGTTGCAATGTTTCCGGCAATTACCTGAAGGTCCGGATATGCAGCCTTAATATTTTGTAATGTAGTGATAATGTTCTTTGAATGACCGTGTGCAGAATCGATTACGATACAGTCAACCTTTGCCTTTACAAGGGCTTCCACACGTTCCATAACGTTTGCCGTAATACCGACAGCGGCGCCGCAGAGCAGTCTTCCCTGTGCATCATGGGCAGATAACGGATATTTAATCTGCTTTTCGATATCCTTAATTGTAATCAGACCCTTTAACTTAAATTCGCTGTCTACAATCGGAAGTTTTTCTTTTCTTGCCTTGCCTAAAATCTTCTTTGCTTCGTCTAATGTAATGCCAACCGGTGCTGTAATCAGATTCTCGCTTGTCATACATTCCTTAATCGGTCTTTTATAATCTTCTTCAAACTTCAGATCTCTGTTGGTGATGATACCCACCAGCTTGCCATCATCATCTGTAATCGGCACACCTGAAATTCTGAATTTACCCATCAGATTATTTGCATCTTCGAGTGTATTGTCCGGATGCAGATAAAATGGGTCCGTAATAACGCCATTTTCCGAACGCTTTACCTTATCCACTTCTTCTGCCTGCTGTTCTACAGACATATTCTTATGAATAATACCAATACCGCCCTGTCTTGCCATGGCAATTGCCATTCTGTGCTCTGTAACAGTATCCATTCCCGCGCTCATCAATGGAATGTTTAACTTAATGTTCTTTGTCAACTGTGTTGACAGATTAATCATATTCGGCGTTACTTCTGAATACTGTGGAACTAATAACACGTCATCAAATGTAATGCCTTCGCCAATGATTGTACCCATTTCTACTGTATCCTCTCTTTCTTTCATTTTAATGTGTTTTGTGTATTATTTGACAATATAACAAAATACGCTGATAATGTCAAACACTTTTTTCTGTACATTCACTTTTTTATTCATCCATGCGGTCTGCGGCTTTCGGTACACCCGCCCGAAGTGCCTCAAGCATCTTTTCATCCGGTTCTAAGATGATGCGCACCATTTCATTGCTTGCATCCATTGTATATAAAACAACCGTCTTTTCTGGTGCTGTATTGGAAGTGTATTCTGCGGTCCGCAGTTTTTTGTGTTCCATTCCAAGCGCTGCCTGGCAGGTCGGTTTCGCAAGCATGGATGCTTTTGCAATATTGTATACCCCGCAGCGTTTTCTCATGGACTGTGACATAATTTTATCAATTGTGAGCTCACCGTCCACTAATGAATATTCATACTCTGCATTGTAATATTTAAACAATATCACCGTAAATACCACAAATATCGCTGTGAGCAGAATTCCCAGTGCATAAGTTGACGGAATCGTTGTGACTGCAAGAATACATGCAAGAATCATAACGGTCTTAAATACTGCCGCCTGCTTTGGGGCTTTCGTTTTTAAAATCTGTTCTGTTGTAATATTATACATAAATTCTCCATTCTGCCGGAGTTTAAACCAGCCTGTCTGTTACTATCATAATCCTTTTTGTACTAAAAAGCAATAAAAACCGGCAGATTTGACAAAATCTGTCACCTCTGCCGGTTTCAATCTGCTGCCCGTTTTACCGTCCAGCCAAAAAATATTTATTTTTATGCATTTTAACAGCAGGAATTACATCATTCCCATGCCGCCCGCACCGCCTGCCGGCATTGCCGGAACATCTTCTTTGATTGTTGCAACAACGGATTCTGTTGTAAGCAGTGTAGATGCAACACTTGTAGCATTCTGTAATGCGCTTCTTGTAACCTTTGCAGGGTCTAAGATACCGGCATCAATCATGTTGACATATTCGCCGTTTAATGCATCGAAACCTGTTCCTACTTCAGATTCTCTTACCTTATTAATAATAACAGAACCTTCCAGACCTGCATTTGCTGAAATGTGGTATAACGGAGCTTCGAGTGCCTTTAAGATAATCTCTGCGCCTGTCTTTTCATCACCTATCAGTGTTTCTGTCAGTTTCTTCACTTCCTTAGAAGCATGAATATAAGCAGAACCACCGCCAGAAATAACACCCTCTTCTACGGCTGCTCTTGTTGCATTTAAAGCATCTTCCATACGAAGCTTTGCTTCCTGCATCTCTGTTTCTGTTGCAGCACCAACTCTGATAACAGCTCCGCCGCCTGCCAGCTTTGCAAGCCTTTCCTGTAACTTTTCTCTGTCGAAATCAGATGTTGTTTCGTCAATCTGTGCACGAATCTGTGCAACTCTTGCTTCGATTGCAGACTTTTCACCTTCACCGTCAACAATAACAGTATTTTCCTTCTGAACCTTAACAGACTTTGCACGGCCGAGCATATCCATTGTAGCATCCTTTAATTCAAGTCCTAATTCTTCTGAAATAACCTGACCGCCTGTAAGGATTGCAATATCCTTTAACATTTCTTTTCTTCTGTCGCCGTAGCCCGGAGCCTTGACAGCAACAACATTGAATGTACCTCTTAACTTGTTGACGATTAATGTTGTAAGTGCTTCACCTTCAACATCTTCAGCGATAATTAACAGCTTTGCACCGCTTTGTACAATCTGCTCTAAGAGCGGAAGGATTTCCTGAATGTTAGAAATCTTCTTGTCTGTGATTAAAATGTATGGATTATCAAGAACTGCTTCCATCTTATCCATATCTGTTGCCATATAAGCTGAAATATATCCTCTGTCAAACTGCATACCTTCTACAAGGTCAAGTTCTGTCTTCATGGTCTTAGATTCTTCGATTGTGATAACACCGTCGTTAGAAACCTTTTCCATTGCATCTGCTACCATCTGTCCGACTTCTGCATCACCTGCTGAAATAGAAGCAACCTTTGCAATCTGATCCTTGCCTGTTACCTTTTCGCTCATCTTTGCAATCGCTTCTACAGCACACTCCGTTGCCTTCTTCATGCCTCGTCTTAACACGATTGGATTAGCGCCTGCTGCAAGATTCTTCATACCTGCATTTACCATTGCCTGTGCAAGAACGGTTGCTGTTGTTGTACCATCACCTGCTACATCATTTGTCTTTGTAGCAACTTCCTTTACAAGCTGTGCGCCCATGTTTTCAAATTTGTCTTCCAGTTCGATGTCCTTTGCAATTGTAACACCGTCGTTTGTGATTAACGGAGCACCGTAAGACTTATCCAGAACAACATTTCTTCCTTTCGGTCCTAATGTTACACGTACTGTATTTGCTAACTTATTTACACCTTCTTCAAGAGCTTTTCTTGCATCAATGCCATATTTAATTTCCTTTGCCATGATATTTGACCTCCGATTTCTATTTTATACTGTATCAAAACTGCTTTTACCAGATTTTTCTATTCCATAATTGCAAGGATATCAGACTGTTTTACGATGATATATTCCTCGCCGTCTAATTCCACTTCTGTTCCTGAATATTTAGAATAAATAACTTTATCGCCTGTCTTAACCTGCATTGTTACTTCCTTGCCGTCTACAACTCCACCAGGACCAACTGCAATAACTTCTGCCTGCTGTGGTTTTTCCTTTGACTGACCCGGTAATACAATGCCTGATTTTGTCGTTTCTTCTGCCTTTAACGCTTTAATGACAACTCTGTCTCCCAATGGTACTAACTTCATATTATCCTCCATTCCGCCGCCGGTAAGGCTGCCTTTGCGCCGCCCCGAACTTGTATACGACAGCTGCTATTATTTTCCTTGTTAGCACTCATTTAATTTGAGTGCTAATTTCAATATCATTAAAATATCACTCTGCCTTTTGTTTGTCAACAGATAATTGGAAATATCTTTTGTTTTTAATAATTAGATTATACTTTTTTAATTTTTTGATTTTGCGTGCCGATACGCACTGTTTTTCCGTAAAAAAACAGATACTGCTGGGCATAGCCGCCGTAGCTTCCGAAACGTGTCTTTGCAAATGCCGCAATTTTTTCTTTGTCCGTTTCCTTTCCCGAAAAATAAAGCTGCTCCATAATCCGCTTAATCCACACATCCACCGGAAATGCATCGCGCTTATCCAGCCCGAACAGCATACAGCAGTTTGCAACCTTACTGCCGACCCCTTTTATCTTTGTCAGCATTTTCTCACATTCTGCGGTATCCGCTGCTCTTAATGCTGTCTCCGATATCTGTCCGTCTGCCGTTTTCTGCACCGCATCTACAATATACGGCGCTCGGAAGCCCGTTTTGCAGTCCCGCAGGTCTTCTTCCGTGACATTGCACATCTGGCTGACCGTTGGGAAGGCAAAGAATCGCATTCCGTTTATTTCACCCAGATCATCCCCGAAACGCTCCGAAAGCGTTTCCACAATCTTCTTAATATGCGGAATCTGCTTATTCTGCGATATAATGAATGATATAAGAGTTTCAAAAAAATCCTGATTAAGAATCCTCACTCCCCACATGCTTTCAATTGCATCCTTTAACTTATCATCTTTTTCCAGCAGCTTTTTCTTAATTGCCGAATAATCCCTGTCCATATCAAAATAATCTTTCCATACATTTACATATTCATCTTCTTCCGTATCATAGAATGTAACGGTATCGTCCTCCTGTGACACATGCAGTACATGCCCCTTTGCAGCCAATACATAATCCTCTTCATCAAGCTTTACAAAATGAAAACACTGACCACATTCCAATGTCTGTGCCAGGTCGAAATCACATACATTTTTTAATTTATAATCTGACATAAAATTCCTCCATAAATATGCTTTACATTTGCAATTATCTCGTTATACAATCGTATATGATTATAACAGAATTTTCAGGAGACCACACATGAAACATATAAAATATTGGGCGTCTCTTTTAACCGGAGCCGTAATTCTTGCATCCCTATGCGGATGCACATTACCGTTTACGAATGATAACAGCTCTGACAGTTCTACAGAGATTTCATATACAGCATTTGACAATAAAGCAACTGACACAGAAGATATAATTAATTTCATCATAGAAGCAATGTCGGATAACCAGACTTCATGTAACATATTTGTTCCCGACCCTGACCTTATAGATGCCAATGAATGGCTGACAAGAATAAGCGGAATTGAGCAGATAAAATGTGAATACCGTAGAATTAAAGATGGTTATAACCTTGTTGTAACATTTGAATGCTGGGATAATTATGCAATTATAAAAGCTTTTAATTCAGGAAACACTTCCCAGTTAAACAGCCGTCAGGTTGAACTCTATAACAAATACATAGAAGTTCTTGCCGAAGTAACCTCACCTGCAAGAAGCGATTATGAAAATGAACTGGCAATCCACGATTATCTTGTATCACATATAACGTACATTGATAATGGTGGTTCAACTTTTAATGCCTATGACGCTATGATTAATGGTGAGGCTGTATGCAGCGGTTATAAAGAAAGTTTCAAAACATTTATGGATATGTTGGGAATCGAGAATTATACAATATCCGGAAAGGCTGGTAACGAACAACATATATGGAATGTTGTTAAGCTTGATGATGACTGGTATCAGGTAGATGTCACATGGGATGACCCGGTAGGCAGCTCACAGGAATATATTGACCACAGTTACTTCAATATATCTGATTCAGATATGGCAATTGATCATACATGGACATCTGATTTCAACGAAACTAATCCAGCTAATGGATATATATATACATATCCTGTTCAGGCTAAGCTTCATTCAGCAGGAACACAATATGAACTTGACCGTTATATATTAAGGTGTATTAAAAGCCGTTCCCAGCATATAGAATTCACAACAACTAACGAACTTGATATTAAATCCGCTGTTTCCAATGCCGGTGTACAGCTTTCGTACTCATATAAAACAACCATACGAAACAATTATACAATGTATTCTGTTACATTTTCGTATTAACAGATATTATTACATGTGCAAACAGCCCTGCGGTATCTCACACCACAGGGCTGTTATTTATCATCTTGTATTATTCCTTTTTCCTGGTTCATCTGCTATATAAGAACCATCCTTTATCATAGCTCTTACCAGTGAATCTTTCGCATTCTTCCATGGCTCATCAATATATTTATGGTCAAACTTATTAATAAACCATTCAACATCATCTCTTACTCGCTTCATATTCTCAATATAGAGACTGTTAGTTGTCTTAATAAATTCATCTAACATATCCCCCTTTAAAGAATTAGCTGCCTGCTCAAGCAATATGCCATAATGCTTCGTACAGAATCCCTTACATGCTTTATACTTTCCCCTGAAATCACTATCATGCTTATACATATGAAATATAGTGTCCAGATATCTCTGAAATGTGTTATCAATCCTTTCACATACAAAGCATGTGCCTTCAAGCTGTTCAGTATACGTTGTCACAGCCGGTTTATCTGCTTTCTTAAACATAGACTTTCCTGCCACTTTTCCATCTTGCAGACTTTCAATATCATTAATCACCCTGTCAAGATGTGTCTTCATGACAAGTGCAAAGCCAAGTCTGTTCTCACAGTCATACACTTTCTTTAAATGTTTCTGACAGAAACCCTTTTTATCAGTCACAGCCCTTATATCATCTTCCATATAACTAGGTCCCATTGTATAGCTTACTGCATCATCCTCCAGTGCCTTATACATTGAACAAATCGGACATTCACAGTCTGATGAAAATGCATCATTAACAGGTATAGTATATATCTTCTCTTTCATAAGTACTCCTTTAATCAGTCTTTTATAAATGTATTCTATCATAATATTTT
>ERZ780190.1518-NODE-1518-length-20562-cov-10.135320_pt1 | contig 20562 bp, 18 predicted proteins | sample MGYA00510980_ERZ780190 | MGnify/ENA primary metagenome ERZ780190 (study PRJEB29588, sample SAMEA1972188) | human gut metagenome | biome: human gut; feature: human-associated habitat; material: faeces | place: Denmark | collected 2008/2010 ... | reverse complement strand
TATTATAGATTATATGACCTTAAAAAATCTGTCCAGTTAATTGTAACCTATCCAAGTGGCAGCACGGCGTGGCAATGCCAACCCTGGATAATCTGGTGGTATTGGCGGCAGTCTTTGGTGTGTCAATGGACGAGATAATTGCGTAATGCCGAGATCATTTCTTGCGTCAGCCAGTCTGCTGGTAATTGAATCAGTAGCTGTATTTTTATCCATTTCTATATTCATATCCATATCTGCGTACCTCCGTAAAATAGTAAAAAATAACCGTATGGGCTGATAACCTATTCTGATCCTATCCAAAATCCACGAATATGCTCCCGGCGATTCTGACTCTGATTGTGCTTGCCTGTGGCGGCGGATTCTTCGTATTCAAGAAAGTTCAGGAAAAGAAGAAGGAACAGGAGGTGGCAAAGCCTGATCCGGATGCTGATTATGTGGATGATGACGAGGACTATGGGTACGATCTGGAGTTTGAGGACGATGATGTAGATGGCTCCGTCGATGAAGATGACAACGAACCTGTGTAAACAGGATAGGCTTGATGTCTGGGGCAACCTTCGGGTTGCCTTTACATAGTTTTCACTTTCAAAAAATAAAAAATTATATGTTTTTGAAAGCGACATCTTGCATATACTATTAGCAGACAGTATAATAAGTACAGCGAAGCGGTTTCGAGAAATGAAAAAACTTCAATTTTTGAAAGCGGGTATGGAGTCCGGTGTCAGTCCCGCTCAGTTCATCTCTATTAATTTTGAGGATTTAAACTACGCATATCTGCAAACTGCAAAGGCACTGCATAATGAAATCACAAAACGAGCCACAGAAATCAACGGTAAAGCCTATCTGTTCTTTGATGAAATCCCGGAAGTAAAAGACTGGGAGAAGTGTATCAACTCCCTGCGTGTATCCCTTGACTGCGACATCTATATCACCGGTTCAAACGCAAAGCTTCTTTCCAGTGAGCTTTCCACTTATCTTGGCGGACGTTATGTGGAGTTTATTATTTATCCATTCTCCTTTGCAGAGTTCCTGGAACTGTATCGCCCCATTGCGCCAGATGAACCGATCCAGAAATGCTTTCAAAAGTATCTTTTATCTGGAACTTTTGCGCCGGGACTATAAAGTTACAGTAGGCAAAACCGGAAACAAAAAAATAGCCGCTAATGGAATTCATTTTCCAAAAGCGGCTGCTCTTTTTATCTCTTTATTTCTTTAATTTAAATTTTTCAATTCATGTCATATGATTATCTTCCGGAGGTAGTACCACCATCAATGCACAGTGCCTGGCTTGTGATCTCGCGGGCGAAGTCACTTGCAAGGAATACGGTTGCCCAGGCAATATCTTCTTCCTTCTGATCATGTCCCAGCGGGATCATGCTCTTAACGGAAGCATTCCACAGTTCTTCACGTTTCTCAGGAGTCAGTTCATTATGAACTTCTGGATCCCAGCCATTGTTCATGCCTTCCAGGATCTCTTCCCACATTGCTGTACGGATAATTCCCGGGAGAATAGCATTTACACGGACTCCGTAAGGAGCTGCATGTTTTGCTGCGGACTGCATCAGGCTTGTTACAGCTGCCTTGGATGCGCTGTAAGTCTGGAGCATTCCCATACCGTCTCTGCCTGCAATAGAGGATACAAGGATCATGTTTCCGCCCTTATTTGCTTCCAGATGTGCCAGACCATGTTTGATCATATGTACGGTTCCCACTACATTGATATTGAACAGTCTCTGAACCTCTTCTGTAGTTGTATGCATCATATCCTGAAGGGAAATTACGCCTGCTGCATTTACGATCACATCGATCTTTCCGCCGCCAAATGCTGCTGCGTCAGCGATCAGCTTCTTAACGTCTTCTTCCACAGCTACATCACATTTTGTAAAGCCGCCCTTTACGCCAAGTGCCTCGATCTCTTTTACAGTAGCAAGGCCCTGATCTTCTTTACGGTTTGCAATATATACGTTTGCGCCACATCCTGCAAACTGAAGTGCCATCTCTTTACCCAGTCCACGTCCACCACCTGTAACAAGGACTGTCTTTCCAGTAAAATCAATATTCATTGCCATAACCAAAATCCCCTTTCCAGATATATGTTCTGTTTAACTCTGTTAATATTTTATCACTCTGTATGGAAATGTCAATGTTTATAATCTTAAGTTTTTACAGTTTTTCCCATAATTACAGGCTTTTCTTTTGTTAATTTTTTAATCAACTTTTTCAAAACAACCACATTTATTCTCCGGCCAGGTATCCTCCAAACCTTCCCGGTAATGGTACCACAGGATTTCTCCATCTGCCATGGATATGCCGATTTCTTTTATCCCGTCATGATCTAAGTCTTCCATCTGTGCTTTAGCCTGCCAGTCCGCTTCTTTTTCTGATCCCCATAAAAGAGTTCCTACTCTGGCCCCATTTGCGCTGTCATATACAGCATAGCCGTTCTTATTATCTAACGGGGAAAGGCAGAAAATGAGAGCGCCTTTATCGTCCAGGTGCAGGTCTTCGGAATAAGCCCTGTAAGTGCGCCAGTCGCTGCCAGGGATGTTGGAATCTGAACCGGAACCTGGTTCTGGCTCTGCATCTGTGTTTTCCGTAATGATCTTTCCGTTTTCTGTTGGACCTGCAACCGGCTCCTGGACCTGGATCCCATATAAGAGCCAGAATGTGCAGACCAATAAAAATACACTGACCAGAACCGGGATGATCCCAATGATCATTAAAATACGCCATTTTTTCTGCCCCGTCTTTCTGCTCTGGATCATGCCTGCTGCAATAAAACTAATTCCCAATAGCAATGTGGCTATTTCCAATCCAAACATCCATTTTCCCTCTTTCTTACAAATTATGAAACTGATCCTATTGTTCTGTATATCTGAACTATACAGCTGTTCCTTCAGGGAAAATATTAACTAAGGGTTAGTTTTAGAAACAGTTTTGGGGACTTTATTTTTTTACTATACACATTTCTATTTAAAGGCTATAATAATTCTGGAAAAATATGAGTATAGAGAGGGTATTCTTATGTACGATTTAAAAATGTTAGAAGAGATCAAAAGCCAGGAAGAGCGTATCCACTTTTCTTCTTTTGATTACAATGATGCTTACACACTGGGAACCATGCTTCGCGAGCGTGGTCTGACCACTCCAAAGCCAATCGCCATCCGTATTGTTTTTGATGATATTATCCTGTATCAGTCCTTCCTTCCGGGAACAGACGAAAGCAATAACCAGTGGATGAACCGCAAGCAGCACACGGTTGAGCGCTGCCATACTTCTTCTCTGCGTGCAGCTGTTGAGCGGGAATTAAACGGTGTAAAGGAAAACTGGCAGCAGGACGAGTCCCACTATGCATTCTGCGGCGGTGGATTTCCAATTATTGTAAATGATGAGTTCCGCGGTGTTGCCATGATCTCCGGTCTGCCTCATCTGGAAGACCACAGAAATCTGGTGGAAGTAATGGATCAGTTCTGCGCACAGAAGAACGCGTAAGATCTATTCCTATTATTGGTTCTCACAGCAAATATAAAACAGGTCGCGGATATTTCCATAAAATGTGATATCTGCGACCTGCTTTTTTATTATACGCATTTTTCTGCTATTTTTATCTATTACCTATCTATTCCCATTTTTTCCACACATCCGGCTGATAGCCTAAGGTAGACTGCTTTCCGTTTCTGACCACCGGTGTTTTGATCACCTGGGGATTTTCCAGGACTTTTTGCAGCTTATCTTCCTCTGCGATATATTTGATCAGGGACAAAATATCTTTGTCTTTCCCATCCCAGTTGATCATATTTTCCAGGCCTCCGTTTGCCTGGGCAACGGAGTTAAACTCGCCTTTTGACATGCCTTTTTCCTTCATGTCAATGAACTGGTATTTGATGCCACGCTCTTTGAAAAAGCGTTCTGCTTTCTTTGTATCATTGCACTTTTTTGTGCCGAAGATCTGGATGTTCATAAAATATGTCCGCCTTTTTCCTGAAAATCTGTGTTTTTATTCATATCTTCACTCATGATACCATGCTGCATTTGTCTTTACAAGCCGTCTTTATCTGCGGATCACCTGGATCTCCTGCTCTGTGCCAAGATCTACCGGTTTGAAGGTGTTTTCCAGGCCTTCTGTAATATAGATCTGGCCTTTATCATCTTCTAAGACTGCCTCGTAATTCTGGTGGCTGCGCCAGTGTTCAGCCGCTTTTTCCGGACCCATGACAAAAAGGGCAGTGGAAAGACCATCACAGAGGAAACCGCTGTCACTGATAATGGTCACAGATACCAGCCCATTTTTAGCCGGAGCACCGGTTTTAGGATCCATAATGTGCCAGTAGACCTGACCGTCATCACCTGTGAAATAACGCTCGTAGCCACCGGAAGTAACCACCGCCTTATCTGTTACAGAAACACCTCCCAGATAACGGTCCTCTTCTGCTGCCCGGATACCGATGAACCAGTCAGACCCGTCCGACTTTGTACCTACTGTCTGGATATTTCCTCCCAGACTGAAAAGAGCAGAAGTAACACCTTCTTCTTTCATCAGGTTTGCCAGGACCTCTGCTGTATAGCCTTTTCCTACACTTCCCAAATCTACCATCATATCCGGTTCTATGGATACAGTATTACCATTTACCTGGATCTTGCGGTAATCTACGCGGGAGACTAATGCTTTGCGTTCTTCCTCATCGGGGATGCGATGTTCACCTGTGGTAAAGCCCCAGGCTTTTACAATGGGATAGGCGGAAATGTCTAAGGCACCGTCTGTATCTTTGCAAAGTTTTAGTGACTGAAGCATCAGATTTGCAAATTCCTCTGCAAAGTTCTCATTCTTCTTCTCGTTTAAATTCCACATGGGACTTCCTTCTTTTGTCACAGAAAGTGTATCTTCCAGTTCTTCTATTTTCCCCCGGACTTTTTCTTCTACGTCATCATTTCCGCCATAGATCTGGAACTGCATCACTGTGTCCATGGCAAATACGGTAAAGTTCTTTTCTTCGGATCCTGTCTCTGTACGCAAAACAGGGCGGTCATTTTTGACCGCCTCTGTTTCAGCTGTTTTTGTAGATGCACTGCATCCGCATAACATCAGTGCCAAGATCACCAGACACCATTTTTTCAATTAGATTTCTCCTTCTGTTTCGGTTGCTTCTGTATCTTCGGCAACATCGTCAGCTGCAGTGTCTTCGGAAACATCTTCATTGGAGTCTTCGGAGTCCTTATCCTCAGATGCATCTTCCTCTGGCTTATCCTCTGCCGGCTCTTCTGCAGTATCTTCCTTATCTTCCTCAGAAGGTTCGGTTACTTCATCTTCTGCCGGAACTTCTTCTGCATCCTTATCAGCCGGCTCTTCCTCAGCCGGAACTTCCGGAACAACTGTTTCATCCTTTGTTTCAGGAACAGTTACTTCTTCCTGAGCCTCTTCTTTCATTTCCTGCTCATCTAAAAGTTCTTCCTCTGCTTCGGTTGGGTCTACCAGTTCGCCATCTCTTACATAGAATACATAAGAACCATATTCGCTCTTCTTACTGTAAATAGTAACTTTGATCAGATCACCTGTTTCGTAAGCATCGAAACCATCCTTAGCAAAATCAATGTAATCTTTTCCTTTTCCCATACCATCACTTTCAGGTGTTGTACCTACTTTAAACTGCTGATCTGATATAGAACCATAACTACAGCTTTCATACTGATGCTGTCCTACCATTATATAATCTATAGCACCAAGATAGGTATCTCTTGAAATATCGTTTATGGTGTCTACTTTAAGGAGTAAACGATATGCTTCATACTTCGCCAGGAAACTATCTACTGAAACTTCTTCAAAAGTGATATCCTTATCACTTTCATCGTTTCCATTATCTCCGGAATTATCTTCACCAGGTGCTGCAACTAATTTGCCTGCTTTCAGATAGAATACATATGGATCATAGTCTGCTTTAGCAGTAGAGTAAATAGTGACTTTAACCGGAGTACCGTCTGTACCAAAATCAGCAATATCAGTTGTAAAATCGATATATTCCTGCTCTCCGGTTTCTGTATTAGTGCCACCCTGCTTAAATTTATTTGAGTTTTTGCTAATATCTGGAGTACCATAAGAATATTTTACATCTCCAACCTCAATATAATCGATAGCTTTTAAGTAAAGATCTCTGCTGACATCGTTAATTTTCTCATCAGTAAATGTTAAGCGATATGTATCATAATCATCAAACCAATATTTCACATGAGCTTTCTCAAAGGTAAGTCCCTCAACGCCCTCATCTTCTCCGGCATTACCATCAGACTCAATAATTACTTCAATTACCTGGCTCTTGTATCCATCTGCTTCAATTGTGAGTTTATGTGTACCAACCGGTAATTCAGATGTATCAATGGTAATCTCTGTGTCATTTACTGTTGTGTCAAGTTCTTCTTCTCCATACTTAACAGAAGTAATTGCTTTCAGATACTCTGCATTACCTTTCAGTGTCCATTCATTTCCTCGCTGGATATTAAGCTGTCCAGTAAGCTTTGGAGCATCCTTATCTTCTGCAGGAGGAACAATTTCGGAACCATCTTTCAGAACATATCTGCCATTGCTGTTCTTTACAGCAGTAAGAGTAATGGTATCATATCCCTCTGCCTCAACAACAATTTCAACTGTATCACCTGTAAATCCAGTATCAACAGTCATACGCAGGCAGTCATTAATGCTACCGTAACCACTGTCTACAACAGAAGCTGCGAACTCATTATTATTATATCCAAGTCCAAGTAATGCCTTTGTATAAGTCACATCACCAACCGTAACAGATTTTACTGCGTCAAGATAATCTGCCAGCACCTTCTTAGCATCAGTATCTGTATCATTCTCGAAAGTAATGTAATAGTTGGCAGGAGACATGAAGAAGCCAGCTTCCTTGTACTCCAGGCTCTTTACAACCGGAACAAACGTAACCTCAGGCTCGTCAACACCTTCTGCAACTACGATCTGTGCTGTTAACGCATCTACATATCCCTTTGCGCGAAGAGTCAGTGTATGTGTTCCAGGTTTGATGTTTCCGATAGTCAGGCTCTTCTTGTCAGCAGATATCTCATAATATGCTGCATCGCTTCCTTCATAGCCCTTTGTATAAAGGGTATCATCCTCATCTAAAACTACAGAGGTCAGATACTTTAAGAAACCGCCTTCAGAACCGGTTACATCTACTTCTGCGTCTGCATAGTATCCCTGGATCTTGCCAAAGGTTCTCTTATCAGATGCATACTCATTCTTGCCATCTGGATACTTCACAGTCAGAGTCAGTCCCTCTTCCAGAAGCTGATCATAAGTAATCTTAAATGCATTCATCTGGTATCCGTCTGCTTCTACTGCGATCTTGTATTCTTCTCCCGGTGTGAACAGGCTCTGATCCAGAGTTAAAGTTCCCTTTTCAACATCTACTGTATACTTGTCTTTTGCAAGTCCGGTCCAGCTGTCATTGATCACAACATTTTTGATAGCAGCCAGATACTGTGCATTTTCATGCTTCAGAACAACATTTTCGCCTTCCTTGTTCTGCTCTACTGTGAATGCACCAGCTGCCGGGCGGGCAAAATCACCGTTATTCTGGATCTCACCTAAAAGACCATCTTCCAGAACTTCCTTTGCAGTTGCCGGACTGTTGCTCCAGGTCACACCGGTTCTCTTGTAATCCTCAAAGGAAAGGATCTGATCGTCTTCGTATTTCTTATTTTCTACGCTGGATACATAATCGGTCCAGTCATAGTATTTTCCTTCTGCTCTGTCAAATACTGCATCCTTGATAATGTTGTACCACCAGTCTACAACTGCCTCAGACTCAGCTGTAGATCTTCCAGCTTCTTCCAGAAGTTCTGCATTTACCAGCAGGTCGGTATCAAATACCAGATTTGCAGAAATAGCGCTGCTTCCGGAACTGCTTTCGCCGGAGCTGCTGCCTCCGCCTGAACCTGTGGATGCTGTGGAGACGCCATCAAATGAATACTGGGAAATTCCCATTTCATCCTTGAATGGAACATTTTCACCATTTGTTACTTTAAATCTGACAGAGGTTGCCTTAAATCCGTCTGCATATACAGTCAGCTTGTAATTGCCCTTATATTTTAAATGATCTACATTATCATTATAAAGGACAAACAGATCCTGGCTGAACAGGAACCAGTCATCGATCTCGTTTAATTCTACCGTCTCAGTTGGTCCTTCCAGAACCACACGGCTGATCGGTGTCTCAATTCCGTATACCATGTTTTCAACCTGGAAATGTAGGTTTACGCCAGACTGGGCTGTTTCCTGTAATTTCAGAACAGGTGCCTGGGCATTTACTACATGGATCGGAACAAGAGCAGATGTACCTGCCTTGGACTCTACGCGGACATAATATCTTCCGTTGTTTGTGAAATTGCCCTGTCCGCTCTTAATGGTCAGTTCGCCTACGCGGCCACTTCCATGAGCTACATCTTTTGCACGGTCAAATACAAGATCACTGTTGATGGTGTTCTTATTTTCATTGTACTCTACCAGCTGAAGGCGGTTAATTCCGTCAAACCACTCTTTCTCATCGTCGGTATTGTAATTGAACATAATGGTTACAGTTGCTTTTCCATCTTCGCTTAATTCTGCATCCGGTGAATAAGCAGGATGAGCCACCGGCTTTTCTCCAAGAGCGAATGTTGTCTTAGATGGTGAATATCTTACAGAACCATCATCTGCATAGTTGGTCAGATAGTAATCCCAGATGGATACCGGTCCGTGTGTCATGATCTTTTCAGGAAGATAGCTGTCTCCTGTGTAGATAATACCATCTGCTGCAGTATCATCTAAGGAAACGGTCTGTACCTGTGCCCCGTCATCATTGCTGCTTACAGTAAGAACAGCCGATGCCTTTGTAACAGCCAGTTTGCATATACTTCCATCATCAGTTACATTTGAAAGAGCTGCAGTTACATCTACGCCATCTGCATAGACCTTTGTATTGCCTGCATTATAGCCATCTTCAAATGCTACCGTGATCCACCAGCCAAGGGAATTTAACTCTGTCAGTTTTGTCTGATCCTGCTTTACAAAAACTGCTTTATTCTGGTCTGGCTGGTTATTTCCATTGTTGGAATTGTTGCCATTGTTTGTATTGTCGTTGCTGGAATTACTGTCGTTGGTATTTCCATTGTTAGTGTTTCCGTTGTTGGTGTTTCCGTTGTTGGTGTTTCCGTTGTTGGTGTTTCCGTTGTTGGTGTTTCCATTATTTGTATTGCCGTTATTGGCATTATTATTTCCGTTATCTGTACTGCCGGAGCTGCTGTGGCTGCTTCCACCGCCACCTCCGCCTCTTACAGTGGTCTTAGAATTGGTATCTTTTCCAGGATTACTTGAAAATCCTTTTCCAGGCACTACCTGAATGTTTCCATTTTCATCTACCCACTGTCCGTCTGCATTGACTTTGTAGCCATCTGGTGTTACACCATTTGCAAACATTTTTCCAGTGTTCTCTCCTGCTGCCGGCTCAAAATAATAGCTGCGGCCATCGACCCACTGCCATCCGGTTACTGCTGCACCTTCGGTGCTGTCTGCAGTAGTGCTGAAGAAATACCATTTGCCAGCTGCATCCTGGTACCATCCGGTAACCATTTTGCCTTCTACAGCATCTGGTGTCTGATTAAAATAATAAGTACGGTCATTAATACGGAGCATGCCGGTTGCCATAATACCTGTCTCAGGCTGCAGATAATACCAGCCGCTTGCAGTATGGACCCATCCAGTTGCCATTTCTCCTGAAGGCTTTCTATATTTCCAGCCTGCATCTTCTTTTACCCAGGTTCCCGCCTGCAGCTGTGACCCGGTTGCTGCCTGTGCACCAAAAGCAGTTCCTGCCTGCAAGGATGCAGCTGCAAGAAACATGGCTAACAGTGCTTTTGTTCTTCCTGTTTTTCTCATAAGTACAAAACTCCTCTTTTGTAGATTACTGAACATGTGAGTTAATGCATACTAACTCGCATGCCGCATTAGTATACACTAACTGAAATTTTTTCGTCAATTATGAGGGGCAGTTTTATTTTGATAAAATTTTTCAACAAGAAATCGTGCAGGTTATTGGAAAAATTTCCATTAAAAAAAGTTGTTATCAGTTTATTGTTATAGTTTGGTGAGAATAACGCAGAATTGGCTTAAATAAAGGATTTTTCTGAATTTGTTAAAAACAGGACAAATAGAAAAGGGACCGCTTATAGCAGTCCCCTTTGTTATCAAGAATTTTTCTCATTTTTTGAAATATCATGTCTTTTTATGACGGACATCCCAGTTGTAACCACTTGGCATCGTCTAAATAATACGTTCCATTTTTTGACGAAGGGCTCGGGTAGTCCCTTCAATATCTTCTGCTGCAAAAATACCGGATACAATGGCAGCTCCTGCTGCACCGCTTCCCTGCAGTTTTTCAATATTATCCAGGCAGATACCGCCAATGGCTACTACCGGGATCTTTACAGATGCGCAGATTGCCTGCAGCTGTTCCATCGTCATAGGGCGGGCATCTTTTTTGGTTGATGTGCCAAATACGGCACCGCTGCCCAAATAGTCAGCCCCCTGTGACTGGGCTTTTAATGCCTGTTCTACCGTTTTGGCTGTGACTCCCAGGATCTTATCCGGTCCAAGAAGTTGTCTTGCAAGACCGGCATCCATGTCATTCTGGCCTACATGGACACCGTCTGCACCACAGGCTTTTGCCAGTTTTATATTGTCATCGATCAGGAGAGGAACATTGTATTTTTCTGTGAGAGCGCGCATTTTCTTCGCCTCTTCCAGATATTCTTCCACGTTGTCATCCCGCAGTCCTTTTTCACGAAGCTGCACCATGGTGGCGCCGCCTTTTAAGGCTGCTTCTGTCTGCTCATAAAGACTCATTTTCCCGGTCCAGGCCCGGTCGGTTACTGCATAGATCAACAACTGGCTTTTGTCAAATTTCATGGTTCTCTCCTTTTCTCATATCCATCATCCACTCACAAACCCGCGCTAACGCGCTCTACTGTCTGCTATCGCAGACTGTTTGTTCGTTAATGGCCCAAGAAAAACAAATGTCTGCTTCGCAGCCGCTTGTTTTTCTTTTGGGCTCATTTCATTCATCAAAAATACTTACGATCTCGCCGTCTAAAATGCGGTTCATATTTTTTACAGCACAGAAGTTGCCGCACATAGAGCAGGTATCTTCTTTTTCCGGCTTCGCAGATGCTCTGTAGTTTCTCGCCTTTTCCGGATCAATGGAAAGCTCAAAGGTCTTTTCCCAGTCCAGTTTCTTTCTTGCCATTCCCATCTGGCGGTCCCACTCGGAAGCGCCCTTAACACCTTTTGCAATATCTGCTGCATGGGCTGCGATCTTGGAAGCGATGATGCCTTCTTTTACGTCATTCAGATCCGGCAGGCGTAAATGTTCAGCCGGTGTTACATAGCATAAAAAGGCTGCGCCGTAGGTTGCTGCGATGGCACCTCCAATAGCTGCTGTAATATGGTCATATCCAGGTGCAATGTCTGTAACCAAAGGTCCTAATACATAGAAAGGAGCGCCTTTGCAGATGCTCTGCTGGATCTGCATATTGGCTGCGATCTGGTTAAGAGGCATATGGCCCGGTCCTTCTACGATCACCTGTACATTTTTCTCCCAGGCTCTTCTTGTCAGCTCTCCTAATGTTACCAGCTCTTCGATCTGGGAAACATCGGTGGCATCTTCTAAGCATCCCGGACGGCAGGCGTCACCTAAACTGATGGTCACATCGTATTTCTGGCAGATATCCAGGATCTCATCAAAATGCTCATAGTATGGATTTTCCTTTCCGGTCATCTCCATCCATGCAAAGATAATGGAACCGCCTCTGGATACAATGTTCATAAGGCGTTTATTTTTCTTGAAACGCTGGGCAGTTGCACGGTTGATACCAATGTGGATGGTCATAAAATCCACACCGTCCTGTGCATGCATTTCCACGATCTTTAACCACTCTTCGGTGGTGATATCTTTCAGTGCCTTATGATAGTATACCACTGCGTCATAGATCGGTACAGTACCAATGATAGCCGGGCATTCAGCAGTCAGTTTTCTTCTGAATTTCTGGGTATCTCCCCAGGAGCTTAAGTCCATAATGGACTCTGCGCCCATTTTTACTGCGTCATTTACTTTCTGAAGCTCCATATCCAGGTCTTTGCAGTCTCTGGAAGTTCCCAGGTTTACATTGATCTTGGTCTTTAACATGGAGCCGATACCGTTTGGATCCAGGCATTTGTGGTTTTTGTTTGCAGGAATTGCTACTTTTCCCTCTGCCACCAGCTGCATTAACCGGGCTGTATCCATCTGCTCTTTTTCTGCTACTGCCTGAAGCTCCTTTGTAATAATTCCTTTTCTGGCAGCATCCATCTGTGTTGTGTAGTCCATTTTCTTTCTCCTTCACATAATAATATTTTTCCACAGAAGGGGTACCTGGACGGAACGTTTTCCACATTTGCTGCACAGATCTCTAGCGCATATGTGGATCATCTGGATTTGCGCAGAAACAAAAAAAACGGTCCGCCCACATAAGGAACGGACCGCAAAATATACGCACGATACGCAAATATAATATGCGACACATTATTTCCCTACGTTGGCATTACCCACATCAGGTACAATAGGTCGAAGTTCGATTACTTCCTCTCAGCCTGCTTCACAAGCTCCCTGTTCGTATTCAGAATAACATTTATTGGTAAAAATTGTCAAGTTGTTTATCAAAACACACCACTTTATGGCGCCGGATACATTGATATTCCCCTTTGGAATAACCGGCATTTTTTCTCAATAAGTGCTTCTTTCGGCTGTTGCTTTATCAGCCTTGTTGTATACTGTCTTTTTTTCTGTTATAGTAGTTAGCATTAACTTACTGTTTATTGTACTTCAGGAGGATCTTATGGAATTACGTCAGCTGGAATATTTTATGATCACATGTGAAAAAGGCAGCTTTAACCAGGCTGCAGAGTGCCTTTATACCACACAGCCCAATGTGAGTAAAGTGATCAGTTCCCTGGAAAAAGAACTGGGACGGCCTCTTTTTGAGCGCAGCAGCCGGGGGATCCACATTACCCCCTATGGTGAAACGGTCCGTGAATATGCCCAGAATATCCTGCACAATATAAGCCTGATCAACTCACTGACCGATCACAACCAGGGAAAAAAATTCAGTCTGGCCACTTATCCCAGCAATATGATCTCCCGTCTGTTGACTGATTTTTATAAAGAAATGGGAAATTCCTACATTGTAGAACATTTAGAAGGCACGGTGGAAGAGATCAGCAACCGGGTAGCCCAGGGACTTTCTGAAATTGGCATCGTTTATATTGCACAGAAACAGCTCCACCAGTTCCAGCATATCCTGTCCCACAAAAAGCTGAAATTCGTTCCTCTTGACAGCAAAGAAGCCTGTGTTTACGTTGGTCCAAAGCATCCCCGCTATCATGATGAAAGTATTGACTTTCAGGACCTTTCTTCTCTTTCCTTTGTACGGGGTGTAAGGGATTTTTTCTCTGTAGAGCACCATTTGAACCATGTGAGCCTTGGGGCGATCAGCACAGAGCAGCTCCACTATGCAGTCTATACCAACAGTGATCATCTGACTGTCAATCTGTTACTGAACACAGATATATGCAGCCTCGGCATTAATTTTCTCTATGACCAGTACCGCCAATATGATGTTCGCCAGCTTAGGATCAATAATTGTGAGCCTTTTCTCCTCATCGGCTACATCTGCCCGGATCATGCAAAATTAAGTAAAGCTGCTAAATGGTTTATCTGTCATTTTAAGGAAATTTTATAAGTTTTTTCGCCCGGTTATAACATTTTGGAATAACTAAGCCCCTCCAATTTCATTAGTAGTAAGTTTTGCCTAACCCATGTTATACTTTCTACCGTTCGCCTCAGGCGAATGAATAAACAACATTATGTTCTTTTTACAACAGGAGGAAACTTATCATGAAAAAAAGATGGGGCACAATGCTTCTGGCAGGTCTCTTAGGCACCGCCTTATTAAGCGGCTGCGGTTCATCCGCTTCTGACTCTGCATCTTCTGCTGCAGAGTCCAATCCTTCAGAAACTACCACCACAGCTGAAGGTACAAAGGAAGACCTGATCTTCGTAAACTACCGCGATATCCGCGATTTAAACCCACATTTATATGCCGGCGAAATGTACGCCCAGGAAATGTTATATGAGGGCCTGGTCAATATTACCTCTGACGGTTTTGAAGGCTGTCTGGCAGAAAGCTGGGATGTCAGTGATGACGGTAAAGTATATACATTCCACATTCGTCCAGGCGTAACATTTTCTGATGGCGAAAAGTGTGACGCATATGCCATCAAAGCAAACTTTGACGCAATCCTGGAAAATAAAGACCGCCATACCTGGCTGGAAATGATGCATCTGTTGGTAGGTGTAGATGCTCCCGATGAAAACACTTTTGTGATTGAATTATCCGAACCATATTATCCCCTTTTAACAGAGCTTGGTGTAACAAGACCATTTGCCATGATCTCCCCGAAAGCCATGAAAAACGGCAGCACCAAAGATGGGGTAGAAGCTTATATTGGTACCGGTCCCTATGTGCTGGATGAATTTGTTACCGATGAGTATGCTGTATTCAAGGCAAATCCGAACTACTGGGGCGAACAGCCTGCCATCAAAACCATCACCGTGAAAGTCATCCCGGATAATCAGACCCGTATCCTGGCTCTGGAAAAAGGTGAGATTGATATGATCTTCGGAAAAAATATGATCGACGCAGATGCCATTAATCAGTATCTGGACAGCGATCAGTTTACCGTGGAACTTTCTGATCCAACCTCTACCAGACAGATTGTTCTGAATACTTCCTCTGACATTCTTTCAGAGAAGGATGTACGTATTGCGCTCCAGCATGCAACTAATAAGCAGAATATCTCTGACGGTATTTTTTACGGACTGGAAAAACCGGCAGACACTCTGTTTGCATCCACTGTTCCATATTGTGATATTGAACTAGAACCATATGTTTACGACCTGGAACTGGCAGGACAGATTTTGGATGAAGCAGGCTGGAAAATGGGTTCCGGCAATGTCCGTGAAAAGGATGGACAGCCGTTAAATATTGATCTTCTCTATAATAGTGACAGCGTGACTGAAAAATCCATTGCAGAGTATCTTCAGAGCGAATACCAGTCCATCGGTGTTTCTTTAAACATCCACGGGGAAGAGGAGCAGTCCTACCGTGATAATATGAAAGCAGGTAATTTTGATATGGTATTCAATATCTGCTGGGGTACACCATACGATCCACAGTCCTCTCTTGCTGCCATGCGCGCTCCTGTATATGGTGACTATGCAGCGCAGCTTGGTCTGGATGATAAAGCAGAAATCGATGATGCCATTACCGAGATCCTGATCACCACAGATGAAAACAGACGCCAGGAACTTTATACCTATGTTCTGACCCATCTCCACGAAGATGCCGTTTATATTCCACTGACCTATGAGTGCAATAAGGCAATCTACCGCTCTGATATGAAAGGCTTCCACTTTACCCAGACTCAGTACGAGGTTCCATTCCAGGATTTCTCTTTCTAAATCTGGCAAAACAAACCTAATCTTGTGTATAAAGCCGTCTCCTCTGAGGCGGCTTTGTTCCAGTCGGATCCTTTTATTACATTTATTTTTTCAACGGGAGGTATTATTTTGAAACCCTATATTATCAAGCGGATCCTTTCTGCCATACCGCTCCTTCTCATCATTTCCTTTGTATGCTTCGTTTTTATCAACCTGATCCCTTCTGATCCGGCTGAAGTAGCTTTACGTGTACGCCAGGTACCTATCATCACGGAAGATGCCATTGCTGAGGTCCGTTCCCAGCTTGGGCTGGACAAGCCTTATCTGGTCCGTTACTTTACCTGGGTATTGGACTGTCTTCACGGTGATTTTGGCATCAGTTATGTAAACCCAAGCCGTACTGTTGCCGGAGAACTGCTGCGCTGTATGCCTGCTACTTTACAGCTTGCAGGTGCTTCCCTTATTATGGTGATCCTTTTAAGTCTCCCTATCGGCTTTCTTTGTGCTGTATATAAAGATGGCTGGTTTGACCGGATCATGCAGAGCCTTGTATTTATGACCACTGCCATGCCCCCTTACTGGGTCGGACTTCTGTTGATGTGGCTGATCTCCATTAAACTGGACCTTTTGCCTACCAGCGGAAACGGTACCATCAGGCATCTGATCCTGCCGGCTTTTACTGTATCCTTAAGCTATATTTCCACCTATATCCGCCTGATCCGCAACAATATGCTTGAAAATATGAAACAGGATTATGTACTTTATGCCAATGTACGCGGTCTCCCGCAGAGATCCATTCTGGTAAAACATATCCTGAAAAACTCCATGCATACCTGTATTGTTGCCATTGGCATGAGTATCCCACAGCTGATCTCAGGAACCATTGTAGTGGAAAATGTATTTGCATGGCCGGGACTGGGAACCTTGTGCATCAGTTCCATTTTCAACCGGGATTATCCCGTGATCCAGACTTACGTTCTGCTCATCGGTGTCCTGTTTGTTATGTTCAATCTGCTGTTTGACATCCTGCAGACCGTGTCTGACCCCCGTATGCGAAAGGAGAGCAACTAATGTTACACCGGTTTCTTCATAATAAAACTGCCGTTGGTACAATAACCATTGTACTGATCGTGGCATTCATGGGCCTTTTTGCCCCATTTATTGCTCCACATGATCCCTATGCCACCAATATTCTTAACAAATTTGCCCATTTCAGCAAAGAATATCCCCTTGGCACAGATAATCTTGGGCGCTGTATTCTCTCCCGCATGATCTACGGAATCCGTCCCACTCTTGGCCTGGCTGTGCTGACCATGTTAGGCACCATCGGTCTCGGCGCCCTGATGGGCCTTTTAGCCGGGTATTTTCGTGGCATTACGGAAGAACTGATCATGCGTATAGTGGATGTAATGCTGTCTTTCCCCAGTCAGATCATGGTTTTTGCTGTAGTTGCGCTGCTGGGCATTAACGTACAGAACGTGATCCTGGCAAATGTATTTATCAAATGGGCCTGGTATGCCCGTATGATCCGAACGGGCGTTATGCAGTACCGTGACCGGAACTTTGTCCAGTTTTCCCGCTGTGTAGGAACTCCGGAACGTTTTATCCTCTTCAGACACCTGGTTCCATCTATTGCAGCTGATCTGGCTGTCCTGTCTTCTCTGGATGTAGGCTGGGCCATTATCAATATTTCCACTTTGTCCTTCCTGGGACTTGGTGTACAGGCTCCTACTCCTGAATGGGGTGCTATGTTAAGCGAAGCAAAAAATGTCCTGACCAGTAATCCGGCCCAAATGCTGGTTCCCGGTATTGCCATCGTTATTCTGGTTTCTGCCTTTAACTTAATGGGTGATGCCATCCGTGATGTGTTAGACCCAAAGGAGGTGCTGTAATGTCTGCCGTTTTAAAAGTTGAAAACCTGAATGTAACTCTGACATATCGTAAAGCCTCCAAAAAGCTGGTAGAAGATGTGAGCTTTGAAGTCCACCCAGGAGAATGCCTGGGGATCCTTGGGGAGTCCGGAAGCGGAAAAAGCATGACTGTAAAATCCATCCTGGGTCTGTTAGATAAAAATTTCCAGGTTTCCGGAAGCGCTGTTTTTGATGGCCATGATCTTTTAAAAGAGTCAAAAGAAGAACTTCGCAGGCTCCGTGGAAGCCGGATCACCATGGTACTTCAAAACCCTATGACCTGTTTTGATCCTTTATACCGCATTGGAAATCAGATGGCTGAAACCTTCGCCGCACATACTGCATGGAATGCACAGGAAATACGTACCTGTTGCCTTAAGATCCTGGACCAGATGCAGATCTTAAATGGAGAAGAAGTTCTGGAAAAATATCCTCATCAGCTCTCCGGCGGTATGCTCCAGCGTATTATGATCGGTATTGCCATGGCATTGCAGCCGGAACTTCTCATTGCTGATGAACCAACAACTGCCATTGATGCCGTCACTCAATACGAGATCCTGGAAGAGTTTGTCCGCATTAAAAAGAATAAAAATACTGCCATGCTTTTCATCACCCATGACCTGGGAGCCATCTCCAAAGTAGCAGACCGCATCCTTGTTATGAACAGCGGACAGATCGTAGACAGCGGAGACTTTGAGCATATCCGAAATCATGCAAACGATTCCTACACCCGCCTGCTGATAGAAAAGCGTTCTGCTGTTATGTGCCACTACCGTGACATCTTACATGGAAAGGAGATATCCCATGCTTGAAGTAAATAATGTATGCGTCAGCTTCCGAAGTGAACGCCAGGAAAAGATTTTCGGAACTGCCAGAAACCAGGTGTTGTTTGATGTGTCCTTAAAAGTCTCACAGGGAACCTGTCTGGGAATACTGGGAGAATCCGGAAGTGGGAAATCTACCCTTGGCCGTGTGATCTGTGGTCTTTTAAAGCCTGACACCGGAGAAGTAAAAATCCAGGATGTATCTGTTTATGCCTCCAGAAATGGCCGGAAAAACCTTCAAAAACGCTTAAGTGTTGTTTTCCAGGATTACACCACTTCTGTCAATCCCCGTTTCCGTGTAAAAGAGATCATTGCAGAAGGACTGGCTGCAAGAGAACGAAATCAAAAGATCCGCCTGAACCGTTTGGAAGAGATCAACCGCCTGTTAGAGCTTGTTGGGGTGAATTCCTCCTATGCAAACCGGTATCCCCATGAGCTGTCCGGCGGACAGTTGCAGCGTGTATGCATTGCCCGGGCTGTAGCCTGCCAGCCAGAGATCATTCTTTTTGACGAAGCTATCTCTTCTCTGGATGCCCATACTCAGATTCAGATCATGGATCTGCTCCATGATCTGAAAGAAAAACTGGGGCTGACTTATATTTTCATTACCCATGACCTGACTTCTGTCACTTATCTGTGCGATGATGTGCTTTTTCTGTATCATGGCCGCATTACTGAACACATTCCTGTATCCCGTATTGCAGAAACAAAAGATGACTATGCCAGAAAGCTTTTGGCTTCTATTATCGAATTCAACTAAAGGAGATCTGAAAAATATGAGACTGTCTGACTTAAAAGCCGGCAGCAATACAAAGCAAACCCTTTTACTGCCAGTTGCCAGCCACTATCCCATAGAAATGACTGTTATCTGCGGAAGCTGTCCCGGAAAAACCCTTGTAGTGACCGCAGGTGTCCACGGCTGTGAATATGTAGGCATAGAAACCCTGAACCGTCTGAAAAAGGAACTGGACCCCATCGATCTTTCAGGGCGTATCATCCTGCTTCCCCTGGTAAATCCAGAAGGCTTTTACATGGGGTCCAAACAGATAATCCCTGCAGATGGTCAAAATTTAAACCGTACGTTTCCCGGAGATCCTGAGGGTACTTTTTCCAGCCGTCTTGCAAAGCTCCTTGAAGAAACACTGTATCCTGAAGCTGATTTTCTCATAGATCTCCATGGTGGTGATGTGAACGAAGCTCTTACTCCCCTGGTCTTCTTTCCCACAACTGTTTCTGACGCACTGGCCGCAAAAGCTTCTGCAGCTGCAGCCTCACTCTCGATTCCATATCGGGTCGCTTCTACTGCAAAAAACGGACTCTATAGCTGGGCTGCTCAGTGCGGTATCCCGGCACTTTTAGCAGAACGGGGAGAAAGAGGGCTATGGTGCGAAGATGAGGTCACAGCATGCAAAAGGAATATTTTTGAGTTAATGGCTCATCTTAAGATCAGACCTTTTTCAGATACTGACCTTCACCAGGAAGAGATCCGTCAGGCAGTTTATGAAGAGGCACCAAAAAATGGGTTCTGGTATCCTGCTGTCTCACATGCAGGTCAGAAATTAAAAAAGGGCACCCTTCTTGGCACCCTGAAAGATATTTATGGGAATGAAATTTTCCGATGTACAGCTCCATTTGATGGCGTTGTACTTTATTACACCCTGAGTCTGGGTGTAAAATGCAAAGATCCATTGATCGCATTTGGGGAGATTTAATATTTATTTTGCAGGCGTTGGGTTCACTCACAAACACGCGCTGGCGCGCTCTACTGTCTGCTATCGCAGACGGTTTGTTCGTTAAGGACGCAAGGAAAACAAATGCCGCTTAAAGCGGCGCTTGTTTTCCTTAAGCGTTCCTTATATCCGTCCCCCGCACTTCGGACAGTAGTTATAATCTTCGTCTGTCTCAAATCCGCAGCGCATACACTTCTTGTGGGGATTTCCGGAACCTTCCTGCCAGGTGCGGGTGTATTTTCCTTCCTGGACCAGGTGAAGGTCGGCGGATGTGATCGCCGGTTCTTCGCCTCTTAATATGGCTTTTCCGATCTCCGGCTCCAGCTCGTAAATGGCGCTGCAACAGGACATCTGCACATAAAAGCGCTTATTCCACTTAAACAGCGGGATAAAGAAAAAGCTGAAGTACATATATGTCATTATGACCTCATACCGCCCATAACTCCCGCAGCAGCTGCATATAACTGTTTTTACATAATCCAGGGCCTTCTGGCCCTGGCTGATACCTCCAATAAAT
>ERZ780190.1512-NODE-1512-length-20688-cov-3.811952_pt1 | contig 20688 bp, 17 predicted proteins | sample MGYA00510980_ERZ780190 | MGnify/ENA primary metagenome ERZ780190 (study PRJEB29588, sample SAMEA1972188) | human gut metagenome | biome: human gut; feature: human-associated habitat; material: faeces | place: Denmark | collected 2008/2010 ... | reverse complement strand
ACAACGGGTTAAATCTAAGTTTAACAATTACTTACACAGCGACGTATCGCACCCATTCCTTGTTGATCTGGTTCGAACGGCTGTACTGCGCGAGCGACTGCATGTTACGGGCCGTACGTTCGAACTGCCTGAGGTTCTCGTCGCTGTTATCCAAAAACAGATATTGATTGTAGATGTGATTGCATGAGAGCAGCAATCCTACGGGAGCGGCGAATGAAAGCCGACAATCGGAACGCTCCGTCGAGAGGCGTTCGTAGCGGTCATCCGTACGAACGCTGCCGGGGAGGTCGTCCAGATCGGAAAGCGTATGCAGGCACAACGCCTTGTCGCCGATCCACATCCGGTCGGGATCGAGACGCATGTCCTGTAACGGAGTCTTCCCGGACGGTGACAGCGTGAGATAACGTTCGAGGATTCCCGAAGATTCGGGAGTCCCGGCAATCTCGTCCGCTCCGAGACGCCGCAGCCGGATATGGCCGCTCTCGCGGACGATGCTGGAGAACTGCTCCACAGCTTCCAGAAAGCGCGTCGTCGCATCTTTGTCCTGCAACTCCTTCGGGACGAGCGTACCCCGGCACAGCACACTGCAATCGCTCTGACGGCGGCTTTGCGCACGGGTTGTCTTCGTAATGAACAGGTAGCAGGTATGATGCAGAAAAGGTCGTTCGTTGAAATGCCGCTCGAACGACCGGCTCAAGAAACTCAAATCATCTTTCCCGATGTCGGAACGATATTGCTCCTGAACAAAAATATCCTGCTTGTGCACCACGGTATAGTCCGGAAGCACCTTCACCGCTTTGAGCCATACGCCGTGCAGCGCTTCATATTCCTGCGAAGAGACGGTAAACAACTCCGGAAGCGTAACCTCGAACGCCACCGTGATGTTGGCGTCTTTGGAGAGGATACAATCGTGTTCGACCTTTCAGATCGGAAATTTCCGTTCGAGGGTTTCGGTTTTCAGGGTGTTATTCATGTTTCTAATGTCGGTTTAGAATTCTTGCCACACTTTTTCGGGAGACGATACGTCGCGGATGCCGCCGTGCGGCGAGGAGCTTCATCAGTCCGTAAGCCCCGTACTTGCGGTTCAGACGGAAGGTCAGCGCCACAAGCGCACCGCCCAGCCCCACGCCCGCGACAAGGCATGCCACCTGATCGACTCCGCCCATATAAAGTACGACTACGAGAATGAAAACGGCGAGCAGGCCGCCGGCGAAGAGGAAGAGGTACTGCGCCCGCAGCCCCTTGAACTCCACCTGGCGGCCCACGCCTTTATTGATCGGATATTCGGCCATCGTCTAAAGGAAAAACGAACGCAGAATCGTGGCGGCGACGATCAGGAAGATACAGGCTCCGAACCAGCTCGCAGCGGTTTTAGACGTATCCGGATCGCCCGAACTGAACTTCTGATAGACCCGCACTCCGCCGATCAGGCCGATGACGGCGCCGATGGCGTAGATCAGCTTGGTCGCCGGGTCGAAATACGACGTGACCATCTGCGTAGCCTCCTGAATGCCGGCCATGCCGTTGCCTTGCTGCGCTGCGGCGTGCTGCGCCGTGGCGAGCAGTCATACGGCGATTCATGCCGAACTGAAAATGAGTTTTCTTTTCATGGATGATTGTGTTTTTTAATTCGACTTCAGATTTTCTCTCCGGGCGCTGGGCCCGTGATTCATGCGTGCTGCTCATCCTGCCGTCAGCCTGAATCGTAGTATCCGGGAGCTTTCATAGCTTTGCATTTTTTTAAGTTGAACAATCTATTTCGGAGCGGCAGCCATACGCTGCGCCGCTTCCTTCTCGGCATCGTCCAGATAACGGGCGATGATCGGGCTGGCGCCGGAGATGGCGTCCATGAGTGTACGCTGCACTTCCGTATGGCGGATGTCACGCAGCACTCCGGCCAGGGTTTGCCGCTGCTCTTCAGGCACGCCCTGCCCCTTGCATAAGGCGAGGATGCAATCCAACTGCTGCGGAGAGAAACTCTGCTTCCCGGCAGGCGGAGCCGTCGTTTCGCATCCTATGTCCATCACCTCTTCGGTCGCAGCTTCGCGCATCAGGGTGTTCTCTTCCTCCGCGGTGAGCGCCGTAGGTTCCTTATGTATCCACCCCTGAACGGTCGCTTGCACAGCGCGATGTTCCTTATCGCTGTCGCTTGCCGGTACAAATGTATGGTCGCTCTTGTCTGAATTGTTCCTCTTGCGCCGGGAGTGGCGTGACGCGGCGCGTGCTGGCGTCCGCTGACCGGCGCCGTAGTCCCGGGTGACGACCAGCGCATCGTCTTTAGGGGTAACGGCTGCCGTCCGACGCCTGCGGCGGCGTGGCGGGTGGAGACGGTCGGCTTGCCGTCGATGCCAACGCGCCAGCGCCCGGCACGTCGGCCCGAAGCAAATCTCGCCCAACTCGCCCCGGAAGAGGAACTTATCCAGAAACAGGTAGCAGAACAGCACGAGGAACAGCACGACGAGGGCTTCCGTGATTTTCATAACGGGTGTCATCCTTATAGAATTTTATTGAGTCCTTTGGAGCAGAGCGACCGTATTTCCGTCCGGTGCCGCTCGAAGTGCTGTTCCAATACGTTGTCGATGAAGTTCCCGACCGTAAAACGCCGGTTGCCCGCAACGCCCACGAGGGTCGTGATCTTGCGGTGCAGCCGCCGGTCGATATAGACGCATTGCCGCGCTTCGGAAGGAGTATTCTTCAGAAACCGCGACGCATAGTCTTCCGCATCCGAACGCCTGACGCGCGGCTCCGAAGCCGGGGTTTCCGCCTGTTCCGACACTTCGGTATCCGACGAAGATGTCGCCGGCTCCGGGGCCGCCATCAGGCTGCGCAGGTATTCTTCGTCGAGCTCCTGTTGGGCGGGAGCCTTCCTGCTACTCATGGCTCGGAAGTTTCAGAACGGCGCAGATCTCCGTCATCAGGCGGTCGAAACCGCACTCGGCGACGAAAGCCCGGTCGGGCGGCAGCAGCGTACACCGGTACACCGGGCCGCCCGCTTCCTGAATATCCTTGTTGAAGTTGCTCCGCACGGGAATATGCGTGCGCAGATGCCGCAGCCCCAACTGATCGAGGACTTTCTCGTACTGCTCATAGAGCGGCGTCCGCTCGCGGCGATCCACCAAGTTCCAGAACAGGAACAGCTCCCGAAGATGCGCCCGTCCCGTCTTGATCAGGCGGTCGTTGAGAACAGAGGCGAAATTGAGCGTGCTTTCCAGCACGATCCGGTCGGCTTTCATCGGGATGAAAAGGTTGTCCAACTCGACGATCGTGGAGAGGACGCCTTCGTTGCCCACCGTTCCCGGAAGGTCGAACAGCACGACATCGTATCGTTCTTCGGCGACGGCGGCCCATTTCCGCCATTCCGACATCGCCTCGGAAGGTTTGCAGCAGAGAATACGATAAGGTTTCACCCCTTTGTTCTCGGCGAGCGAAACGAGGAGTCTACCGTAGATCGCCGAAGATTGCACGACGGCCTTGTCGCAGTTCGAAAGTTTGAGGATGGAGTGCTGCGGGTAGTCGCAGTCCACCACTGCGACGCGGATGCCGTGCAGGTAGTGCAGCCACGAGGCGGCCAGCACCGTGAGGGTCGATTTGCCGACGCCCCCTTTCTGGGAGGCGAAAGCGATGCACAAAGGGTTCTGTTCCATACGAAAATAATTAAGCGATTAATATTTAACTCGTTCCGATACGCGGATACGTACTTGCGTATTCACGTATCTTCGGCGATTCATACGCCTTTGCGGATTCACATACTTTTGTCGGCAGATACGGATGTAAGCTGTCACATACAAACTTCGGCATCTATGCAGACATCTATATCCGTATCCGCATAGCCGCGCAATGACGGATGTACGGGAGTAAGAGGCTACGCGGGCAGGTAGATTCGTAAGTAGTGATCCGCGCACAAAGAAAATGAGAAAACGCCCTCGTTCGACGGCTCCGAAAACGGGTGGCGCCCAAAGGCGCGTATCGGCGTCCGTTGGCAGGTATATATCTGATACAACATAAAATAAAACGCTCTACCTTTGCCTCCGAAAGGAGTAATCCCGCTGCGACGCCGAAGGCGCGCACCTTCATCCGGCCCCTGGCCGGATTTCTATATGCGCCCGCATATAGCAAGGGGTACCTTCAGCCGCTCGGAATATTCCGAGCCGCCGAAAGTGCCGCCGCGACCTGCGGCGCGGCGGACGGCTACTCCCGAGTCGTAACCTCAAAACACCGATGCTCTATGGATGCTGCCGATAAACCGACCTCCGCTGCGGGCCGCAAAGCCCTCGACGACCCGCGCATACACCGCTATTACGTTCGCCTGACAAGCGAGCAAAACGAGCGTTTCCTGCGCATGTACGAACAGTCCGGAATGAAAAATAAAGCCGATTTCATCTGCCACCGCATCTTCGGATGACCTTTTACGGTCGTCGTTCGAGACAAGAACACCTACGATTTCTATGTCCGGCTGACAGGATTTTACGCCCAGTTCCGGGCTATCGGGGTGAACTACAACCAGTGCGTCAAAGCCATACACACGACCTTCGGCGATAAGAAAGCGTTGGCCTATCTCTACCGTCTGACGCTCGAAACGCAACGGCTGGAACAACTCGTGAAGACGGTCGTCGAACTTACGAAGGAGTTGCTGCAATGGTGCCGAAAGTAAACTCCGGGGCCAACGTCTACGGCGTACTTCAGTACAATCGCATCAAGGTCGAAGCCGGCGAAGGCCGGATATTATACATGCAGGGAATACCCGAACGCAGCGACGGCAGATTCAGCATCGAGGAGTGTGCGGAAGCCTTCGGGTACTACACGGCGCTCAATCCCCGTGTCCGAAAACCGGTCGTGCATTTCTCGCTCAACCCCTCGCCCGAAGATCGGCTTTCGGAAGCACAACTCACGCAACTTGCCGCCGAGTTCATGGAACGCATGGGATATGGCCGCCAGCCCTATGTCGTCTTTCTGCACGAAGACATCGCACGGCGACACATGCACGTCGTCTCGGTGAGGGTAGACGAGCAGGGCCGGAAGATCGACCACAACAACGAACTGCGGCGCGCCATGGCGGTTTGCAGGGCGTTGGAACACGAGTACGGCCTGCATGTGCCCGAAGACGGCGGCGTGCAAACAGAACCGGAAGAATTGCGCCGGGTCGATTACCATCGGAGCGATCTGAAGCATCAACTGCGCAATGTCGTGATGACGCTCAAGCAGCAGTACGGATTCCAGTCCCTCGCGGAGTTCAATACGCTGCTCGAACGCTACGGCGTCGCAGCCGAAGAGATCCGAGGCAACGTGCGAGGCCGACCGTATCGGGGGCTCGTTTACCACGTGCTCGATGATGACGGGCAGTGCACGGGAGCGGCGGTCAAAGCGTCCCGGCTGGGCGATTTTTTCGGATGGAAGGCGCTGGAAGAAAAATTCGACGCCTCGGAACAACGGCTTCGGCAACATCCCGAAACGCTCGACCGCACACGCCGCGAAATCGACCGTGCCCGAAGCGGAGGCCGCAACCGCGAGGAGTTCACGGCCGAACTTCGGGAGAACGGTATCGACGCTGTTTTCCGGGAGAACGACGCCGGGCGGATTTACGGCGTCACCTTCATCGACCGCACGACACATCAGGTGTTCAACGGCTCCCGGCTCGGAAAGGAGTATGCGGCCGACGCTTTCGAGGCGTGGTTCAACGCTCGGGAGCAAGAGTCGTCCACACCCATGCCGGAAGAGTTACGGCCGTTGCCGCCCCTCGAACCGCCCCAGCCGGGACTATCTTCGGTCGAAGAGTTCGAGGAGTATATCGAGACCCACTACGTTTCGATGCCCGACGTAATGGGCGAACTCATGGAATATACGCCAGAGAAGGAGTGGGAAACAGCTCCCGAATACCGGCTCTTTCCGCGCAGGAAGAAGCGGCGGCGGAAAATCCGGAAAAGAATTTAACAACCTCGATACGTTACGATCATGCAAGAAGAAGACGATCTGCGCGGCTTGGCCAAAGTCGCGGATTTCATGCGGGCGATCAGCTTTCTGTTTCTCGCCATTCACATCTACTGGTTTTGTTACGAGTGGTTTACGCAGGCGGGATGAACGCTCCCTGTCGTAGATCGCATCCTGCAAAATTTCCAGCAGACGGCAGCCTTGTTCTCATCGCCGCTCTGCACCAAGCTTTTCTGCTCGGTATTTCTCGCATTGTCGTGCATGGGAAACCGTGGCGTGAAGGACGAGAAAATATCGTGGAAACATATCACCGCGGCAGGCGGCATCGGCATACTGCTATTCTATGGCAACGGCGGGATGAATGTCGCTACGACCCTGCGGGCGGCGCTTTATACGGCGACGTTGCTGGTGGGATTCCTCGGAATGCTGGCGGCCGGGCTATGGAGCAGCCGTCTGCTGAAAAACCGTATGACGGATGATCCGTTCAATGCCGAAAACGAGAGTTTCATGCAGGAAACACGCCTGCTGAAAAACGACGATTCGTTCAACTTCCCGACCGAGTTCGTCTTCCGGAGACGCAGGCACAGCGGATGGATCAACGTCGTGAATCCCTTCCGGGCGAGTATCGTTTTAGGAACGCCCGGCTCGGGAAAATCCTATGCCCTCATCAACAACTACATCAAGCAGGCCATCGAAAAGGGATATGCGCTCTACGTCTACGACTTCAAGTTCGACGACCTGTCGGTTATCGCTTACAACCATTTGCGCAAGAACCTCAAGGCTTACGGAGCGACGCCGCCGAGATTCTATGTCATAAATTTCGACGATCCGCGCCGTTCGCACCGATGCAATCCGCTCGCGCCGAATCTCATGTCCGACATTACCGACGCATACGAGGCCAGCTATGTCATCATGCTTAATCTCAACCGTTCGTGGATACAGAAGCAGGGAGATTTCTTCGTCGAATCGCCGATCGTGCTGCTCGCGGCGATCATCTGGTTCCTGAAGATTTACGACGGAGGAAAATACTGTACCTTTCCCCATGCCATCGAACTGCTGAACAAACCCTACGAGGAGTTATTCACCGTATTGATGGCTCACGAGGAGTTGGAGAACTATCTTTCGCCCTTCGTGGATGCATGGAAAGGTGGAGCCGCAGAGCAGCTGATGGGGCAGATCGCCTCGGCGAAGATTCCCCTCTCGCGCATGATCTCCCCGCAGCTCTACTGGGTCATGTCGGGAGATGACTTTACACTCGACATCAACAACCCCGAGGAACCGAAGATTCTTTGCGTGGGAAACAATCCCGACAGGCAGAACATATACGGCGCGGCGCTCGGATTGTATAATTCGCGCATCGTCAAACTGATAAACCGCAAGAAGCAGCTCAAAAGTTGCGTGGTGATCGACGAGCTGCCGACGATCTATTTCCGGGGGCTGGATAACCTGATCGCAACGGCGCGTTCCAACAAGGTCGCCGTGTGCCTGGGTTTTCAGGATTTCAGCCAGCTAAAGCGCGACTACGGAGACAAGGAAGCCGCCGTGATTCAGAATACCGTAGGCAATATCTTCAGCGGACAGGTCGTAGGAGAAACGGCCCGGACGCTCTCCGAACGATTCGGAAAGATCGTGCAGAAACGACAGTCCGTGAGCATCAACCGCAGCGATACCTCGACGTCGATAAACACCCAGCTCGACAGTCTTATTCCTGCGTCGAAAATCTCGACGCTCTCGCAGGGCGTGTTCGTCGGAGCCGTGAGCGACAACTTCGGAGAGGAGATCGAGCAGAAGATTTTCCATGCCCGGATCGTCGTGGACAACGAGGCTGTGAAAAAAGAAATGGCGGAGTACAAACCCATACCTGAAATATCGTCGTTCCTCGACACCGACGGACGGGACATCATGCAGGAGAAGATCAAGGAGAATTACCGCCGCATCAAGCAGGATGCGCTCGACATCATCGAAGCCGAGATGAAACGGATAGAAAAGTATGAAAAATTGGAGAAGGAACTATCAAAATAATCCCATTCAACTGTAAGTAAATTACGAAACCGATGTTGTAAGATTTATGACAAATTATTATCTTTACACGAAACTAAATGAGGTTACAAATGGCTATTTATACAACAGTTCGAGAAAAGCTTGAGTCTATACAAAAAAGCAAAAAAGAGTCTGATATATTTCCTACTCTTCAAATGCTTTTTCAAACTAAAGGATTTTCAAATGTTGAGATTACACATGGAAATTCAGAAATGGGAAAAGACTTGGTTTTCAAGCATTATGACTCTATGTTAGGTCGTGAAACATGGTTTGCATTAGTTGTAAAAAACAAAAATGCAGGGCAAGAGGTTTTCGAAGAAGGTGGAGAAATAACGCGTCAAATAAAATTAGCATTTGAAGTCCCATATAAAGATGCAAAAGCTGAAGAGCACTACATAAATACAGTTATTGTAATAATAAATGGATCTGTATCAGCACAAGCAAAGACTATTTTAAGTAGTGTTATGCCTGTCCATTTTCGGACGAATATTGAAATATGGAATTATCAGAAATTATGCGAAGAAATAGACACTCATATTCGGGATTTCTTTTTATCTAATGATGGTGTTTCTCAAGATGATATAATTGTATTGAATTATAAAAATGCACTTATTAAGCGGTTGTCAAGTTTAGATAATGCTAAACAGCTTTTTTCTGGATTAAACATATCAGAAATAAATGATATATTTATTAATGTTAAGACGACTATTTCTCGATATGAAGCAGAAAAAGAAAAATATCAAGATACAACTATTAGACATCAAGAAGAGCCTGATGATTCGATAACCATTATTAATTCAAATAAAAATACTATCGTTACGGGAATTGCGACATCAGGAAAAAGTTTATTATTAAAAAGAATAGGTGTAAATGCTGTAAATATATACAAACGCATTGGAGTTTTTTGGTTTCGATTTAGAGAATTATCGCTGAATCAATTTAACATTGATCAATTGATTGCGGAACAATTTAGAAGTCTGGCAAATACAGAGATTAAAGATGAATATTTTGACCGCTATATTTTACTTTTTGATGGTCTTGATGAGGTAAAATCTAAAAAAGATAGAATAGTTTTTATTGAAAAAATAAATCAATATTTAACACATAAACTTAATACTCATTCAATTATATCAAGTCGAAATATTGATATATTTGATGATAATTTATTTGATGGGTATGAGCATATTGAATTGCTTCCTTTTGATATTGGTCAAGCGTTCAAGTTGGTAAAAAAAATAATTCCGGATAATAAAAGTAAAGCATCCCAATTTGTCGAGGCCATTCGTGACCAACAATTATCTAATACTTTAACACGGACACCTATGGCATTAACACTTATGGCCATTTTATACAAAGAAGATGCTATTGATTTGAAAGAATTACCTGCAAATATAACAGAACTTTATAATAAATTTAGTGATTATTATCTTGATCGTTGGGATGCAACAAAGGGGTTGTCTGCACAATATAAGTTTGAAGAAACCAAGCATATTTTAGCTTTTATTGGGCAATATATGCATGTTAGAGGTATGAGAGAAATTGACATTCCTCAATTATCGGGATTTCTTCAAGAGATATATGACAAATTCTCTTATGACGAATTAACAGATATTCAAGGGTTCATAGAGAAACTAAAAAATCGTAATTGCCTTTTTATATACAATGAAACCTCTAATACATTTTGTTTTAACAATCTTTCATTCCAAGAATATTTTGCCAGTATATTCTATGATGATTCAAATGAACAAGAATTAGTAGATAATATCTATAATGATTGGTGGGCTAATGTTATCGTTTTCTATAATGGGAAATCCCCTAAAAGATCTGTGTTTATCGAAAAAATACTAACCTCTCGTGTGCCAACAGATACATCAACAATGTATAGGCATTTACAAATTGTATCCAAATGTGTTCAAGCAGCACATTTAATCTCTAATGATGTTGAAAAACGGACAATAGAGAATCTGATTAATACTTTTGACTCATTCTATAAATGTACTATATTACCTGCAATAGAAAATCCTGCTAATGCTGGATTATTAAGAAGTCTATCAACTTTAGACATGATTCTACAAGCTCGGAATATTTTTTGCCAGATATTTCAATCAAAGCATATTAATCAAGAAATATTTTCATCTGTTGGAATGGATATATTACTGAAATCTACATTTGGATATTCAGACGTAACTTTATATTGTTTAAGTTATCATCTTTCAGATATTACCAATGATGGAATGTTTCTCCAATATTTTATTGGCAAAAAGCTAAATACAAGATGGGATAGAATTGTTTATAAAGATATTGATCACATGAGATTAAAAGCAATGTTATCTCCTAATATATATAATCGTATTAAACGAAAACAAAGACAAAACAAAATCTATATTGATAAACAATTCAAAGAACCTGCTATTCTTCATTTGTCAGATGGTCTAAAAGTATAGACAAAATTTGCCAACCCGCGCCTCTTCCCGCCAGAAGGGGCGCGTTTGGTGTTATGAACTGGAAAAGGTCTTATCTTGCCGGCGGATTTTCACCATTCATTCAATTTACTCATTTAATATTGGCATTATGGCAAGAGAACAGGAAAAGCTATCGAAGGACGTGCTGGCCGTCCTCGACAAAAAGACGAACGATCTGCGTCTGGTCAGCGAGATGAACGAGCAGACGGGAGAGTTCAACACCGTGAGCACGGCTCCGGGTGACCGGCGTAGAGCCCTTTCATTCGACAGCCGAACGGTTTTAGGAACCTTTTTCGAGAACCTTCGCAACCAATACGGACGCCCGTCCGACCTGGGCTGAAGTTTCTTTCGGATCGGAATCGAAAAACTCGACCGAGCCCTCGACTCCATCATCCAAGTCCGTGAAGGCAAAGATCAGGACGGCTCCCTGGCCAAAGAGGTCTCCGACTACGAACTCAACAACGAGGGGCGTATCGCCAAGTTCGCCGACCGCTATAAGTTCGAGGAACGGGAACTTCCGTGGGATCAGATTCAGGCGTTGGGCCTGAACAAAGAAATCCTGCTGGAGAATCAAAGCATGGGTGACATCCTCAAGGGACGTATCCCCAACAAACTGGTACCGCTAAAACACAAGGTGGACGGCCGCTGGGTCGATTTGGGCCTCGGCACGATTTCGCCGATCCGCGACGATGCGGGCAATGTCCAACTCCGTATCTTCACACGTCTGGACGAGCCGCAGTACAAAATATCGCCGTATAAGGAGCTTTTCACAGACAAGGAGATCGAGCGTCTTGAAACCGACGGGCATCTGGGTTCCACCAAGAAAATGAAAGATTTTACCTCGGGCCGCGAGTGCGAGTGTTATGTCAGCGTCCATGAGGCGACGAACCGCCTGACGACGCTTCCGGTCGATGCGCTGACGCTCCCCACCCGAATTTACGGCAAAGAGATCGGCGACGACATCGAGGCGCTGCGCTCCGGCAAGGAGATCTTCGTCGAAGACATCCACCTCAAGGACGGCCGGGTCATCTCGGGCCATGCCCGCGTGGACGCCAACCGCGGAGACGTGGTGTTCCGCAACGACAATAATCCGCATCTGCGCATCCACGATACGGTTTTCGGAGTCAAGGTAAGTACAGACATCCAGGCGAAGCTGGCCAACCACGAGGTCGTCTTCATCCCCGGCATGAAAGTCGGCGGCAAGACGATCAGCACCGACCTTCGTTACAGCGACACGGGCCGGCCCCTGTTCGGCAACAACGCCCGCAATTACCGTTCGCGTCTGGGCGAGGAGAACCCGCGTCCGCGCCAGCGCGTCCGCCGGCGTCTTCCGTCGCTTCCCGGCGCACAACCCAAAGGCATGAAAATCGGTTAGCCATTATGAAACGACACGTAGAAGAGAAAGAGTTGCCGTACTTCGCGGCAACTCTTACCGCTTATTTGCGCGAAAGCCATCCCGAACTGCTTCCCGACAAACACTTCATCGCCGAGCGGAGCGACCATGCGGCGCAGACCTATGAACGTGCCGTTCGCAACGGCAACAGCGTCTACGAGGCTCTGGAACTCTCGAACGCCGTTCTGTACCAAGACCTGCGTTTTTCGAAATACGATGCGATCTTCGAGGTCGTGTCAGAATGGTTCCCGGAGGTCGCAGCCCGGCAGCGCACTGCTTTCTGCCTGAAACTGCTTCCCGTCTGCGAAGAGGCATTCGAGATGTACGACCTGACCGACGACTTCGAGAGCAGCCCGTCCTATAAAAATCTTCTATTGGAACTTACCGGACTCATCCAAACTCACATCGAACTGCATGGCATACAATAAAAGGAAACATCTGGAGGCGAACATCGCCGCCCTGCGTATCGCTTTCGCTCCATCGACGGTACTTACCCCGCAGCAGCGAGATGCCCTGGCTGCGTACAGCGGCTTCGGAGCGTTGAAATGCGTCTTGCAGCCGGCCGCTGCGGACGACGACCTCACGCAATGAAAGACAGACCGGGAACTCTTCCCGCAGGTGAGGGAACTGCACGAACTGCTGCGCCATTATGCCGGCAGCGAACAGCGGTATAAAGACCTCGTGCAGAGCATGCGCAATTCTACGCTGACGGCATTCTACACTCCGCCGGCCATCGTGCGTGCGCTCGCCGAGACGCTCCGGGATGCTGGCGTCGTTCCCCGGCGGTTGCTCGACCCCAGCGCCGGGGCCGGGATTTTCCCTTCGTCGTTCCGGGAGACCGCCGACGGCGAAGTCGAAATCCTCTCTTTCGAGAAAGACCTGCTGACCGGACAAGTGCTCTCCACACTGGCCCGGGAACGAGAGCAGGTCATTATCGACGGTTTCCAAACCATCGAAACGGCCTATGACAGTTATTTCGACGTGGTAACGTCCAATATTCCCTTCGGTGATACCCGGATCTTCGACGCATCCTTTCGGAAGAGCGACGACCCGGTTCGACGGCAAGCGCTCAAGGCCGTTCACAACTATTTCTTCATCAAGGGTCTGGATACGCTCCGCGAAGGCGGTATTCTGGCGTTCGTCACCTCAGCGGGCGTCATGGACGCTCCCGGCAACGAACCCGTCCGCCGCTATCTGATGGAGCATGCGCGGCTGGTTTCGGCCGTGCGGCTGCCGAACAATCTCTTTACGGAGTATGCCGGCACGGAAGTGGCCAGCGATCTTGTCGTCCTACAGAAACAGAGCGAAAAGCGGAAACTTACCCCCGACGAGCAACGCTTCGTCAGTTCGTCCGAGATCGGCAACGGAATTTACCTGAATGACTACTACCGGGATTTCAAGCACGCGATCCATACGACGGTTTCGCATGAAAAAAGTCTCTATGGACAATCCGCTCTCGTCCTGCACTACGACGGAGGCCCGGAACGGATCGCCGAGCGGCTGCGCGGAATCCTCGCAAATGATTTCGCAGCCCGCCTCGACACCGAACGATATACGCAATATCTTCGTCCGCTCCATATTCCGCAGGCGCAAACCGTGCCGCCGATCGCCCGGAGGCAAAATCGGGTCGCGGCTCCGCAGCCCATGCTGACACCGGAACAGGCATCCGTTGCACCGACTCCGGAAGTACCGGCTCCGGCCGCATCGCTTTTCGGCAGCGCTGCCGCCGTTCCGATCGCCCGCCGTCCGCTGGGACAGCGGCGGCGAGCGGGGCGCAATACGGATACGACCGGCATGTCCGATCTCTTCACGCAGGGGAATCTGTTCGCACAACCGGCGGAGGCCGCGGATGCACCGGCAGCAGTCGCTACGCCGGCTTCGGAGAATAAAGATCCGCGGCCTTTTACCGGCGCGATACTTCCGCACTACAAAGAGCGGTCGTTGGTTCTGTTCGAAGGACAGGTCGGGCGTCTGGGCGGCCTGACACGACAGGGCTGTACGTTCCATCCCGAAGAGCTGGGAACCTTGTCCCGATACCGGGCCGAACGCTATATCCCGCTGCGGGATACCTACCAGCTGCTCTACCGGCTCGAAATGCAGAACGAGATCGAATACAAGGGCCTGCGGCGCAAACTCAACAGATGTTACGAGAACTTCACGGCTCTGTTGGGCGATCTGAACAAGAAAGAGAATGCCGCTTTCATCCTGAATGATCCCGGCGGGCGGGAGGTGCTGGGGCTCGAACGCTTCGTAGAAGGCCGAAAACAGCTCTCCGACATCCTCCGACGCCCCGTATCGTTCGATCCTTACGAGCTCAAGCACGTCGATACGGCGGCCGAAGCGCTGGCCGCCTCGCTCAACAAGTTCGGACGGGTGGAGTTTTCCTATATGGAGTCGCTCGCATCGCGCTCCCGGCAAGAGCTGATCGACGAGCTGGGCGATCTCATTTTCTATAATCCGATGGTTAAGGGGTATGAAATCCGCGAACGGCTCGCGGCAGGGAATGTCGTCGCCAAAGCCGAATGAATCGAAAATTACCTCAAAGAGAATCCCGACGACGATGCCTGCCGCCGCTCGCTCGCGCTGCTTCGTGAGGCCGCACCCAAACGCATCGAGTTCGAGGAGCTGGATTTCAACCTCGGCGAGCGATGGATACCGACCGATATTTACGAAGGCTTCTGCGAGCATTTCTTTCAGGTGCCCGTATCGGTAAGCTATTCGGCGAAGATGGATGCCTTCGGCATCGAGAACCACGGGTACAGTCCTCTGATCTCCCAGAAATACGTCGTCAAAGGGGACTTCGAGGTCTACGACGGTATGGATCTGTTGCACCATGCCATGCTCAACACGCTGCCCAACATCAACAAGGACGGCGGCAAGGATGAACACGGCAAGACCATCCGGATTCCCGACTTCGAGGCCCGGCAGAAGGCCGACACGCTCATCACCGAAATCCGGCAGGCATTCGTCGAATGGTTGCATGCGCAGCCCGACGATTTCAAGGAGCGGCTGACCGATCTCTACAACCGCAAATTCAACTGTTATGTCCGTCCACGCTACGACGGCAGCCACCAGCAGTTTCCGGGACTCGACCTGCGGGGACTGGGCATCGACGACCTGTATCCCAGCCAGAAGGATGCGATCTGGATGATCAAGCAGAACGGCGGCGGCATCTGCGACCACGAGGTCGGTACGGGCAAGACGCTCATCATGTGCGTCGCAGCGTATGAGATGCATCGTCTGGGACTGGCCCGCAAGCCGATGATCATCGGTATCAAAGCCAACATCCACGAGATCGCCCGAACCTTCCGCACGGCCTATCCCAATGCCCGTCTGCTCTATCCCGGCAAGGAGGACTTCACGCCGGAGAACCGCCTGCGGATCTTCAGCGACATCAAGAACAACAACTGGGACTGCATCATCCTTACGCACGAACAGTTCGGCAAGATACCCCAGTCGGCCGAGGTGCAGCAGCAGATTCTCCGGCAGGAGATGGACGACATAGATGAAAATCTGGCGTCCTACGAAAAGCAGGGCGGACATGTGGACGGTTGGATTCTGCGCGGTCTGGAGAAGCGCAAAGAGAATCTGGATGCCAAGCTCCACGAGTTGCAGGAGACAATCGACGCGCAAAAGGACGATACGGTGGATTTTCAGCAGATGGGAATAGACCATCTGTTCGTCGATGAATCGCACAACTTCAAGAATCTGATGTTCAACACCCGCCACAGCCGCGTGTCGGGACTGGGAAATACCGACGGCAGTAAGAAGGCCACGAACCTGCTGTACGCCATCCGCACCATTCAGCAACGCACGGGGCGCGATCTCGGCGCGACGTTCCTTTCGGGAACGACCATCGCCAATTCCCTGACGGAACTGTATCTGCTGTTCAAGTATCTGCGTCCCAAAGAACTGGAGCGGCAGGATATTCCCTGCTTCGATGCGTGGGCCGCGGTATTCGCGCAGAAAACATCGGAGTTCGAGTTTTCGGTGACCAACGAAGTGATCTCCAAAGAGCGTTTCCGCTATTTCATCAAGGTTCCGGAGCTGGCCATGTTCTACAACGAGATTACCGACTACCGCACGGCCGCAGACGTGGGAATCGACCGTCCCGAGCTGGACGAGGAGCTATGCCAGATACCTATGACCGACGATCAGCAGGCATTTTTGGACAAGCTGGTGATCTTCGCCAAGACGGGAGATCCCGAACATATCGGACGCGCCGACCTGAGCGACGGGGAGGTCAAAGCCCTGATGCTGTTAGTGACGATGTACTCCAACAAGCTCTCGCTCGACATGCGGCTAATAAGTCCCGCGTATGCGGATTCACCGGGCAACAAGGCCAGCCGCAGTGCCGCCAACATCGCTGAATACTACCGGCGATACGAAGATCAGAAAGGCACGCAGATGGTCTTTTGCGATCTCTCGACCTATAAACCCGGCATTTGGAACGTCTATTCGGAGATCAAACGCAAACTGGTCGAAGACCACGGTATTCCGGCGCAGGAGATCCGCTTCGTACAGGAAGCCGCGAGCGACAAGGTGCGGCAGGCGATGTTCGACGCCATGAACGAAGGGAAAATCCGGGTGCTCTTTGGCTCGACGCAGAAACTCGGAACGGGAGTCAATGCCCAGCAACGGATCGTCTGCATGCACCACCTCGACATTCCGTGGCGGCCGATGGATCTGGAACAGCGCAACGGCCGCGGCGCACGGAAAGGCAACATAGTCGCCAAGGAGTATGCCGGCAATAAAGTCAAAGCCTATGTTTATGCCGTTCTACGCACGCTCGATGCCTACAAATTGAATCTGTTGCACAACAAACAGCAGTTCATCGACCAGCTCAAGCGCAACCGGTTAGGTGCGCGGCGGCTGGACGAGGGGGCCATCAGCGAGGATTCGGGGATGAACTTCGCGGAGTGGATGGCCGTGGTGTCGGGAAATACCGACCTGCTGCAAAAGGCCAAGCTCGAAGGCAGGATCGCGGCACTGGAGAGCGAGCAGACAATCTTCATGCGCACCCGGCATGAGGCGCAGAGCCAACTGCAGCGCTACACGGCGGAGATCGGACGACGGGATGCGATGCTCGAACGTCTGAAACGCGACTGGGACTATATCAACGAGGTGGCGCCGCCGGACGCCAAAGGCAAGCGGGCCAATCCCCTGCGGATCGACGGCGTGGAATCCACGGATATTGTCGCCCATGGCAAACGCCTCGTGGAGATCGACCGCACGGTAAATACCGGCGACGATTACCAGAAAATCGGCACGCTGTTCGATTTCCGCATTCTCGTCCGCACCGAGCGAATGCAGAAAGACGGGCTGGCGCTCACGGTCAATAAATTCATGGTCGAAGGGTTGGACGGCATCAAGTACACGTTCAACAACGGGCATCTGGCTGCGGAGCCGAAAACAGCGGCGACGAACTTTATCCGGGCGCTCGACACGATACCGTCACTAATGGCGACCTACGAGAAAGAGAAAAAGCAATTCACCCGCGACATTCCTACCTTCGAGCAACAGATCGCAGCCGTATGGCCCAAAGAGGAGGAGTTGAAGCGGCTCAAGGCCGAGGCAGAGTCGCTGACTCGGAAGATTCAGCTCGACATCGCACAGAAGCAGCAGGAGATGCAGGCGAAAACAGCAGATAACGGCAATGGGCTGAAGATCGAAAACGCGGAGGTGGTGGACGAGGTCGTCAGACCGTCGAAGTCAGAGCCGCTTTCTGCGGCATTCGGGAACCAAGAAGAACCGCCGGAAGAACGGGAGCACGTCATGTCTCCGCCCGAATCGGACTTTATTCGCAATCATATTCTTCTCGTGCGACCCGCAACGAACGTGAAGGCCAAAGGGCCGAAACTGTAAATGATTAGCTCCGCTTTCGAGGCGGAGCTAATCATTTATTAAGCATCATTCGGCAATGTCGATTTCGGGACAAAATGAGCATATATACATTTATGCAGTCTGTACTTTATATTATCCTTATCTATATCGTAATCCGAAGGATCAGAGTTCCTATAACCGATATAATATTTCCCTGTCGTAGAATCAAATGGCAATATGAGATAATAATCTATAAGCATCCTTAATGTTTCTGCATCTAATCCTCGCTCACTCAATTTCATAAGAATATCTGTTTTCCCAAATCCACTGTTTTGGGAATATGACAAAGCCCTTAAGGTATTGAATATTTCCCTTATTTGTTCTTGAGAGTAATGAATTGCTAATTCCGATTTTATTTCAGAAACATTGTCGTTCGCATATTTCTGTAATAAATAACCGATATTCTGACCATTAATGGGATAATAATATTTATCTGTTCCTACATTTTTTAGGAATAATATTAAGTCACGAGGTCGGAAAAATGTGTAATCGAGTATCTGTTTGAATGCAGATCTGGCATTGCCATTATAATCTGTCCCATAGCATCCCTCATCGTCATTAAATAATGAGAGCCACGGGTCATATGCCAGATATTTCAGCCCGCGTTGTTTAAAATTAAACTCGATTCGTCGATTGACGAATTTTCTTAATCTGGTATCATTTTCGTTTTTGCCATCGTACCATTTTAATTCGACTTCATAGCTGCTGAATATTTTGCTCGCATCAGCAGAAAATCCGGCCAATACTTTTTTTATATCATCCCTTATCAATATAATAACCTTTGTATTATTAATTTCTTTTAGATCATTATTGAATTCTTTAGCAGTTCGGATGAGCTCCATCAAAGATTGCTTATCCTGATCAACATCCGATTTAAAGCCGATATCCAAATCATCGAAAATTACGACAAATTGATAATCCTTGAAAACGTCGAAGCTTAAAACTTTGTAGACAATCTCTTTCAGCGCAGGTAAAAGTTTATAATAGGGAGCTTTTTCCAAGCGTTTCCCTAACATGCGTTCTATGATAGCTTTGAATATTGGAATACGAGATAAAGAACCCACATTGAGTTCTTGTTTGCTCATAGTAGTAACCTCTACAACTGAAAATTTATCAACTTCTACAACACCTCTGTTATTCCGAACAAAGTTATGAATAGCTTTTAACTCCGGAGTATAGTCCCCGTTTTTTGCTTCCAAAATCAGTTTTACCAATTTTACAAGGATGAGCCATTGGAAAAAGGAAACTAATTTCGTTTCGGACTCCACTGAACTTTGTTGAATCTGTTTTTCAAGGTTTATGGCATCCGATTTCACAATTTCACAAAACATTGAATCCTCGAATGTCGCATTGTCCTTTATGTATTTGGCAATAGCGGATTTTCCAGATCCTTTTCGTCCTGTAATGATAAAACATCCGTCTCCGATTTTAGGCAAAATATCCAAATAGTCATCGAAAAGAGTATTGCTCGATTTTTTATAGCTGCTTTCGCCTTCCGATTCACTTTTACCAAAATAAAATCCTTCGGTTGTTTTAATTGTCTTTGTGATGGATTTTCTATCAAAGATGCCCATATTAATCAATGCTTGTTGAAAAAACATAGACAAATATAGTTATTGATTTTGAATATAAAAAGGAAGTTTTTAAATCTAAAAGGAGATTTTCTAATGCCATGGAGTTGCCTTAAATATTCAATTTTCACGATTTTATCTTTATGAAAACAACTTTATCGAAAAATGTTTTTCGTGATGGTTAACTTTATAAGGCAGTTCCATGGCTAATTAAAGAACTATTCCTTAATATAAATAGCAGTATCCGGCACCGCTTGTTCCATTGTCTGATAGAAGATACGCTTACTCTCCTGCATGTCTTTCAGATTGATGAAATCCAGTACATTGTAGTATTGTTTGCCATCCTGATCTTCGATGGGACAGAGTTTTCCGCGACGTTTGTATTTCTCGACGAAATCCGGATCGAGTCGGATGAGCTGGCAGACTTCCTCCTGCGTCATCGAAAGAGAAATACGACGCTCCCGGCAGACATGCTGCAATACGAGGAGCATGTTCGAGGCTTTCATGTGGCTGCGAACGAGCAGAGCGAATTTGCTTCGCTCGATAAGAATCATCTTTTTCATGACTTCTTTACTTTATTAGTTGATGTGGTGTTGGGTTCATTCCGGAGGGCTTCGAGAACGCGCGATCTGCTGTAATAGATTTTGCCGCCGTGCTTGACATAAGGGATCGTACCGTCGCTCCGACGACGGGAAAGGGTACGGTCGGACATCCGGGTAAGCATGCGGACTGCCGGAGTGTCGATCAGGTCATCGGGTAAAGGTCGAGAATTGTTTTGGATCAGTAGTTCGAGACGATTGAATCGTCGCAATACCAGACGTAACAAACGCAGAGTCGGATTACCTTTTAATGGCTTCATTACAGTGATCGTTGGTTAGACGATGCAATGATAGGAAACATCCCGATAGCAATAATTTAGTTAAAACAGGCAACTAAATAATCAACCCGCTCGGAGCACAAAAAAGCATATCCAAGTTGGATATGCTTAAATAGTACTTAATGCTTTTCTATTCGTTAATTTGCTTATGTATAATATTTTAACTATCTTTGTCGTGAGTTCTTGGATTTATTGTATAAGGGTGCAACAGAATGTAAGACTTCCGTCACCAATTCGTAACCCTTCCTCTTTTCAATAAAAATACCGTCCTGATTTACAGAACGGTATCTCAAAAACATCCCTCGATAGAGGGGAGGGGTTTAATTGAAACTACTATGAAAAAAACACTCGTTACCGCCCTGCTTGCGCTCACCGCGGCCCTGACAGCCGGAGCGCAGAGCCGCACCGAAGTCTACACCTTCCCGAGCGAGGTCCTCGGGGCCGAAAAGAGCTGCACGGTCTACCTGCCCGACGGCTACGACCGCTCGCAGGAGTCCTACCCCGTGCTCTACCTGCTGCACGGCGCCAGCGGCTGGC
>ERZ780190.1509-NODE-1509-length-20757-cov-3.243358_pt1 | contig 20757 bp, 20 predicted proteins | sample MGYA00510980_ERZ780190 | MGnify/ENA primary metagenome ERZ780190 (study PRJEB29588, sample SAMEA1972188) | human gut metagenome | biome: human gut; feature: human-associated habitat; material: faeces | place: Denmark | collected 2008/2010 ... | reverse complement strand
AAGACGGCCCAGTACGAGATGAAAAAGAAGCTCCTGCGGGAACGCTTCAATCTGACTATCACGGAGGTTTGATTATGGCAAAGAAAGGCACATTCCCTGCCAACGCTATGCGGCGCGGGGAGATTTACTGGGTAGATATACCGAACGCCATCGGCCACGAGCTGATGAAGGACCGGCCCGCCATCCTCGTGAGCTGCGACGCTCTGAACGACAACAGCCCCGTGGTCCAGGTGGTCTACTGCTCCGCATCCCCCAAGAAGGAGCTGCCGGAGCACATCACCATCCGCTCTACCGAACAGATCAGCACGGCCCTGTGCGAGAACGTGTACACCGTGGACAAGAGCCGCGTGGGACGCTATGTGGGACGCTGCACCAAGCGGGAGATGGAGCAGGTGGACCTCGGCCTCCTCTCCGGCCTGGGGCTGGCCCAGTACGGCCTTGCAAGCCCCCAGGATGATGAGGAGGAGCCGGAGCCGGTACGCGCGGGGACACCGAGGACGGCACGGCTTCCATGGCCCTTGTAATTGCCCAGACGGAGCGGGACACCTACAAGCGGATGTATGAGAGCCTGCTGGCCCGCATGACGATGGAACGGGAGGAAACGGCATGAAAGAAACACCGAAATGCGCGGGCTGCTCCTACATGGGATGGCCTGTACCCCGGAGAATAACCGGGAATAACCGCCACCTGGACGGACCCAGATCATCGTGTATGTGCAGGCACCCGGAAGCTGTGGCGAGCTTCAGACGCGTTTGCCCCAAAAGCCCCAGGCTTGAAGCCTTTATCGGCTTCACAAAGCCGGGCGGCAAAACGCCTGTCATCAAAACCTCACCGCGCTGGTGCCCTCTGCGCGAGGGAAACGGAGGCCACGTCCGGGAGAGCTTCAAGGGGGTGAGCGACTGATGACCGAACCGAAGGACCTTTGCGGCAGGTGCGCCGCGATGCTCCAGGAGGGCTACGACCTCAAACGCGTGGGCGGCGGCGTAGATCACAAAGTGACCTGCTCCCATTGTGGGCGGCGGCGCTACGGGGCCACCTACACGATAGAAAAGCACAGCAAAAGCAAAGCATAAGCATACCAGAGAGACCCTGGGCCTATGGCCTGGGGTCTCTTATCTTTTTCGTGAGGCCACGAAAATGGTCTCCCCCGCTCCAGGGAGAGAGGGAGAGGAAGGGGGGTATGGGGGGATGGTGAGGGTGAGAGGGTCCTCCACGCACGCGTGAACACCAGAATGAAAAAACATCCTCCCTTCGGGGCGAAAAAAGAAGCTGCCTTTGCTACGATGAAAGAGAAGCCAATTTTTCAGAAAGGCAGGCGGGAGCGAATGGCAAAAAGTAAATACGAGACCCATGTCCTCCCCAACCTGGACAAGATCATCAAATGGGCCAAAGACGGGGCCACGGCAAAGGAGATTGCTGCCAACCTCCATATCGCCTACTCTACCTTCCGCAAATACCTGGACGAGGGCCAGGAGGGGGACGAGCGCTACGCGGCACTTTCGGCTGCTTTCGCGCAGGCGTGTGAAGTGCCGGACGAGCAGGTGGAAAACGCCCTGTTCAAGAGCTGCCTGGGCTACAATGCCCAGATCGTGAAGCACTACAAGCTCAAGACCGTAGAATATGACCCGGAAACGGGCAAGCGCGTCAAGGAATACGGCGGACAGGGATGTGACCCATTAACCTATGTTATGTGTGTAGAAGAGTTATCTAAAGTTTGTGGTACAACAGGTGTTATCGTATCTGCACATACTTCTCTTTGCATCGACCCAATTATGACTTACGGTACAGAAGAGCAGAAACAGAAATATGTAAAACCACTTGCAACAGGTGAGAAGCTTGGTGCATTCGCATTAACAGAGCCTGGTGCTGGTACAGATGCCCAGGGAGCACAGACCAAGGCTGTATTAGATGGTGATGAGTGGGTATTAAACGGATCTAAATGCTTTATTACAAACGGTAAAGTTGCAGACGTTTATATCGTAATCGCAATCACAAGTGTTACCGAAGATAAGAGAGGAAGAAAGAAGAAGAACTTCTCTGCATTCATCGTAGATAAGGGAGCTCCTGGATTCTCCTTCGGAACAAAAGAAAAGAAAATGGGTATCCGTGGATCATCTACATACGAGTTAATCTTCGAAGACTGCAGAATTCCAAAGGAAAATCTGTTAGGACCGGAAGGAAAAGGATTCCCAATCGCTATGCATACTCTGGATGGCGGACGTATCGGTATCGCTGCTCAGGCACTTGGTATTGCAGAAGGTGCATTAGACAGAGCAGTTGCATACACCAAAGAAAGAAAACAGTTTGGTCGTTCTATCGCACAGCAGCAGAATACACAGTTCAAGTTAGCTGATATGGCAACAAGAATTGAAGCCGCTCAGATGTTAGTTTATAAAGCAGCAATGGCAAAAGCAAACCAGAAAGTTTACTCTGTAGAAGCTGCAAAAGCAAAATTATTCGCAGCAGAGACAGCAATGGCTGTTACAACAGAAGTTGTTCAGTTATTCGGTGGATATGGATACATCAGAGAGTACGATGTAGAGCGTATGATGCGTGATGCTAAGATCACAGAGATTTACGAGGGAACTTCTGAAGTTCAGCGTATGGTAATCTCTGGTGCTCTTTTGAAGTAAGAACTGATAATTGCAAATTATATAAGACAAGGAGTGACATTGCCGTGAAAATTGTAGTATGTATAAAGCAGGTTCCAGATACCAAAGGCGGAGTAAAGTTTAATCCAGATGGTACACTGGACAGAGGTGCAATGCTTGCCATCATGAACCCTGATGATAAAGCAGGTTTGGAAGCAGCACTTAGAATTAAAGATGAAACAGGAGCAGAGGTTACTGTATTGACCATGGGTCTTCCAAAGGCTGAGGAAGTTCTTCGTGAAGCAATGGCTATGGGCGCAGATAACGGTATTTTGGTAACAGATCGTGTACTTGGTGGTGCTGATACTTGGGCTACTTCTACAACGATCGCAGGTGCTCTTAGAAACATTGATTATGATTTGATCATCACAGGTCGTCAGGCTATTGATGGTGATACCGCTCAGGTAGGACCACAGATTTCTGAGCATTTGGATATTCCAGTAATTTCCTATGCAAAGGATATTAAGGTAGAAGGTGACAGCGTTATTGTTGAGCGTCAGTACGATGATAGATATCATGTATTAAAGGCTAAAATGCCTTGTCTCGTAACAGCTCTTTCTGAGTTGAACGAGCCACGTTACATGACTCCTGGCGGAATCTTCGATGCATTTGATAAGGAGATCACTGTTTGGGGCAGAGCTGATTTGAAAGATGTTGATGACTCTAACTTAGGTTTGAAGGGTTCACCAACTAAGATTGCGAAAGCATCCGATAAGGTTAAAAAGGGTGCTGGTGAGAAAGTTACTCCAGATTCTCCGGATGAGGCAGTATCTTACATCATGAGCAAGTTAAAAGAGAAGCATGTAATCTAACAATAATAAGGAAAAGTGGTGACTAAAATGGGTTTAGAAGAATATAAGGGTGTCTATGTCTTTGCACAGCAGGTAGACAACGAATTAAGCGGTATCGCTTTTGAATTGCTTGGTAAAGCAAAAGAGTTAGCAGCTGATTTGAGCACAGATGTTACAGCAGTTCTGATCGGTTCTGGTGTAAAAGGTCTTGTAGATCAGTTGGCAGAGTACGGCGCAGATAAGGTTATCGTTGTAGATGATCCTGAGCTGAAAGAGTATAGAACAGAGCCATATGCGCATGCATTAGCTTCTGTCATCAATGAGTATAAGCCGGAAATCGTTTTGGTTGGTGCAACAGCAATTGGTCGTGATCTTGGTCCTCGTGTTTCTGCACGTGTTGCAACAGGTCTTACTGCTGACTGTACTGTACTTGAGATTGGTGATTTTCCAATCAATCCGGTTCCAAATCAGGAGCAGAAGCATAACCAGCTTCTTATGACACGTCCTGCATTTGGTGGTAACACAATCGCAACAATCGCTTGCCCGGACAACCGTCCTCAGATGGCAACTGTTCGTCCTGGTGTTATGCAGAAGATTGATCCAATTGCCGGTGCTAAGGCTGAGGTTATTGAGTACAATCCTGGTTTCACACCAAACAACAAATATGTTGAGATCTTGGATGTTGTTAAAGAATTGTCTGATACCGTAGATATTATGGATGCTAAGATCCTCGTATCCGGTGGTCGTGGTGTAGGTAGTGCTGAGAACTTCAAGATCCTTCAGGATCTTGCTGATGTGATCGGTGGTACAGTAAGCTGCTCCCGTGCCGTAGTAGATAATGGATGGCTTCCAAAAGAGCTTCAGGTTGGACAGACTGGTAAGACAGTTCGTCCTAACGTATATTTTGCAATCGGTATTTCCGGTGCAATTCAGCATACAGCAGGTATGGAAGAGTCTGACATCATTGTTGCAATCAACAAAGATGAGACAGCTCCAATCTTTGACGTAGCTGATTACGGTATTGTAGGCGACTTGAATAAGATCGTTCCTAAGCTCACAGAAGAGTTAAAAAAGGTTGTAAAATAATTCCTAAATAATTATTAAATTATTTGGAATAGCGGTTCTATTTAATGATAAAATAGGATATAATGAGACAGAACTTGGATCAGGTTCTGTCTCATTTTTTGTTTAAAAGGAAAATACAGTTGTGAATAGCAAGGAGATTTATGGTAAATTACAGTCTTCGAATATTTAAATAGAAATTGAGAACAACCGCCAAAGACTGCTCAGAAGTTTGAGTGGAATCACAAAACGTGAAATGTAAAAAGAAAAGAGGATGAAAGATGGAGTGGATCAAGACAATTATTTATGGTATTGTGGAGGGCATTACGGAATGGCTTCCAATCAGTAGTACCGGACATATGATCTTATTAGAGAAAATCATGCCGATGAAGGTATCTTCCGATTTTTGGGAGATGTATCTGGTTGTCATACAGTTGGGAGCGATCTTAGCTGTTGTATTAATGTTTTGGAATCAGCTATGGCCATTTTGCAGCAAGGAAAAAGGTTATATTAAAAAGGATACATTTTCGATGTGGTTTAAGATTATTGTTGCCTGTGTGCCGGCAGCAGTAGTTGAGCTGGTGTGGGGAGATCAATTAGAAGCAGCCTTTTATCATTATCAAGTGGTTGCATTAATGTTGATATTGGTTGGTATCGTGTTTTTGATCGTAGAACGCTGGAACAAGGAACGTGATGCCAAAGTGACAACCATCGCACAGATTACGTATCGTGCCGCATTTATGATCGGTATGTTTCAGTTGATCGCGGCATTATTCCCGGGAACATCCAGATCCGGTGCAACGATCATCGGTGGTTTAGTGATCGGACTTTCCCGTACCGTAGCGGCGGAGTTTACATTCTTCTTGGCGATTCCGGTCATGTTTGGTGCTAGTTTGATGAAAGTGATGCATTTTGGACTACATTTTTCCGGTTATGAATTAGGGATGCTGTTATTGGGAATGTTTACCGCATTTTTGGTATCCGTGCTCGTTATTCGTTTCTTAATGGATTATATTCGAAAGCATGATTTTAAGCCGTTTGGGTGGTATCGTATCGTATTAGGAATTCTTGTTTTGGTTTATTTTGGCATTGGTGCATAATCCAAACAATAGAAACACACCTCATATTTGACAGATTGCTCATTTAGGATTAAGATAATGAGGACTATACTGATAGTATTTTTGCAAAGAAATGAGGGATAGTTTTGAATTTTCGTAGAATTGATAAGAATACAGTGCAGTGTCGTATGTCCGAAGAGGAAATGGAGGAATATGGATTTAAGATCGAGGATTTCTTCACGGATCAGGACAAAGCACGTGAGTTTTTGGAGCAGTTGGTAGAACGAGCAGAGGAAGAAGTCGGCTATGAAGTTGAAGGCGGCGTTGTTTCCATGCAATTGATGCGTATGCCTGATAATTCCCTGATCATTACATTTTCTGATCAAAGTCCGGAGGGAATGAATAATATGCTGAATCAAATCCGACATCTTGCCGGATCTATTGATGATGAGACCGCAGAAGCTATTGTAGAAGGACTCAAGAATGGCGAGATACCTGATGTGGACGATCAGGCAGCGATACATACCAGCGAAAATATGGATTTATTTCAAAAGAAAAACACGGTAGATGCCGATAAAGAGAATTATCAAAAGCATATGAAGGATCTTGCTAAGATAAGGCGGGATAAGGAGAAAAGCTTGATAAGTTCGGCAAAGGTGTATTCCTTTGACAATTTGGATGGATTGGAGCAGTTTGCTGCAGATTTTTATACCAAAAAGAATATTAATAGCAAGTTGTTTCGAGATCAGAACAGTGGAATATATTATCTGCTGATCAAAAAGGGAAAATTAAAGATGGACGAGTATCAGTATTTATGTCGCAGATTGTCGGATTATGGAACAATTTGCTCACCACGTCCTTATATGGAGCAGTATTGCAAAGAGCATTATAAATGTTTGATCAGCAAGCATGCGATCAGAGCACTGCAGGCATACTGTTTATAAATGGAGAACGGATATGAAATATGACTTTGATTTAGAAGATCACAGCAAAAAGAGAAAAGAAATATTTCTTCGTGTTTTACTGTGTGCTTTAGAAATAGGCGTAGTATTATTTGTGGCATATGCAATTACTCATTTTGGCCTGGAAAAAATGACGGTATCCGGGAAATATATGAGTCCTACCTTGAAAGATGGGGATGAGATCCTGATCAATAAGATGTGCTATCGTCTGCACAAGGTTAGACGAAATGACGTTGTGGTTGTTAAACACAATGGAGCGCAGCATAATTATTATACTGTGGAGCGTGTGATCGGTTTGCCTGGAGAAAAGGTTCAGATCAAAGATGGGGAAGTGTATATTGATGGCGATAAGTTAAAGGAGAAGTATAGATTTCCGACCATGGAAAATGGTGGACTTGCACTGGAAGAGTTTACCCTTTCAGAAGGAGAGTACTTTATGCTTTGTGACAATCGTAATGAGTGTGAAGACAGCCGCAATGCAAATGTCGGTAATGTTATGTCGGAAAATATTGTTGGTAAGGCATGGATCCGTACCAATCATTTTACGTTGGTGAACAGGATCAATGGATTTGAACAGAAACACGCAGATCCGTCGGCAAGTCCGACAGCGAGTGCTGCGGCAAATTAGTACGTAGTTTGAAATGGAGGATAAATATGCAGTTTCAATGGTATCCGGGTCATATGACTAAGGCGAAACGTGCAATGCAGGAAGACATAAAACTGATCGATGTTATTATTGAGTTGGTAGATTCGAGAGTGCCATATAGCAGCAAGAATCCAGACATTGATCAGTTGGCAAATGGAAAATCACGTATACTGTTGATGAATAAATATGATCTGGCAGATCCGGTGCGGACAGACCAGTGGGTGCAGTATTATGAGCAAAAGGGTTATTTTGTAGCGAAAGTGAATTCCAAGAATGGAAAAGGTGTGAAAGCTGTTCATAATGTTATTCAGGCAGCGTGTAAAGAAAAAATAGAAAGAGATCGGAGACGCGGTATTTTGAATCGTCCGATCCGCGCGATGATCGTGGGAATACCAAACGTTGGAAAATCAACTTTTATTAACAGCTTTGCCGGTAAAGCTTGTACCAAAACAGGTAATAAACCGGGTGTTACAAAAGGAAAGCAGTGGATTCGTTTGAATAAGATGGAGGAGCTGTTAGATACGCCGGGTATCCTTTGGCCTAAGTTCGAAGATCAGGAAGTTGGATTACGCCTGGCCTATATTGGATCCATTAAGGATGAGTTATATAATATTTACGAATTAAGCGTTTTACTGCTTCAGTATTTGCGGGAGAATTATCCGAATGCTGTCAGTAACTTTTATGGAATAGCAGAGGAAAAGACCAGTGAAGAGACATTGAAGCAGATAGCAGAGAAAAGAGGATGTTTGAAGGCTGGTGGAGAATTTGATCTGGATAAGGCTGCCAAATGCCTGATTGACGATTTCCGAGCAGGAAAGTTAGGGGCGATCAGTTTGGAAATGCCTCAGTAATTCTTCTATGTTAGGAAAGTAGAACACTTAGGCTTTAATAACGAGCAGAAATGGGGAACAGTATGTACGATAAGAACGAAATCGAGGATAGTCTTGAGTTTTGTCGTCAAATAAAAGAATACGAGGATATATCTGCTACAGATAAGGGCACTGCAAATGAATCGCAGGACAAGTCGTTATCTGTTATGGCGGAGGAAATGGAAACACAGTCACACTCATGGGATCATATTTTGCAAGAACAGGATCCGGTGAGTGTTGATTTTGATGCTGTAAAACCATTTATTGCCCCGCCGGAACCAGAGACGTCGGCCAAAGCGATGGGCGGTTTGCTGGAGAAAGAAGAAGAGGCCAAACGTATACAGGAAAAGCAGCGTGAACAGGCGAGACAGAAGGCGCTTGCGCGAGCTGAGGCAGCCAAAAAGGAAAACGAAGAAGCTGTTCGACTTAAGGCAGAGCAGGAAAGAAAGGCGGCAGAAGAAGCAGCCAGACTTAAGGCAGAACAGGAAAGAAAAGCAGCAAAAGAGGCTACTTTAGAGCAGCACCGACATGAGTTGGAGCTGCAGAATAAATTACAGCAGCAGCGGGCAGAGACAGAAGCGTTAGCAAGAAAACAACAACAGTTGGAAGAAGCGGAAGCACAACGTATTGCACAGGCACAACGAGATGCAGTTGCCAGAACTCGTGCTAAACTACAGCAGCAGCGACAACAGGAGCTTGCAAAACAACAAGAAACATTACGTCAACAGGAGCTTGCAAAGCAGGAATCAATCCGAAGACAGGAATTGGAAAGACAGAGAGAGGTTCAGGCAAGGCAGGAGGCAATGCGGCTTCGGGAGCAGGAGAAGCAAGCAAGACAGCTTGCGGCGAAACAGGAGCAGCTTCAGCGTGAGGAAGAGGCGAGAGCGCATGCTGCAGCAATGGAACAGGCACGTCAGCAGATGGAAGTGCAGAGTCGGAAACAGGCAGATCAGGCAGAACAGCTACGATTGCGCATAGAAGCACAAAAACAGCAGACGGAGCAGGAACAACTGCGTATAGAACAGGAACAGCAGCAGAGAATACAAAAACAGCGTGAGGCAGAAAGTGCTGCACGTGAAACCTTTATACAGAGTAATAGCTCTTTGGCAGCAGAGCGTCAGCGTGCAGCGATGGAGGCAGAAGCTGAAGCAAGAATACTACAGGAGCGTGCAGAGGAGCTGAAACGTCAGGCAGAAGTTGCAGCCTTGGAAGCGCGTATTCATCAGCTTGAGCAGGAATCTGCGAGAGCCAGAGGAGAGTATGCTGCAAGTTATGGTACACAGAGTGCGACACAACAGCCGGTATATACTGATCCGCTTGCACAGAACAGGACACAGCAGCCGGTGTATATTGATCCACATACACAGAACAGGACACAGCAACCGGTATATACTGACCCTCGTACACAAAATACAGCGCAGCAGATGTATACAGGAACTAGTGCATCTGGCTATCCGGGACAGACGCAGACTGCGGCAGGTAGTGTCAGTAAGCAGAAATTATCTGAGAAACAGATCAATGAAATCTTTGCTCAAGGATTAGAGAAAGAGCGTAAAGAATCACGTGCAAAAAGAAATGCATTGATTCAGCGGCAGGCAGATAAAGAAAATGCCAGAATTCGTCAGGAACGTGCAGAGAATGGTGTGAAACCACCGGTAGAGCGTGTACTTGATATGGTAAAGGTTGGTAAGGACAAAGCGGTCGATATTCTATCGGATGTGTTCCATACGGTGAAAGAAAAGTCCGAAGATCCAGAGTTACAGGAACAAAAGACGAAAGCTTCACGTTTATTTGGAAATCTTTTAGTCATTGCCATCTGTGTATTTATTGCATATTGTGTTGCATCAGTTGTGACCTCTTTCGTTGTAAATCCAACGAAAGTAGAAGGCGAATCAATGGAATCTACGTTGACCAATGGGGATACAGTATTGATCCAGAAAATGAGTTATTATTTTGGAGATCCCAAACGGTATGATGTCGTCGTATTTCCGGTGCCTTACTACAATTCGGATACCAAATACATTAAGCGTGTTATTGGACTGCCTGGAGAGACAGTGCAGATCATAGAGGGAAAAGTATATATTAATGGCAAAGAATTAAAAGATGACACTTATGGAAAAGATAAAGTGATCGATGATCCGGGAGATGCGGTGGAGCCGATCACATTAGCGGATGATGAGTATTTTGTATTGGGAGATAACCGTAATATGAGTACGGACAGTCGAAGCAGTTATGTAGGGCTGATAAGGCGTAAAAGCATTATCGGAAAGGCTTGTGCACGTATTTTTCCACTCTCAAAAATGGGAGGCATTGCCGGGTAAGACAACAGTAAGGAGGAGCTTATGAGTGATATAAAGTCGATCGCACAGATCAAGCAGGAGTTTGAACAGTCAGGTGACGACAAAGAGGCTCTTTATGTGCAATATGCCGGAGATTCCCGGAAAGGGGTTCAAAATCTTATTACAAAATATCAAAAAGAAGCGCAAAAACTTGTGAAAGAGCGGGAACGCTTAGAGACAATGCGTTTTTTTGAACATAAATACAGTGAATATCATGCGATTTGCGGGATCGATGAGGCGGGCAGAGGTCCGCTTGCCGGTCCGGTAGTAGCTGGAGCAGTGATCCTGCCGGAAGATGTGGAAATTTTATATCTGAATGATTCTAAAAAATTATCGGCTGCGCGCAGGGAAGAATTGTATGAGGAGATCAAGGAAAAGGCGATTTGTTATGGCGTAGGGATTGCATCGCCAGAGCGGATCGATCAGATCAACATATTACAGGCAACATATGAGGCGATGCGGGATGCCATAGCAGCTTTGATGCCGGCACCTGATCTGTTGTTAGTAGATGCCGTGCACATTCCGGAGGTTGAGACGAAACAGGTGGGCATCATCAAAGGAGATGCCAAAAGTGTTTCTATTGCGGCGGCAAGTATCATCGCAAAAGTAACAAGAGATCATATGATGATGGAAATGGATGCATTATATCCAGAGTATGGATTTGCAGGTCATAAGGGATATGGGGCAGCAAAACATATTGAAGCGATCAAAAAGTATGGACCCTGCCCGATCCATCGCAGAACATTTATTAAGAATTTTATGGAGTGAGATGGCTTATGGAACAAAAGCATCAGGGGAAAATTTACGGGCGTGATGTCATGAAACAGGTGCGAAAACGTTCGGCTGTTGCATTGGAATACGAACCGGAAAAAGATCGTGCGCCAAAAGTGGTTGCCAGTGGACGCGGGCACGTGGCAGAGCGTATTTTAGATACTGCCAGAGAGCATGATATCCCGGTACATCAGGATGCAGGGCTGACGAAGAGTCTGGAGAATGTTGAGATCGGTGAGTTTATACCGCCTGAGCTATATCAAGTGGTAGCGGAAGTGTTGGTATTTGTAGATTCTATGGATAAGATCAAGGGTAAATGGGATGTTGATCGCTTGAAGAAGTAAGGTCACCAGTAAAAGAGATGTTTGTCATTTGAAGAAGCAGGTGCATCAGTCAAAGGGATGTATATCATTTGAGGCAGAAAGTGCACCAGTAAAAGAGATGTTTGTCATTTGAAGAAGTAAGGTCATGGGTGGATTTAATGGGAAAGAATAATCGTCAGATAGGATCAAAATATGAGCAGCTTGCAGCGGATTATTTGAAAAAGCAGGGATATTGCATTGTAGAACGTAATTATTATACCCCCTATGGAGAAATTGATATTATAGCACAGCAGGATGAAGTGCTGGTTTTCGTGGAGATTAAATATCGCAGCAACCGTCGTTATGGTGCAGCTACGGATGCGGTAGATCATCGCAAACAATGGAGAATCAGTAAATCTGCAATGTATTATTATGCCTATCATGGCTATGAGGAACAAAGACCTTGTCGTTTTGATGTGATCACAGTGCAGGGGAGTGCGGTAACGCATATACAAGATGCATTTGATTATTGCGGCTAAAAAGGAGGAAAATAATGCGAAAAAAATGGAGCAGAGAAGCTTTTGAGAAAAAGTTTGGTAGTGTAGAATGGAGTCAAAATAAAAATACACCGGAGGCTAAGGAATACGAACGTATGTCATCGCAGTACTCGACATATATGGAAATACAAAATGGCATCCCAGTGCTGCGATTTTCTTGTTTTGATCCTTGGAAAGACTGGATGGGGGCAGCGTTTTCGACACGGTTAGGTGGCGTTAGCGAAGGGTATTTATCCAGTATGAATTTTGGCTGGAAACAGGGAGATGACCTGGAAAATGTAAAAGAAAATTACCGTTTGTTTGCCGGGGCGATCGGTGTCAGCGCAGATGACTATGTATTTTCGGATCAGGTGCATGATACAAAGGTAGTAAGTGTTACGAAAGAGCATACGGCAGGACCGGAATTACACAGGAAACTTCAGGGAATAGATGGTCTTATTACGGCAGAAGAAAATGTTGTTCTTGCAACATCTTATGCAGACTGTGTTCCATTATTCATTGTGGATCCGAAGCACCGCATTGTAGCCGCGTCTCATTCCGGCTGGCGGGGAACAGTTGGTCAGATTGGCCGCAAAACAATAGAAATGATGGTTCAGAAATATGGTTCAGATCCGAAGGATATGGCTTGTGTCATTGGACCATCGATCTGTCAACAATGTTATGAAGTAAGTGAAGATGTAGTGAGTGCACTAAGCTGCGTATATGCAGAAGATCAGATGCGCCAGATTGCTGAACCGGGTAGAGAACCGGGCAAATATCAGTTAGATCTCTGGGCAGCCTGTTATGAAACATTAAAAGAAGCAGGTGTTCCTCCGAAGTCGATCCAGGTATCCGGAGTGTGCACCTGCTGTCATAAAGATCTGTTATTTTCACACCGTGCAACTGCCGGCAAACGTGGCAATTTGAACGGATTTATTTGGAAGAAATGTTCTTAGAACGTTCTTCTAACAATTCCTGAATACGCTTTGTTGCATTCATAATGTCATTGACAGATGTGTCGTGATTAAGAGTATCAATGATCAGTGCAATGTAACGGCTCAGATCTACGTTATGATAATAAGGACGTTCCTTTAGAGCGGAAGGGCAGTAGCAAAGGTTTGTTGTGTAAATATGATCAAATACCTTTTCTTTGTATGCCTGATCAAGTTCCTCCAGTCCGTCATTGAATAAACCAAACGTTGCACAGATAATAACGCGTGCAGCGTTTCTTTTTTTGAGCTCTTTGGCAACTTCCAGTACTGTTTTGCCGGAAGCAATCATATCGTCCACAATGATTACATCTTTGCCGGAAACATCATTACCAAGGAATTCCATGGAGATCACAGGATGCTCTCCATTCACCAGTGTAGAATAGTTGCGGCGTTTGAAAAACATACCCATATCGACACCAAGCTGGTTGGAATAAAATACCGCACGGCGCATACCGCCCTCATCCGGGCTGATCGTCATTAAATGTTCATTATCCACAATAAGATCCGGCATATCATTTAGGATTGTCGAGATAAATTGATATGATGTGAAGAAATTATCAAATCCATTGTTAGGGATGGCATTCTGGACGCGATTGTCATGTGCGTCAAAAGTAATGATCGTTTCAACGCCCATGCGGATCAGTTCCTGCATTGCCTGTGCACAGTCTAAGGATTCATTGATCAGACGCACGTGCTGTCTGCCTTCATACAAATATGGCATGATCACGGTGATTCGTCTTGGATGTCCGCTGCAGGCCATGATGACACGCTTTAGATCCATAAAATGATCATCGGGTGACATATGCGTCTTATTGCCATGCATATCATACGTCTCATGATAGTTGACAGTATCCGATATAATGAACAGATCGCTTCCTCGGATCGATTCGTTGACGACAGCACGTCCTTCTCCGGTCCCGAAGCGAAGACATTCAAAGTCAACCAAATAGTTGTCGATGGAATAATCTGATGTCATAAAATCCGGTTTGTTTGAAGCTGCAAGAGCTTCTTTACGTCTTGCAATGATGATCTCATTTACTCGTTTACCGATTTCACTACAGCCACCCATTGCCACGATCTTAAGTGGAGCGAGAGGCATTGCATCCTGTAATTTTCTGTTTGCCATGATCTTATTTCTCCATTCTGTAAATAACCGATTTTATTCTAATGTTCTGCTCACGATCCTGTCTGGAGAGAACAAAGAATTGTCCTATAAAAATATACCGTGTTTTAGTTTTTCAGTCAATAGACTTTCTTTTTTGGTCGTTTTATGGTATAACGTAGAGTGTTGTATATTGTGACAAAGTGTTTTTTGGATCGAATTTTGTTCTAAAATAACAGGAAAATATACGGTTTGAGAGATAAATCGTGGATTGGTAAAGGCCAAAATAAGGAGGAATATTGTGAGAAATTTAAAGAAGTATTTTGCAACTGCACTGTGCGTTGCATTGTGTGTAACAACATTAGCAGGATGTGGCAAGAAAAAGACGACAGAGCAGAAGGTGGAGAATATTGATTATCAGAAAGCGGTTACCTTGACAGAATACAAAAAAGTTACGCTCAAAAAAACAGATATTGAGTCAAAGCTCAAGACGCAGATCGATCAGTTGTTGGATCAGAATAAAACGTATGAGGCTGTGAAGAAAGGAACGGTAGCAAATGGAGATACGGTCAATATTTTCTATGTAGGAAAAGTAGACGGTAAAGCATTTGACGGCGGATCTTTGACAAAAGATACCAACCCATCCGGTTACGATCTTACGATCGGTTCTAATACGTTTATTGACGGTTTCGAAAAGGCATTGATCGGTAAGAAGATTGGTTCAACCTGTGACATTAAGCTTACTTTCCCGGAGAAGTATTCGGTCAATTCGGATCTTGCAGGAAAGCCGGTAGTATTTACGGTAACGATCAATTCTAAGCGTGGTAAGGCAAATGTGCCAAAGTTTGATGATACATTTGTAAAGAACAATGTGTCCGGTTATAATACAGCCAAGGAGTATCAGGCAAAACTTCGCGAGGATGTTGTAAAAGATATGGCATGGGACAAAGTTGTATCGGATTCCAAGATTTCCAATTATCCAAAGCAGTTGATCGAGGATAACAAGACTCGTCTGGAAACTGCTTTAAATACGTATCTGAAACAGCAGAATACGACATTAGATGATTATATTTCAGCACAGAATATGACAAAAGACAGCTATGAATCACAAAAAGAGCAAACTGCTAAGGATGCAGCCGGTGAAGAAGTTGTTTACAATGCAATTGCTGAAAAAGAGAACCTGGAAATTACGAACAAAGAGTATAAAAGCGAGTTGGACAAGCTTTTAACGAATACCGGAAGTAAGAATGAGAAAGAATTGAATAAGACATTTAAGTCTTATTATGGATTTGATGCGAAAACAATTGTAAAGAAAGATCTTTTACGTGAGAAAGTACTCTCTTATCTCGTAAAGAATGTTGTTGAGCAATAGTGCAGTGATTGTGTCGGAGCACACTTGACACAGGGGTTGTAATGCATGGAAAATGTGTGCAGAAATGAGGAAAGATATGAGTAAACCAATTGTGGCTATCGTTGGAAGACCAAATGTTGGTAAGTCAACGCTGTTTAATATGATCGCCGGAGAGCGGATCGCAATTGTCAAAGATACGCCAGGTGTAACAAGAGATCGTATTTATGCGGAAGTTAGCTGGCTGAATCATAATTTTACATTGATGGATACCGGCGGTATTGAGCCGGAGACAAGCAATCAGATGCTGCGCAGCATGCGAGAACAGGCGGAAATGGCGATTGAAATGGCTGATGTCGTCATGTTTGTCGTAGATGTGCAGCAGGGTGTTTTGGATGCGGATTATAAGGTGGCTGATATGCTGCGCAAGGCGCACAAAGATATCGTATTGGTCGTTAACAAGGTAGATAATTACGACAAGATGCTCCCGGATGTCTATGAGTTTTATAATTTGGGAATCGGTGATCCGTGGCCGATCTCTGCGGCAAACCGGATGGGGATCGGCGATATGCTGGACGAAGTTGTACGTCATTTCCCTGAAGATGCAGAGATGGAAGAGGAGGATGATCGTCCGAAAATTGCGATTGTCGGAAAACCGAATGTCGGCAAATCATCCATTATTAACCGCTTGATCGGTGAAAACCGGGTGATCGTTTCCAATATTGCAGGTACAACACGGGATGCGGTGGATACCGAGGTAGTGCATAACGGAAAAGAGTACATCTTCATTGATACGGCAGGTCTTCGACGCAAAAATAAAATTAAAGAAGAGCTGGAGCGTTATATGATCGTCCGCACCGTCAGCGCGGTAGAGCGCGCCGATGTCGTCGTGCTTGTCATCGATGCGGAAGAGGGCGTGACCGAGCAGGATGCCAAGATTGCCGGAATTGCTCATGAGCGGGGCAAGGGCATGATCATTGCGGTCAACAAGTGGGACGCCATCGAGAAAAATGATAAGACGATTTATCGTTTCCAGGAAAAGATCCGAAACACCCTTTCCTTTATGCCGTATGCAGAGATTATTTTCATTTCTGCACTGACCGGGCAGCGTCTGCCCAAGCTGTTTGAGACGATCGATGCAGTCATTGAGAACCATGCGCTGAGGGTTGCAACGGGCGTATTGAATGAAATTATGGCGGAAGCAGTTGCATTGCAGCAGCCTCCGACGGACAAGGGAAAGCGCCTGCGGCTGTATTACATTACGCAGGTATCGGTAAAGCCTCCGACATTTGTTATTTTCGTCAACGATAAAGAGCTGATGCACTTCTCGTATACGAGATATATAGAAAATAAAATCCGCGAGGCGTTTGGGTTCCGCGGAACACCTCTGAAATTTATTATCAGAGAGAGGAAGGAGAATAACGAATGATGGAACGTCTGGTCTGTGTAGCCATCGGCTATCTGTTTGGTCTGTTTCAGACTGCCTATATTTATGGAAAGCTGCATGGAATCGATATCCGCAATTACGGAAGCGGCAATGCGGGAACGACAAATACGCTGCGCGTGCTCGGTACAAAGGCAGGACTGATCGTACTGGCAGGAGATATTTTAAAATGTATCCTGGCAATCGCAGCAGTGCGCTTGTTGTTTGCTGGCGGTGTACATGAGGATATGTATTATCTGCTTGCGATGTATGCGGCACTCGGTGCGATTCTGGGACACGACTATCCGTTTTATTTAGGCTTTAAGGGCGGCAAGGGCATTGCTGCGACAGCAGGCCTGATCCTGGCGATCCATCCGGCATTTATCCCAATGGGTGTGATCCTGTTTTTCGGTACCTTCCTGCTGACGCATTATGTTTCCCTCGGTTCCCTGTTGGTTTATGCAGGATTCCTGATCGAAATGGTGATTATGGGACAGATGGATCTGTTTTCCATGCCGGTCGGACACCGGGCTGAGATGTATGTGATCGCGGCGTTTCTGACGGCAATGGCGTATTGGAAGCACCGGGAGAATATCAAACGTCTGCTTTCCGGTACAGAACGCAAGACCTATCTTTTTAAGAAAAATAAAGAAGCGCTGAACTAAGAAACAAAGCAGATATAAATTAGAGTAGGATGGTAAAAACTATGGCAAAAATCGGTATGATCGGTGCAGGCAGTTGGGGCACTGCGTTGACCTGGCTTTTGACAAATAACGGACATCAGGTAACGGTCTGGAGCGCACTTGCAGATGAGATTACGATGCTGCAGGAAAAGCATGAACAGACCTCCAAGCTGCCGGGAGTCATTCTGGATGACAGTGTGGTATTCACAACAGATTTAAAGGCTGCTGTGGAGGGTATGGATCTGCTCGTTTTGGCAGTTCCGTCCCCGTTTACCAGAAGCACGGCGCATCAGTTAAAGGATGTGGCAGCACAGGGACAGATCATCGTAAACGTTGCAAAGGGCGTGGAAGAAAACACGCTGATGACGCTTTCTCAGATCATTGAAGAAGAGGTTCTGCAGGCGGAGGTGGCAGTGCTTTCCGGTCCGTCCCATGCGGAAGAGGTGGGCAAGGGAATCCCTACGACGATCGTTGTCGGTTCTAAGAAAAAAGAAATTGCGGAAAAAATCCAGGGCATTTTTATGAACCCGGTATTCCGCGTGTATACAAGCCCGGATGTGCTTGGTATCGAGCTGGGTGCAGCGCTTAAAAATGTCGTTGCGCTGGCAGCGGGCGTTGCAGACGGCTTAGGATACGGCGATAACACCAAGGCTGCACTGATTACGCGAGGGATCACGGAAATTGCACGCCTGGGCACTGCAATGGGCGGACGCCGTGAGACGTTCTTTGGACTGAGCGGAATCGGCGACCTGATTGTAACCTGTGCCAGCATGCATTCGAGAAACCGGCGCGCAGGCATCCTGATTGGAAAAGGATACACGATGGAAGAGGCCATGAACGAAGTCAAGATGGTCGTTGAGGGCGTGTATTCTGCAAAGGCAGCTCTGGGTCTGGCACACAAGTACGAAACATCGATGCCGATCATCGAGCAGGTCAATCTGGTGCTGTTCGGCGGAAAGCCCGCAAAAGAAGCAGTGGCAGATTTGATGCTGCGGGATAAAAAAGTAGAAATCTCCGATACAGAGTGGGAATGAAGCAAAAAAAGAGAGCCGAGAGGCTCTCTTTTTTTGCGCTACTTCTGAATTCCCGTTAGGGAATTTAGAAGGTTCTATTTAAAAGAGAGCCGGAGGCTCTCTTTTTTTGCGCTACTTCTGAATTTCCGAAAGGAAATTTAGAAGGTTCGTTTTTCCTATATTCCGCCACACAGCTCCATATCATTTTTTCCCGAAATGCTTTTTTCGAAAATTACGCCATGTCCAGAGTGCTTTATAGTACAATACAAACGCTGCTGTGGAGCGCTGCTGCATGGCAATCATTTTTTTCTGCTCTGCATTGACGCGTTCCTGATAATACGGATTGTCCGCAAAATCCGGGAACGCTTCTTTTAATTCGTTTCCCATCTTCCGGATAAAAGAAAGCGATTTATGACCCTTTCCGACCATATAGGAAAACAACGTATTGACATAAAACAGCATCGTGTATTCAAAGCAGATTTCCGGTCGGTAGGTTTCAAGATAACCGAATTTCTTCGCATTTTCCAGAATGCCCCGTCCAGCCGCCATCCGGTCTTCACAGCGCTCCCTGCTGATGGTATGCACCGTGGACGCTTCATGCTGGTAATAAAAATACATGACCTCCGGGATATATTCATAATGATGTGCCTGTAAAAGCACCGCGTCGCTGATCGCATTATCCTCGTAAAAAATGTGCTCCGGAAAGCGGATGCCGCTGTCCATGAAAATTTCCCGGCGATAGACCTTTACAACAAGGCTTCCGCTGTCTAAAATCAATGACCGACACTGTTTATTGCCAAGCACACCGCTCTGCTCTGCTTTGCCGTTTTCCACACGTTTGCCGATTTTCATGCTGTGTTCATCCGTCAGGCAGTAATCACAGCCCACCATATCCGCACCGGTTTCCTCTGCACGTCCGATCAGCTTTTCGTACATCGTGGGCAAAATCCAGTCGTCGCTGTCAATAAATCCGATCCACTCGCCTTTTGCAAGGGACAACCCGATATTTTTCGCGCCACCCTGTCGCTTGTTGACTTCCGAATGCACAGCTTTGAATTTACCGGGGTACTTTTTTTCATACTCCAGCAGAATCGAAAAGGATTCGTCCGTAGAAGCATCATCCACCGTGATGACCTCGTAATCCGAAATCGTCTGCGCCGCCAGCGAATCCAGGCAGTAATTCAGTTTTCCGTCCGATGCCATGTTATAAACCGGCACAATGATACTCAGCTTCATATCGTTTTCTCCGTTCTGTGCGCACTCTATTACTTAGTTCCCTCTACGCAAATCCAGTCCTCGCCATCCTTTGTGTGAATCCTTGTCTCTGCAAATCCGGCTTCCCGAAACAGGTTCTTAAACTGCTCCATGGTCGGGTTGAACAGGTGGAATTTGCGGATATTATCTTTTACCTCTCTGGGCAGTCCGGGCTTTTCATAAATGTCTGCAACCAACAAAAAGGTTCCGCCGGTCTTTAATACCCTGCGCACCTCTTTTAAGTTTTCCTGGGGGTTCGGCCAGAAATAAAAGCTTTCCACGGTCACGATTTTGTCAAAGGTTTCTGCCTCGAAGGGAAGCTTTTCCACCGATCCTTCCAGAATTTCCATCTTGCCTGCCGCAACCGATTCTGCATTTGTTGCGCGGGATGTTTCCACCGATACCGGCGAATAATCAATTCCCGTCAAATGTCCGTCCGTCACATGCTCCGCCATCCGGGACAGCGCAGCTCCGCCGCCGCAGCCGATATCCAGAATGTTGTCGTTTCCCTGAATCTCCCAAAGGGAAAGCGCCCAGCCGGTCACATTGTGGTGGCTCTCATTCATGCGCTCCAGCATCTTTTTGCCATCCTCGCCCTCCGGCTTTCTCGGATTTCCGGACTCGGTAATTTCCGCCTGAGCGCGCTCTGCTTCTGTGAAATGTCTTTCTTCGAAATCATTTTCTTCCATTCCGCGGCCGTCCAGACGACAGCTTGCCAACACTTCCTCTACCCACTGTTCCGGGTAGCATGCCAAAAGCTCTTCATGCTGCATCGCATGGTACCGGATATCCGGATCCACACATCCTGTCAAAGAAATACCTGGAAAAATTCTCCGCAGTCGGCCGGAAGTCTACTTTGGTCAGCCGAAAGCCTTCTTCCAGAAGTGCCTCAACCGTCTTTTCCCTGAGTGTCCCGCTTTCATAAATCAGCGTGTGATCAAACTCATCCACCAGC
>ERZ780190.1497-NODE-1497-length-20856-cov-3.713764_pt1 | contig 20856 bp, 12 predicted proteins | sample MGYA00510980_ERZ780190 | MGnify/ENA primary metagenome ERZ780190 (study PRJEB29588, sample SAMEA1972188) | human gut metagenome | biome: human gut; feature: human-associated habitat; material: faeces | place: Denmark | collected 2008/2010 ... | reverse complement strand
GCCAGCCGCAGCAGGCTGGTTCTCGTGGATGCGATAGGCAAACGTATGGCCCAGATCCTGCTCCGTGAGCGTACGAGCAAAGAGCTTCTCTTGCCCGCTTGCGCCCACCACGGCACCGGACACGCCGGCCCCCGCAGCCTTATTGGACAGGCTAGCCTCGGCGCCGTCGACCGACGTCTGAACGCCGTTGTACCAAAGGCCCGTCACGACAAAGGCAAACTGGCCCGCGGCAGAAGCGCGACCCTCAAGGGTCTTGCTGACCGTCACGCCATCAAAGGTGCCCGACGCATGGTATGCGTTGGTAAAGGCGGCCTTGTCAGTTACGGCCTTGTCCGCATCGGAGGCGCCGGTGTTGGCGTAGGTCACGCTCGACACGCGCAGCTTGCCCGTGTGGTTGCCCGACTCGTCCAGATCGGTCACTACAACGGTCGCGCGTGCGGTGTGCTTGTCCATGGACATGCCCGCCTGGCCATCCTGCGCAGCATCCTCGGTGATGTTGAAGCTAAAGGTGCCTGCGCGGTTGAACGTCACGGTCGGGGCGGCTTCGGTGCCAAAGGAGAACGATGCCACGCGTCCCGACTCGGGCGTGCTGGCGACAGCTTGGTTGGTGTTAATGACAACGACACCATCCGTTACCGCCTGCTTTGTAGTCTTACCCAGGCTAGTTGCGCCGTCATCGTCCGCAGCGGCGGCAAGGTTAAAGGTATAGCTCTCGTCCTGGTTCCAATCGCGACCGCTCACGGTCTTCTGACCCTGCAGGGTCACGCTCGTGGGCTTCACGCTATATATATTGGTAAAGGAAGGCGTGACGTTCGTTTTCAGCTGCTCTACCGAGCCGTTTGCCGCGGTCTTGTAGTACTCGATCGAGGTTTCGATGCCGGCACCCTTTTTGGCGTTGCGCACCACAGCGTAATAGATCGATCCGTCGTAGGTCATGCCCGTAACACTGCCGGGATTCTCAGCGAACTTGTAAACGTAAGCGCGTCCCGCATCCGGCTTGGCGGTATAGGAGATCGCCGGCCAGGTCACCGCGCCATCATCGGCGTTGTTGCCCACGGTCGCGGTGTTGCCCTCGGTACCCTGAGGCATGGGGGCCTTGATGCTCGGTACGACCGTCTTGGGGTCGAACGCTGCGTCGTCGTCCGCATAGCCGCCCATACCCTCAAGCGTAAAGCTAAAGGCGTTCTGGGAAAGCGGGAAACTCCCGGCGTTGTCGGTTAGGCTCTTTTGAGCATGGATGGTGATGTCCCTCTCATGCTCGTCGTAGCGGTTGGTGAAGATCGCGTCGGCAACCTCTGTCTTGGTGTCGTCGCCCGCGTCGTTGCGCTCCTGCGTCATCTTCACGCTCTTAACGACAAGAGCACCAGCTTGGTTGTCCTCCACCACGACCTCCGCTTTATAGCGGGCGGCGGAGTAGCTTATGCCGTCTGCCCCGGCATCGGAACCGGGGATAACCTCCGAGATGGTATAGGTGTACGTGCCGGGCTTGGCATAGGTGATGTCGCCAAACGTTGCCGTCTTATAGGTGATGTCGCCAACCGTTTGCGTCTGGGAATTCTTGGTAAGCTCGACCGTCGACACCTTGCTCTTGGCGCCATTGGGCATGGGGACGCCGTCGTCGGCTGTAAGCTGCACGGTAAAGGAATCGCCATCGGCCCAATCGCGACCTTCGAGCAACTTCTTGGCGCCCAGCCTATTCTGGGCGTCGAGCGTTACGGGCTTGGCGCTGTAGTTGTTGGTGAACTCGAGTTTGTTGCTCGCAGGGATCTCCCCGTCCACGAGCGCTGCAATCTTGCCCTCGATGGTGTTGCCAGTTCCCGACTGCTCCTTGCCGCCGACCTTACGGCTCACGAGGCTAAAGCCGGCCGGAAGCACCGACTCTTCGGCGGAACCGGTCACGGTGTTGACGATACTCGCCAGCACGTCGCCGTTGGACGCCTCGCGCTTGGTAGTGAGCTCGCTCACGCTATAGCTGGCACCCTTCTTAAGACCGTATACGCGGATGGTCTCGCCGGCCTTGATGGAGTGGGTGTCGCCGTTTCTAAGCTTAAAGGAATTGCCCACAGCGTTGCCGCTCGCATCGAACACATGCGCCTCGTAGCCCTTCTGGGACTCCGGCAGGGTGAACTTAAACGTAAACGTCAGATCCTCGTTATTCGCATCCTTAGTGGGTGCAGTAAGACCAGTATCTGCCGTCACCGTCTTGGTCACCTGCAGAGGTGCCACGCGACAATCGGTATACTGCACGGCCGTTGCCGTGGTAAAGAGATGGTTGAGCTGGAGCGTGCCCAGGTCAGTACGAGTCTTGGAAGCATCGTCTATATATGCTGAGTCATCCTCTTGATAGAGGGCCATGCGGTTGATACCCGTATCGGCAAAGATCGTCGCCAGCTGGCCGTTGCGCTCGCCACCGTCCTCGACATAGCGCAAGACGGTCTTGGTGCCCTGCGCCGTCTTGTCATAGCGCATGTGCATCAGGTCGTTCGCCAGAGAAGGCGTTACACCCTCGGCGGTGCACTCCTGGCCCCACGTCAGGCTTCCGCTGGCGTCAACGGTCGCACTCTGCAGCTTGCCCTTGATGTGCGTCAGCGTATTATCGATCGAGTCGGGAGAGCCAAACTGCGCCAACGAGGCAATCAGCGAACCCGGGCCGCTCATGCTACGCACGCCGTCGTTCTCCTCACCGGCGTCCACGTATACGCCCGAATCATCCACGATTACCTTGGTGATAGTGCTGTTAGTCTCATAGCCATCTGGACTTACAGACTCACGCAGGTAGTACGTACCCTTGATAAGGGGCTCATGATATGTCGAATCGAGCGGGAAGCATGCAGCACCCTTAATGTCATACGGATAGGTCATGCCATTTGCCTGCACGGTGCTATACGGCGTGGCGCCGGTTTTAATGGCATACGTGCTGGGGCTATCGCCAGTAACGTCCTTGGCCTGGTACAGCTCAAACGTTGCGCCGTTCACGGGCTCGCCCAGGTCGTCAACCTTCTGCACAAACAGACGGTTCTGAACGTTGGTGAGGTGGATCACCGTAGAGAACTGCCTGTTTATCGTTTGATATTGGACCATGGAGGTGTTGTCGATGGTTGCCTCCGCCAGAGACGATGCCGTGGTGTGATACACCGCCACGGTATATTCGGACTGGGACTTATCTTCCAACATGGCGGCGTACTTCTCGATATCGCCGGGCAGCGACCTGACCGTCACCACGTAGTCGCCCTTGGTATCAACATCAAAGACACTCGTGTCCGCCGATTTGGCAGCCTCGACCGCGCCCTCAATGCCGTGTTTGGAGCACAGCTTATAGCCATCGAGCGGGTTGCCCGTGACCGGCGTCCACGCGTCTTCGCTTGTGTGGTCCTCGCTCGCACCGGTGAGCTTGAGCACGACGGCGAAGGTCGTACCCGAGCTAATGGCGTTGCCCTTATTGTCTTTTGTTTCTTTATTAAGAGAAATGGTCTCCTTAGCGGCCAGATAGCCGCCGTTCAGCCACATGCGGCTACCCGTCCATGACTTGCCGTCGGCCGTGGTGACCGTCGTCTGCGGTGCAACCACCACGCCACCCGTGCCGCTCGCAGCTTTCTTGTATTGCAGATGCAGCTCACCTGGCGTTGCGGTAGTCGATGAGGTCAGGCTCGAGCGATATCCCACGGGCAGGCCAACCTCTTCGAGTACAAAGTAGTCGTGTCCCTCGGCATGCTGGTTATCGAATGAAAGAACGGAATCGTCCGACTTTCGAAGTATCAGCTGGCCCCCGTCTTTCGTCGTGCCCTGAGCGACGAGCTCACCCTTATTCCAGTGTCCCTCGGCATCTGGTCCATCGGACTGGTACAGCTTGAAAGTTGCGCCATTGACTGCTTCGCCGTTTTGGTCGACCTTCGCGACCTCGGACGATGGCAGCGTGGTGAGGTTGAACTTAAGTTTCATGTTCGATGCGCCCGCGCCGCGCTCCAGATAGAAGAAGCTCAGCTTGTGCTTGGTGCTAGAATTGAATGTATCACCGGAGAAGTTGGTGGTGTCCGCGCCGGCGGCGTCGAACTTCGCCTTGATAGTGGTTTTTTCGATTTCCCTCTCGGTTCCATTCGCGCCATCAATATGACCGACTTTCACTTCGCCGGTAGCAAAGTTAATATCAAGCGTTGCCTTCTCGTGGATGCCGCCCAGATCGCCCACGAGCACGCCATCGATATACACCCAGACGTCATCGTCGCCCGAGAACTCAAAGATCATGTCCTCGTTCTTGTTGGTCTTGCCGTTTGCGGGCTGGACAAACTCCGTGGTCATGGACATGCCAAAGTGATGGTTGAGGTTCGTACTTCCATCAATGATCTGCTTAGGGGAGAGGCTGTTGCCCTTCTCATCAAAAACCTTGCTAGCTGAGTCAAAGGGGAAGAACTGGCCCAAATTGGTTTCGCTACTCGCATCACCCTTATATACGCCCGCCTTATTGTAGACGTCAAAGGTGTTAGTCGTGGAGTTATATACGGCATAGTTGCCTTCAGAACCATACGAGTCGTAAACGTAATAGCCATTCTGGAGCTGGAAGAGGCCTTTCACGTTGTTGTAGACGGCCTTGCCGTTGACCTGGCTGTCGTTATTAAAGAGATAAGCCAGCGACTCGTCGGTTTACGTACCACTCGTGTTATAGGAGGTGTAGGTGCCGGCTTTGATTGACGGATAGCCATCTACCAGCGTGTTCTTTACAAAAGAAAGGCGTCCAAAGCCGTTGATATTGCTTCTGCCCGTCCACTTGTTAATGCCCGTGCCGCCACCACCATTGAACTTGAGCTGGTGATTTTTGTTGATGCCGGTGTCGTTATTGCCATTATAGTTGTTTATGTTGACGGACTTATCATTGGCGCCATCGACGACCCAATAGTCGAACAAATTGACCGTAGTGCCGGTGGGATTCACCGTCTCCACAGTGTGGTTGCTAAGTGGAACTGTCTGGTCGGCCGACGCACTCGTCGCGCCAAACAAGAGCGCACACGCCGCCAGCGGGACGGTCAAAATCCTCAGGACACGCTTTGCGGTATTGGTTTTCTTGCCAAAAGGCTTTAGCATTTCTCGAGCTCTCGCACACGCGCGATTCATGAAGGCCCTCCCCAAATCCATGAGGACGGCAAGCAGCGGCTCGCTATATATGTGTGTCGTCCCCATCGATGCAAATATACGCCCCCCCCCGCGCAGAAACGCAAGGCAGGACATCGCTATATGCTTAAAATTGTAGCAATTTGGGTGACCCGAAATTTCGCCTCGGGTTGCCACTCAGGCTCAAAATCGAACCACTCGCGCCATCGGCATACCCCAGTAGGACAAATCGACCGGCAATCTTTATCCCCCACAAACCACAAAGTAGCTAATTTGGGACGGGGCTATTTTGACTACCCGGGCAAACCGGGCTCCCGAGGGAATTAGTTCTAGAGGCGGCCGAGGTCGTAGGATTGGGCGGCTGCCTCGCCGGCACAGATGAGGTTGGTTGTGGCTTCTTGCGGATCGAGTGCCTGTTCCAGGTCCATGGGCTTGCGGCAGATCGGAAGCACCAAGTCAATACCCTGCTCACACACCGCATCCAGATTGACGGAGCGACCGCCCACGACAGCGATCACCGGCTTGCCATATCGCTTGGCGCGACGCGCCACGCCCACCGGTGCCTTTCCAGCGGCGGACTGTTCATCCATTTTGCCCTCGCCTGTAATGACCAGGTCGACATCGCGCACGCGCTCGTCAAACCCCACGAGGTCGAGCACCGTCTCCACGCCCGAGCGCAACTCGGCGCCGAGCGCCAGCAGCGCCGCGCCCAAGCCACCCGCCGCGCCCGCGCCAGGCACGCCGAGCACCGATCCAAATGTCCGCGCACCCTCGGGCACACGCAGCAACCCCTGGGCCCGCGCCCTAGCAATCGCCGTATCGAGCAGGCGGCCATAGCCGACCATCCAACTGTCGTGCCTGTGAAGTGCCTCGGCATTCCCCGTCGGCAGACCCTTCTGTCCACCGAACACTGCCAGCGCACCGCGGCGCCCCACGAGTGGGTTCTCGACATCGGAAAGCACCACGACACGCGCGCCATTCAGTGCCTGAAGCGCCGGTACCAAATCGATACTCGCCACATGTTCGAGACCCGCAAGACCGGAGGCGATATTGCAGCCCTGACCATCGACCACACGCGCGCCCAGCGCTTGCAGCATGCCGGCGCCGCCGTCGTTGGTGGCACTGCCGCCCAAACCAATATAGATAGTCTTTGCCCCAGCACGGACCGCACGAAGCATCAGTTCGCCCACGCCATAGGTTGTGGCCGCCAACGCTGTCGATTCCGTACAGGGCGAGTACCCAATACCCGCCGCCTCGGCCATCTCAATTACAGCCGACTCGTGCTCGCCGTCCACCAGCATCCGGGCAGACACGCGGTCGCCCAAGGGACCTGCCACCTCGCAGGTCACAATCTCACCGCCGCACGCGGCAACGGCATCGAGCGTTCCCTCACCGCCATCCGCCAGCGGCAATGTGCACACCTCGGCATCGGGCCAAACGCGGCGCACGCCTTCGGCAACCGCCGCCTCCGCCTGCGCGCTCGAAACGCTGCCCTTAAAGGAGTCGATCGCCAACAGCACACGGCGGGGTCGGCGGCACGCAGGACCAAAGTCAACCGCCGTGCCAGCATCCTCACCGGCACCTGCAAGCGCTGCGGCGTGAGCGGCGTGTGCTTCAAGATCGGCCCCACAACCGCAATCAGCGCCGCCCGCTCCGCGCAGACCGCCAAAATAGCTACTCAGCAGCTCGCGGCATTCATCCGCCAGGACCCCAGCCGTCACGTTAAACCGATGATTCAGGCGCGAGTCGGCATTCAAATCGTATAGAGATCCCAACGCGCCCGCCTTGGCGTCGCTCGCGCCATACACGCAGCGCCCCACGCGCGCGTTAACCATAAGGCCTGCGCACATGCAGCAGGGTTCCAACGTCACATAGACCGTACAGTCGGAAAGGCGCCAGCGACCGAGCGACCGAGCGGCAGCACACAGGGCCGCAAACTCGGCATGAGCCGAAGGATCCTGGTCGAGCTCGCGCCGATTGTGCGCCCTCGCGACGATCTCACCGTCGCGCACCACTACGGCTCCGATGGGCACCTCGCCCACCGCCGCGGCGGCGCGCGCCTCGGCCAGCGCCTCGCGCATGAACTTCTCGTCGATTTCGGTGATCGTCATCGTTCGCCTTCCCTGTTGCAAATTCAAAACGATGCTATCATTACGACTCACGGAGAGATGGCAGAGCGGTTGAATGCGGCGGTCTTGAAAACCGTTGAGCGCGAGAGCGTTCCGGGGGTTCGAATCCCCCTCTCTCCGCCACTTTTAGTGATGCACCGGTGTCATGGTCCGCTCGAACAGCGCATCGACCACGTCGGCCATCTCAGGTCGACGCTCAAGATCGTGGCCCGATTCCCACCATATCGTGAAAAGTCGAATAATACCGCCGGCGACAAACTCAGACGTCGTCTCGAGTGACACGGGGGCCAGGGCATCCTCGGCAAGCACGTTCATCACACGCTCGCGGATGGAGCGGGCAATGCGGTCGCAAATAACGTTGGTCAACATGCCCGACATGCTGCTTGCCAAAATGTTATCCATGAGCCGCTCGTGCGCCAGAATCAAATCCATGGCATCGTCCAAAATCGCGTGCCGAAGCGCGCGCACGTCCTCGGCAGATACCGCGCCGGCCTCATCGGGCTGTTTTTGCGGCAAGCCCGACATGAGCTCATCGATATAAAAGGCAAAGTAATCGTTCTTGTCGCGAAAGTGCTTGTAGAACGTCGTGCGGCGAATCATGGCGCGGTCGCACAGCATGGCAACCGTCAGGTCCTCAAAACGATGCTCCTCGAGAAGCTCGGTAAAGGCATCGAACAGGGCGCGGTAGGTTTTCTTGATGCGAAGGTCCACTGGTATCGCCATCCTCAGGGCAAAGACAACACTCGTCAATCTGTCGCATATCTTACACCTGTACCCCGCGCGCTTTGCCCCGGTGCCGACCCCGACGAAAACACAACGCTTACCGGAAAGTTCGGCACGACAAAACGTTGCGGGTATACTAGTAGCGTTATACCAACGGCAGCTGGCGCATGCCGCCGCGGCCATTCGAAACGGAGACATCATGCTTCCCGTCATCATCGGCATCGTTGTTGTCATTGTGATTGCCTGCGCCATCGCCGGCATCTACAACAACATGGTCACCAAGCGTAACCGCATCGATAACGCCTGGCAGAACATCGATACGCAGCTGCAGCGTCGCAACGACCTGATCCCCAACCTGGTCGAGACCGTCAAGGGCTACGCCAAGCACGAGCAGGAGACGCTCTCCGCCGTGATCAGCGCGCGTAACACCGCCGTCAAGGCCACCACGCCCGAAGCCAAGATGGAAGCCGACAACGTGCTGACCGGTGCGCTGCGCCAGCTCTTCGCCGTAGCCGAGGCCTATCCCGATCTTAAGGCAAACACCAACTTTACGCAGCTGCAGGCATCGCTCGAGGATACCGAGAACAAGATTAGCTATGCACGCCAGAGCTACAACGACTGCGTGCTTAGCTACAACAACGCCATCCAGACCTTCCCGGCCGTCATCTTTGCCGGCATCTTCCAGTTTAAGGAGCGCCAGGGCTTCGAGGCCGCCGAAGCTGCCCGCCAGGCACCGACCGTCAAGTTCTAACAGATCCGCAGCGTATCCTTAATCGGGTATATGCATAAACCGCCTCGTCGAATGCATACTTCGACGGGGCGGTTTCCTTTTTCGCGAAGGTCCCCCTCAAGGCGCCGTGCATTTTTGGGAGTATTCAACAAGCTCTTAAAAATGCATAACGTTGTGAATGGGCGGTAGTGACCCGCAGGCGCCCATCGACAGCCATTGTGGGCGGGCTATCGATGAGTGGAGGGGGTTGTTACTGAGTTTCTGCTTTGCGACGACCTGCAACACTGCTGTAACCGCGTCGTTTTGTCGTTCGTGATGGGGCCGTTGGGGCCCACGGTGCTGAATACTCCGTTTTTTGCACGGTCCAAGGTGGGGCACCCTGAGACGAAGCAAAAAGATACCTCATTTCTATGCAAATACCGATAGGATTTATGCAAGATTGAGATTGTAAACCGTGCACGTGCACAAAACCGGTGCGGGGACGTCTGGAGGCGGCTCGGCTCCTGGGGCATTGCACGTGCAGAACGGTTAAAATCGGGACTCGGTCTTAGTTTTACTTGGAAGGATGCATATGACTTCTAATATTGATGCTTCTCTAGAGGAGACGCTCTCCTATATTACTGGCCAGTTGAAGGCGCTGACTTCTATTGCTTCGCCTACGGGCTATACCCGTGCGGCGACTGATTATCTAATGGAAACGTTGCGCGATATGGGCTTTGGGCCCGAGCGCTCCAATAAAGGCAACGTGCTCGTTGAGCTTGGTGGTGAGGGTGAGCCGCTCGTACTGGCGAGCCATGTCGATACCCTGGGCGCCATGGTGCGTTCCATTAAGGACAATGGCCGCCTGCGTCCCACGACGCTTGGTGGGCACCAGTGGTCTACGGCCGATGGCGAGAACTGCACCGTCTACACGCGTGACGGTAATGTCTACACGGGCGTGGTCCTCAATACTGAGCCTTCGGCGCATGTGGCCGATGAGCCGGTCAAGACCATCGAGAAGAACATGGAAATCCTGCTCGACGAGAACGTTGACAGCAAGGATGACGTGCTTGAGCTGGGCATTCAGACGGGCGACATCATCGCTATGGATCCGCGCACCACGGTGACGGAGAGCGGCTACATCAAGAGTCGCTTCCTTGACGACAAACTGTCCGCGTCGATTCTGCTGGGTTTGGCCCGCGCCGTCGCCGAAGGCGAGGTGACGCTTTCGCGCAAGGTTTCGTTGCTCTTTACGGTGTACGAGGAGGTCGGCCACGGCGGTGCCTTTGTGCCGGCCGACACGCGCGAGATGATCAGCGTGGACATGGGCTGCGTGGGCGACGACCTGGGCTGCACCGAGCGCATGGTTTCGATTTGCGCCAAGGATTCGGGCGGTCCGTACAACTACGACCTGGTAACCACGCTGTCCAACATCGCGCGCGAGCTGGAGCTCGATTACGCCATCGATGTGTACCCGCACTACGGCTCCGACGTCGAGGCCACGCTCTCGGCCGGCTACGACATTCGCCATGGTCTGATCGGCCCCGGCGTGTACGCGAGCCACAACTACGAGCGCAGCCACATCGACGGCGTGCGCAATACCTACGAGCTGGTTCGCGCCTACGTTCAGCGCTAGGGGAGCAGCTTGCGACTCGGCTGACCAATCGCTAAGGCCCGATTTCTTGGGCCTTTTTTCGCTTCATTCTGTTTAGTATTATACTGTATGTAACTAATTAACTTAACGTTTGGAATACTTAACGAGGTGATGCGGCATATGAATGCATCTGAGTACTTATCTATGGGTGATGCTGCCTGCCTGCTGGGCGTTACGAAAGCCCGCATATCTCAACTTGCCGCATCGGGAACGCTCGCGTGCGATATTGTGGGCGGACGGAAGATGGTTGAGTATGATTCTGCGGTCGCTTATCAAAAGGTCCGCAAACGTGGACGCCGTCCTGCGGCCGATGTGGGACGCAAGTTTACGCTGATGTCGGCCGACCATGAGGTCGCGTATGTCTCATTTGATCCGACGCGCGAGTTTCCCTTCGAAATCGCCGAGGTCCTCGATGCGCAACGAATGCCGTTTGGCACGTGCTCGAGTTCTTCTCCAACGGTGAATAAGCGGGAGCTCAACGCGTGGTGGGGGCATCGGTCGGTACCCGATGTTCGTCCTGGGCTTATCTCGCGCTACCGCGAGCTGGGGATTGTCAGCGGCATTGAGGTACCGGTTCAGTGCCTGGGCCTATCACTTTCGGATTGTTATTGGCTGCGACCGGCAGAATGCGACGGGCTCGAATGGCGAAACCTCAATTACTTCGAGAATGATTTTGAGCGATCGGCGCCCGAGGGGCGTTCGGGTTGGCTGGAGGGCATCGGCCTTAAAAATCCCGACAACACATCCGAGGGCGAACTTCCTAAATCGTGGATGATCCGAAACGGCATTCGCGTTTTGGCTAAAGGGTGCGGGATGGACGATCAGCGTCCCTTTAACGAGGCGGTTGCAACGGCTCTACATCGTCGCTTGCTGTCGGAGGGCGAGTTTGTTCCTTATACGGTTGAGCAGATGTTCGATGGCCCTGTGTGTCTGTGCGACGACTTTCTTGATGGCCGCGAGGAATACGTTCCGGCTGTTTACGTTAAGGGCGCACTTGGTAGCCAGCGGGGAAACTCGACATACGATCGATACTGTCGCTACCTTGGCAAGCATAGTGCCGATGAGGCCGCTGTGAGAAGGTCTATGTCGCAGATGATTGTCTGCGATGCCCTTTTGGCCAACAGCGACCGCCATTGGCGAAACTTCGGCATCATCCGTAATGCCGACACCCTGGAGATAAAACCTGCTCCGCTGTTCGATAGCGGCAACTGCCTGTGGTACAACGTACCAACTGCCGTGCTCGCAGCTGGGGAGTTTGGGTTTTCCGCTAAGCCGTTTGGGCCCGACCCTTCCGTCCAGCTGGCGCTTGCGGACTCACTCGATTGGTTCGACGCATCGCGACTCGACGGATTTGTTGATGAAGCGATCGAGATTCTTTCGCAGAGCAAATGGGCCACGGCGGAGGGCCGGCTCGAGTCCATTCGCCGCGGTCTGGAGCGTCGTGTTATCGAGGTGAATGCCGCTGTTGAAGTGCTTCGACACGTGCGGCGATAATCCCGCAGCTATTTGATGGCGGCGGTTACGGTGCCGCCGCCCAGGACGACGTCGTCGCGGTAGACGACGACGGCCTGGCCGGGGGCGATGGCGCGCTGCGGCTCGTCAAAAGTCAGCAGCATTTGCCCGTCGGCGCCACGTGTAAGGGTCGCTGCCTGGTCCTTTTGACGGTAGCGGTACTTGGCGCCCACGCGAATGCCGCCGGACGTGAGCTCTGCCTCCATGCGGTCGGCAGGGGCGCTCCAGATCCAGTCGTTGGCCGTGAGCGCCGCGGCGGTCAGATCTTCCGCCTCGCCCAGATGCACGGTGTTGTTGGAGGCGTCGACGCCCGTTACGTACACGGGATGCGCCATCGCGACGCCCAAGCCCTTGCGCTGGCCGATGGTATAGCGCAGCGCGCCGTTGTGGCGTCCGACCACGCTGCCGTCGCGCCACACAATGTCGCCCGGTGTAGCGGCATGTCCGCAGCGGCGCTCGATATAGCCCGCGTAGTCACCGTCTGGAATAAAGCAAATATCCTCGCTTTCGGCCTTCTTGGCGTTGATGAAGTCCTGCTCGGCGGCAATGCGGCGCACGTCGCGCTCCTTGTCCAGGCCTGCCAGCGGAAAGATTGTGCGTGCCAGGCGCTCTTGCGTGAGCGAATACAAAAAGTAACTCTGGTCCTTTTTGGGGTCCTCGCCGCGATGCAGCTGCCAGGTGCCGTCGGGCGCCTGGCTCGTTTTGGCGTAATGTCCCGTTGCGATGTAGTCGCAGCCCATGTCCAGCGCCGCATCGAGCAACGCGCCAAACTTAATGTGGCGGTTGCAGATGATGCACGGGTTGGGCGTCAGCCCCTCCTGGTAGGCGTTCACAAAACGCTCGATAACACTGTGGTCGAAGGTCTGCTGCAGGTCGAGCACATGGTGGGGTATCCCCAGGCGCTCGGCGACGGCCTTTGCATCGGCGATGTCGCGGTCGACCTTACTCGTGCCCGTGGCGGGGTCGGGCGCGGGGCAGGTGAGGCGCATGGTGGCGCCGACGCATTCGTAGCCCTGGCTTTTGAGCAGGTACGCGGTCACGCTAGAATCGACGCCGCCGCTCATGGCGACGAGCACGCGCTTGTTGTGCATGGGGAGGTTCTCCTTGGTGGCATGTGGCCAAAAAAGAAAAGCGGCGCGGGAGGCTGGTTCCGCGCCGCAGACATTGTAGCAAGTTCGGACGTCTCGTGGGACACCCTAACGAGATGGGCTCAGGCAGCCAGAAGAGAGGATAGGCCGGCATGCCATGGGCCTATCGACAAGTGACGGGCCCTTAGTCCTGGAACAGTGCCGTGGACAGGTAGCGCTCGCCGGTGTCGGCAAGCAGGGCCACGATGGTCTTGCCCTCGTTTTCGGGGCGCTTGGCCAGCTGCAGCGCGGCCCACACGGCGGCGCCGGACGAAATGCCCACGAGCACGCCCTCCTTGTGGCCCACGGCGCGGCCGGTGGCAAAGGCGTCGTCGTTCTCGACGGGGATGATCTCGTCATAGACCTGGGTGTCGAGGACGTCGGGCACAAAGCCGGCGCCGATGCCCTGGATCTTGTGCGGGCCGGCCTGGCCCTTGGAGAGCACCGGGGAGGTGGCGGGCTCGACGGCGACAACCTGAATCTGGGGGTTCTGCTCCTTGAGGAACTCGCCCACGCCGGTCACGGTGCCGCCGGTGCCAACGCCGGCGACGAAGATGTCGACCTTGCCGTCGGTGTCGTCCCAGATCTCGGGGCCGGTCGTGGCCTTGTGGATGGCGGGGTTGGCGGGGTTCACAAACTGGCCGGCGATGATGCTGTTGGGAGTCTCCTTCTGCAGCTCCTCGGCTTTGGCGATAGCGCCCTTCATGCCTTTGGAGCCGTCGGTGAGCACGAGCTGTGCGCCGTATGCCTGCATAAGCTTGCGGCGCTCGACGGACATGGTCTCGGGCATGGTGATGATCACCTTGTAGCCGCGGGCGGCCGCCACCGAGGCGATGCCGACGCCGGTGTTGCCGCTCGTGGGCTCGATGATGGTGTAGTCGCCGCCGCGCACGAGCTTGCCGGCCTTCTCGGCCTCGTCAATCATGTTCTTGGCGACGCGGTCTTTAACTGACCCGGCGGGGTTGAAGTATTCGAGTTTGACGAGCACACGAGCCTTGAGGTCCTCGTCGGCCTCAAAGTGGGTGAGCTCCAGGAGTGGGGTGTGGCCGATAAGCTGATCGATAGACGTGTAAACCTTGCTCATGGTGAACCTCCAAAGTGTTCAAGTTGCTGGTTGCCGTGTGGTTTCACGGTGCGTGTAGCAGCTAAACCCATAAACCTTATAGGTTGTTCGTTTAGCTGTTGGGAAGCATACTAGACACTAAAGCCTAGTAATGCAATAGGAAATAGAAGATTATTACGAGTCGATTAACCATCTTGACCGGAACGGGTATTTTCAAAACCAATTTTTCGGCTAGAATTTCTACGGACTAAATGACCGAAAGGCAGCACTATACATGTTGGTTTCTACAAAGGGCAGATATGCCCTGCGCGTTATGGTCGATCTGGCCGAGCACCAGGCGGCCGGTCGCATCCCGCTCAAAGAGATCGCGGCGCGACAGGGGATTTCCGAGAAATATCTCGAGAACATCTTGGCTACGCTCGTGCGCGCCAACATGCTTTCGGGCATGCGCGGCAAGGGCGGCGGCTACGTGCTCACGCGCCCGCCCGAGCAGTACACGGTGGGCGAGATCCTGCGCCTGACCGAGGGCAGTCTGGCACCGGTTGCATGCCTGGATGGCGACTGCAAGGGCTGCTCACGCTCGGATGAGTGCCCCACGCTCGACGTGTGGAAGAACCTGGACAAGCTCATCAACGACTATCTCGATGGTGTGACACTCGATCAACTTGTCGCTCCCAACCATGGCTACGACTACGTCATCTAACCCACACCTGCCATTTGGGGACGGGGTAGAAATGGTAGATTCTCTCGCCCTTTGAGACTTGACAAATAAGAAGGCCGCCCATTTTTGCGATGGGCGGCCTTCGTTTTGGGCTGTTGAGACGGACATGGCCGGAATGGCCGTTTTAGTCCTCGGCGATGCTGTCGAGGATGCTGCGCGTGATGGACACCAGGATGCTGCCCATAAAGGCCGATCCAAAGCTGGCGATGGAGATGCCGACGCCCAGCAGGTTGATCGACAGGTAACTCGCGAGTTCGAGCATAAAGCTGTTGAGCACGAGCTGGAAAATGCCCAGCGTAATGATCGTGAGCGGCAGCGAGATGACCGTAAGGAACGGTTTGACGAACGAATCGACAATGTTCAGGAACAGTCCCACAAAGGCAAAGCAGACCCAGGTCTCGGCAAAGCCGAAGGGTTGGATACCGGGGACGAGGAACGTGGCGATCGCGATGGCGATCGAGGTGAAGAGCCAGTTAAGCATAAAGCGCATGGCGTGAATCCTTTCTTGCGCCGGGATTGCTGGCGTCGCGTGAAGCGGCTTACGGCGGCGACCTGGATGGTTGCGCGGGCGCGCCGCGGTGTTTGGGCGCCCATTGTCTCAAATATTCGTGGAGCTTACGTGCGCATATGGTTTCTAAACGGCGTTCGTCCTGAAAAACGCGCCGCTGGCAGAGAGTCTTGTCGCTTTAGTTTGGTGGTGTGCTACACTGCTACGGGCAAAAGCCACAGGCGTTGCCCTATTGCATATTACGGGTGAACGATGCCCGATGTCAGTATCAACTTCGATGCCTTTTGGCGGGTTTGGCGGTGATCGATGAATATCGAGAACATGTTTGACAAGCCTGATGTCAAGCAGCTGGTCCACGCATTTAGCCTTTTGGACGACGAGAAAGATATCCAAGCGTTTTTGACCGATATCTGCACGCCGCGTGAGATTTGCGATCTATCGCAGCGTCTGCAAGTCGCGCGTTACCTGGACGAGGGCGAGCCCTATGTCGAGGTTCAGGCGCGTACCGGCGCTTCGTCCACCACGGTGAGCCGCGTTTCAAAGGCGCTGAACGGCGAGTACGGTGGCTACCGCAAGATCCTCATCAAACTGGAGGATGGCGAGTAGGCCAGCGGCAAAAATAAATTGCGCAGAACCGTCCCTTCGGGGGCGGTTTTTTGATCCCTCGGGGACGGGGGAAACGGATCACCGGGTTAGACTGACCCCCTCGTTGATCCGTTTTCCTCCGTCCCCAAGGGATCAAATCTGTTGGCGTGGGGCAAATCTGTCCGCTTGGGCGGGTAGGATGGATACATTGATTATTGCGAACAGTTTGAGCGGAGGACCATGCCTGTTCGAATCTATACCACCAATACCGGTACGGACTTGAGCGATGCCGAGGCGGCGTTGCTCGCCGACCTGGTTGCCCGCCACGGGCGTGCTGTATTGCTGGCGCCCTCGTTTGCCGAGCTCGACGTGTGCCGTCACGATGCTGCGGTTGCTGGCGCTTCGCTGGGCGTTGACTACAAAACCCCAGCGTCGTGGCTCCGCTCGCTGTGGGAGCTTATGGGCGATGGCCGCAGCTTCGTCGACAACATGCAGCGCCAGATGCTGTTCTCGGACATGATCGCCCGTCGCGACGATGCCGACCTGCAGCCGCTTTCGCGCAGTCAGGGTACGGTGCGCATGCTCGCGCGCATGGCCCGCGATGTGCTGTCGGGCGTAGCGGGAACGACGGCCGAGCGATGCCGTGCCAACAATTGCCGGCCCGATCCCAAGAGCGACGCCGAGGCTCGCGTGTTCGAGCTGTTGAGTGCCTATGCGAGCGGCTTGGACCGTCGAGGCATGGTCGAGTCCTGCGAGGCTGCTGACCTTATGGCCGACGCTTTGGCCGACAGCCTACCGGCGTGCGCCCGCGCGGTATGTGTGCGCGGCGTCACGTCGTTTACGCACGGCCTGCTCGAGTTGCTGTCCGCCGTGGCAAACAACGGGGGAGAGGTCGTTGTGCTGCTTGCCCGCGAGCAGGCGGCAATGCGCGAGGACCTGGCTGCTGCCTTTGATGCCCGCGGTGTGCTGTTTGAGGCCGCGCCGCTGGGGGAGGGTGCCGCCGCGCCCCAGACTGCCTTCAAGTCCGCCGCTCAGCCTGCCTTTATAGAGGTTGCCGGCCCTCACGCCCGTGCCCACGCCTATGTGGATGCAATCGATGAGCTGGTAAAAACGTGTGAGGACGTCGCGGTCGACGGCGGTGCCACGGCGTCCGCGGACGCCGTGCGCGTGCTCGTGGTGTCTGCCCGGGCGCCCCAGCTGTTCGGTGAACTCGCTGCCCGTTTGGCGGCGCGTCACATTGCTGCTGAGACAATCGAGTTCACGGCGTTTTCCCAATCCATCGCGGGCAGGCAGTTCACGGCGCTCGCCAATCTGATCGAGCGCATGAAGGCCGCCGACGAGGGCACCGCCTCCAAGACCGAGTGGTGGCCCGCGCCGGAGCTTACCGACTGGATCTACAGTCCGCTTTCGGGCGCTGATGCCGTCAATGCCCGTACCTTCGATAAGAATATGCGTCTCTCGCGCAGCAAGACTACCGCGGGCGTTAAGAGCCTGCTGCAGAGCGTTCAGGGCCAGGTGAGGGGCGCGCGCAAGGCGGCGAGCGACGAAAACTGGTTTAAGAACGTACCGTGTGTGGTCTCGGACGTGTTCCAGGCGCTGTGGCGTGACAAGCCCGTGACGGCGCTCAAGGCCATGCTTGCCGTTGCCGAGGCGTTGCCCGATCGCTTGCTGGGCAGCTTGGATGGCCAAGCCCGTCGCCAGGCGGAGGTGGCCCTGCTGCGCCATGTCATCGACATCCTTATGAATGGTGCCCGCGCGCTCGACGTGTCGCAGGCCGCGACCGTGCCCGTGCTCGATGGCATTCGCACCAAGGTGGACAAGCGTAGCACCGCCTACGATTACGAGACCCACGAGGTTGACCGTGCGCCACGTGCCCAGGCTCGCTTTGCTTCGCTTGCCGATGCGGCGGCTCTGCGCCCCGGCAGCTACGATGCCGTGCTGTTTGCCGATGTCGATCTGGACAGCTATCCGCTCTCACACGAGGAGGGACCGCTGGCCACGCTGACGGCCGAGCTGGGGCGCAGCGGTGTGACGCTTGAGCCCGCGGCCTTGCTGCGCGTGCGCTTTGGCCACGCGATGCAGGCGGCACGCGGCCCGGTTGCGCTTGCCCGCGTGACCCACGATCGCCAAGCGCGCGAGTGCTATCCGGCTGCCGTGTGGACCGAGTTGCGGGCGCATGCCGAGGCCGCTGAAGCTGCTAGGGAAGCTGACGCCGACAAGGCCGCTGACGACGCTAAGACCACTGGTGACGCTAAGGCCGCTGACGCCGACAAGGCGAAGTGCGTGGGTGAGGGCGATATCGTAAGGAACTTCGATCCCGCGGCAGGCGAAGGTCTCAAGCGCGAGCGCGTGACCTGTGAAGCCCCTCAGCATTTGAGTGCCGAGGCCGTGCCGTATTTGGTCCTGCGCCGTCGTGACGGCGAGGGCGAGGACGCGCCGCTTGTGCCGCGCCTGACGTCCGCCTCGCAGATCGAGGCCTATTCCACCTGCCCGCTGTGCTGGTTTGTCTCGTATCGCGTCAAGCCCCAGTCTATCGACGCGGATTTTGGCAACATGGAAAAGGGCAACTTCGTCCACGACGTGCTGGAACACCTGCATGCCCGTCTGCCCCAAGAGGGCATGGAGCGCGTGACGCCCGAGAACTTGCCGCGCGCACAGGAGCTGCTGCGCGAGGTCTTTGCCGAGACCTTGGCCGAGCATGCGGGCAAGCGCGGTACCGAGGGCCCGCTGGTGCCGCTCTCCCCGGTGGAGGAGCGTCAGGTGGCCGAGATCTTGCCGCAGCTGGAAGGCGTGCTCGCCTACGAGTCCGAGGCGCTTGCCCCCTTTGCCCCGCGCTACCTTGAGTTCGCCTTTAATGAGCTTAAGGTCGAGTATGCCGGTTGGCCGCTCGGCGGGCGTATCGACCGCGTTGACGTGGATGCCGAGAATCGCGCCGTGGTGATTGACTACAAGCATCGTTCGGGTGTCGAGGAGTTTAAACTCGCCGACCCTACGGTGCGCGACGAAGAGTCGGGCGAGGCCCCCATCGACGACCCGCGTTGGCTGCCGCCCCATACCCAGACACTCATCTACGCGCAGGCCATGCGTCGGGCGCTGGGCCTAGATACCCGTGCTGCGCTCTATTTTTCGACCAAGGGCGGCAAGCCGGCGCTGCGAGGCGCCGCGAGTGCCGAGCTGCTCGAGGAAGAGCGCGGCGACGGTCGCATTCCGGGCCTTAAGAAGGGCTTTCCCGGCGAGGGCGGCAACATGGACTTCGATGCGCTGCTCGACCGCGTGGAGGCCGGCATCGCCGAGCGCCTGCGCGAGCTCGAGGCAGGCAACGTTGCCGCCGGCGACCCGGCGTCGGCGCAGGCCGCGCATGCGCGCTGCTCGTATAACCACGAAGGAACGTTTGTAAGGAGGGACGTGTAGACCATGGATCTTTCGACTTTGATGCCGCAACAGCTGCAAGTCGTCAAAACGCTCGACCGCCCGCTGTTTGTCTCGGCGGGCGCCGGTTCGGGCAAGACCTTTACCCTCACGCGCCGCATCGTCTACGCGCTCTCGCCCGAATCCGGTCCGTTTGTCGAGCATCTGGACCAGGTGCTCGCCATTACCTTTACCAAAGACGCCGCGGCCGAGATTCGCGACCGTGTGCGCCGTGCGCTTATCGAAGAGGGCATGGACGAGGAAGCACTGACCGTCGACGACGCTTGGATTTCGACCATCCACGGCATGTGCTCGCGCATCCTGCGCGCGCACGCGCTGGAGCTGGGCATCGACCCCGAGTTCACGGTGCTCACCGATACCGACGAGCTTATGGATCAGGCTGTCGAGCATGTGCTGGGGCGTGCGACGGCGCCCGACGTCGCGCCCGAGCTCGCCGCTTCGCTTAAGACCCTCTACGCCTGGTATCCCATGGCGGGCGAGGGCGGGCCGTTTGGCGCCGGTACCACCATCAAAGGCCTGGTGCGCGACCTGCTGGAGCTATCGAGCCAGCTTCCGGGCGGCATGGACGATGTGCGCGTGGCGCGTGGCCAGGCCGACACCTCGGCGCTTGCCGATGCTTATCGTGCGGCGCTGGGCACAAGCAAGGCCACGACCGAGAAAGCGCAGGTGGCACTCGACGCCATCGACGCGTTTGAGGCGAGCGGTAAAACCATGGAGGATGCGGCGCGACTCATGATGTCGTGCGCTATGCCGCGGGCGAGCAAGGCATTCCCCAAGGAGCAGGTCGAGCTGCTCAAGGCCGAGGCCGCCGATGCGTTTATCAATATCGTGCTTGCCTGCGGCGGCCCGGCGCTCGATGCGCTGGTGGGGCTTGCCCGTGCCGTAGAGGCGGAGTACCGTGCGCTCAAGGCCGACCAGTCCGCGCTCGACAATAACGATCTGTTGCGCATGGCATACGAGGCGCTGCGCGATTACCCCGCCATCCGAGCCGCCTACGAGGGCCGCTTTAAGATGGTCATGATCGATGAGTTTCAGGATACCGACCAGATGCAGGTCGATCTGATCCGATACCTGACCGGCGCGGGGGAGCGCGCACTGTGTACCGTGGGCGATGCGCAGCAGTCGATCTACCGCTTCCGCGGGGCAGAGGTCGAGGTCTTCCGCCGCCAGGAGCGCAAGGTAGGATCGGCGGCGTCCGAGACGGTCGCCACGCCGGATGTCCCTGCCGGCGAGCTCGTCAAACTCGTGCGCAACTTCCGCAGCCATGACGAGGTACTGCGTTACGTGGCACGCGTCTTCGACGGCGATGACGGCGGCCTGATGCAGGGCTTTTTGGACCTTGAGGCGAGCGACGGCCGCAAGGACACGCTGGTGGCAGACGCCTCGCGTCGCCAGGCCCTCTTTGTTGCCGGCGGCAGTACGCAGGAACGCACACAGGCAAAGGCCCGTGCGATCGCCGAGCGGTTCCGCTCGCTTGCCGATGCCGGCCAGCCCCAGGGCGGCATGGTGCTGCTGCTGGGCCGCATGACCAACGCAGACGTCTATGCCCAGGCCTTCCGCGACCAGGGGCTCGACTGCGTCATCGCGGGCGGC